>Ga0315285_10001695_pt1 | contig 23120 bp, 16 predicted proteins | sample YL17G09_36_MG_FD_203698 | JGI IMG/M metagenome (GOLD analysis project Ga0315285, IMG submission 203698) | Sediment microbial communities from Yellowstone Lake, YNP, Wyoming, USA - YL17G09_36 | ecosystem: Environmental > Aquatic > Freshwater > Lake > Sediment | place: USA: Wyoming | collected... | reverse complement strand
GGAAAGATCGGGTAGCCTTGTGCGGAAAGGGCCGACTTCGGCGAAGTCGGCCTACGGGGACGGGCATCCCATTTCCGTACGTCACCGTATTTATAAATATGCGTACTAAGGGCCTTTTGGGTCATAGCGTGATGAGGGGACGGGCGTTGGGGCTGGGCGGGCGCGGCGATCGGAGCTGGGCAGGATCGGGTGGTGTTGAGCGGAATGGGCCTACTTTTTTGCCAAACCTTGGCGGGTTTTCTACAGAATGTATTTATACAGGGGCGGCCAGGCAATCCTATTTACGACTGTGCGATGAAATCGGCGAGAGCGGCGATGACTTTGTCCTGTTGTTGCGGGGTGATTTCGGGGAACATGGGCAGGGCGAGTACTTCTTTGCTGGCCAGGGCGGCGTTTGGGCAGGCGTTTTCGGCGTAGTCCAGGTAGCGGAAACATTCCTGCCGATGCAGGGGGATGGGGTAGAAAATGGCGGTGGCGATGGCTCGCTTTTGGAGGAATTGTCGGGCCTTGTCGCGCTGGGGGATGCGGATGACGTACTGGTGGAACACGTGGACGTTGCCGGGGAGCGTTTTGGGGGTGACAATCCCGGGGACTGCGGCGAGCTTTTCGTTGTAATAAGCGGCGCGATCGCGCCGTTCGGCGTTCCACGTATCGAGGTGGCGCAGCTTGGCCAGCAGGATGGCCGCCTGGATTGTGTCGAGCCGGCTGTTTGTGCCAACAACCTTATGGAAATAGGCAGCGTCGGCCCCGTGTGCGCGCAGGAGCCGGACGCGCCCCGCGATCTCGTCATTCGACGTGACGACCATGCCGCCGTCGCCGGCCCCGCCGAGGTTTTTGGTGGGGTAGAAACTGATGCCCGCGGCGTCGCCGATCGAGCAAGCGGGCCGGCCTTTGTACCGGGCGCCGAGCGACTGAGCGGAATCTTCGATAACGGGCATGCGGTGGTTTCGGGCGATTTGGAGGATGGGCTCCATGTCGGCGCACTGACCATAGAGGTGGACAGGCAGAATGGCGCGCGTTTTGGGCGTGACGGCTCGCTCGACGAGTTCGGGGTCGATGTTGTAGGTTGCGGGATCGATGTCGACGAACACCGGCGTGAGCCCGGCGTTGGCGATGGCGCCGGCCGTGGCGAAAAACGAGAACGACGTTGTTACGATCTCGTTGCCCGGCTTGGCATCGAGCGCCTTGAGCGTCAGGAGGAGCGCGTCGGTCCCGGATGCGACGGCGATGGCGTGTGGCGCGCCGACGTATTGGGCCACGGATTTCTCGAACGCCCCGAGTATGGGGCCGCCCACGAACGTTTGTGATTCGAAGATACCGGATACGGCGGAGTCGATCTCGGGTTTGATCCGCTGGTACTGCGCGCGCAGATCCATCATCGGAACTCCCATCAGAAACCTCCATTCCAATATCGCGGGAGCCTAGCAAACAGGGACAAAACCGATCAAGCGGGCGGCAGGCGCAACTACCGCACGAACAGTATGACGGCCAGGAAATGGCACACGCTTCCGGTGACGACGAAGACGTGCCAGATGGCGTGGTTGAACGGTATGCATCTGCCCGCGTAGAAGATGACGCCGACCGTGTAGGCGAGGCCGCCGGCGACGACGAGGGCGAGGCCCGACGGGGGTAACGCGCCGATCATGGGCTTTATGGCCGTGGCGCCCATCCACCCCATCCCGAGGTAGAGGATCACCGTGAGCACCTCGAACCGGCCCGCAAACGCCACCTTGACGGCCACGCCAAATGCCGCCAGCGCCCAAACTATCCCGAACAGTGTCCAGCCCAGCCCGCCACGGAGAACCACCAGGACAAACGGCGTGTAGGTGCCGGCGATCAGCAGGAAGATCGACGCGTGGTCGATCCGTCGCAGGACCCGTTTGGCCGCGCTGCACGGCAGGCCGTGATAGAGGGTCGAGGAGACGTAAAGGGTCACGAGCGTCGCGCCGTATATGCTGAACGAGACGATGCGCCATGGGTCGCCGCTCAGTCCCGCGAACGTTACGAGCAGCGTCAGGCCCGCCACGCTTAACGCCAGGCCGATGCCGTGGGTGACCAGGTTGGCGATTTCTTCGAAAAACCCGTACCGGGGTGTGTCCATCGAGCTTCTATCCTTGCGTTATATACTCAGTAATAAGGTTTTTCTTGCGGTAGACCATTCCCGTGAAGAGGGCGACAATATCTCCGGCGTCGTCGGTGATGGTGATGGCATATGTGGCGAGTTTCGGGTTCCGGGTTTGTTCGGCGGCATCGGCGATCAGGGTGGCGCCGAGATCCACCCCTTTGACGAACGAGATGTCGGCGTTGATGGCGACGGCGACGGTTCCGTGGGCGTTGGCGGCGACGGCGAACGCGAAATCGGCCAGGGCGAAGATGGAAGCCCCATGAACTTTGTGCATTCCGTTGAGGTGCTTGTTGCTGATGACCATTCGACAACGGGCCGTACCCGGGGTGTATTCCAAGAGTTCGATGTCGAGTGTCTTGGCCAGTTGGTCGTCGTCAAAATATTGCAGCACCGGGTCCATGGGTGAAGTTCCTCCTCAGTAGCGGGGTTCCCGACGGATAACGATACATTCCCGGCGCGCCGCGTTCAAGCAAAAAGCGGGAACTGCGGGAAGCGGAGTGGGAAGTTGGGGGAAGGGACATAAGGGGACATAAGGGACATAAGCGACATAAGCGGGACGTAAGAGGCGCCTGGTTTCTCAGCGGCTTAGCGTTTTGTTTTTCCTACAGCCTCCAGTCTCCGGCCTACAGCCTGCAGTTCCGGATGGTAAAATTGATTCTGATGGCGTTACATGCTATCATTTGAGGTCTGTTTGCGATTGTTTGGTGGCGGCGGCGGGCAGATTACCAAGCGTATTCGAGAGGAGGTTGAGACCGAGTGACGAAAGTTCGCGTAAAGCCGGATGAGCCTTTTGAGAAGGCGTTGCGCAGGTTCAAAAAGAAGTGCAACAAGGAAGGCATCATGCAGCGCCTGAAAGAGCTCAAGCATTACGAGAAACCCAGCGAGAAGAGGCGCAGAAAACTGGCCAAAGCCATCGCGCGCCAATCCACTTCCACCACGGAAAGGTAGACCAACTCTCGATATAGTGCAAATCAACGAGCAGGACTTCGGGTCCTGCTCTTTTCGTAGTAGGCGCCGGCTCTCAGCCGCGTTTTGCAACCCGCGCCGTCCTACCCAAGTAGTTCATTTCGTAATTATGCTAACGTATGGGAGGCGCCGGTTTGGAGTGCGCAAGCTTGCTTGCGCTTTTCTCCGGAATCGAGCTGGAAAAGACTGCCCCGCTCGAAAAGCGGCAGCAAGCTGCCGCATTCCATACGTTAGTGAATTTATGAAGTGACCTGCTAAGAAAGCTTTCCAAAGGTCTCTTGGGACGCCATTGGTTTCGAGCGAGGGGATCCTCACGCCCTGCCAGGGGACGTCGGAAATAGTGACATTAGCCACTGGCTGGCAGGGCTCAGGATGACAGGTTTTGATGTTAGTTTTGCGTAGCCAAAAAGCCCTTGAGAGGGGTTCCTCGCCCATAGCTACAATCAGCGGCGCCTGCTGGACTCTGGCTCCGGCCGCGGATAAGATACCTTCGAATGGGGTTGGATCGAGCATAAGGAGATCAACGGCATGAGCATTGTCATAGGCGTGGACGTTGGCACGAGCGGCACCAAAGCGCTTGCGATAGATTCCGCGGGCAACGTGCTGGCGTCGGTGCTGGTCGAGTATCCGCTCGACAGTCCCAACCCCGGCTGGGCCGAACAGGATCCCGCCGATTGGAAGCGTGGGGCGCTGGAGGCGCTGTCGCGCCTGGCGAAGTCGCTGGGGCCGAGGTCGCGCGACGTCAAGGGCCTGGGCTTGACCGGCCAGATGCACGGCTCGGTGTTTTTGGACGGGCAAAACCGGGTATTGCGGCCGGCGATTTTGTGGTGTGACCAGCGGACCGCCTTGCAGTGCGAGGCGATCACGGAGAAGGTGGGCGCAGATAGGCTTATCCAGATGGTGTGTAACCCCGCGCTGACGGGTTTCACCGCGCCGAAGATCCTGTGGCTGCGCGATAACGAGCCGCAGACGTACGAGAAGGTGCGGAAGGTCCTCCTGCCCAAAGACTACATCCGCTACGTGCTGACGGGCGAATTTGCCACCGACGTGGCGGACGCGTCAGGCACGCTGCTGTTCGACGTGAAAAACCGGACGTGGCACCGCGAACTGATGTCGATTCTCGAGATCGACCCTGATTTTATGCCGCCGGCGTTCGAAGGGCCGGAGGTGACAGGCGTGTTATCGGCGGAATCGGCGTCGGCGACGGGCCTTCCCGCGGGCATCCCGGTGATAGCGGGCGGCGGCGACCAGGCGGCGGGCGGGGTGGGTTGCGGGATCGTTCGGCGGGGCGTGATTTCGTCGACGGTCGGCACCAGCGGGGTGGTGTTTGCGTTTGTGGAGCAGGTTGCGCTCGACCCTCAGGGGCGCGTGCATACGTTTTGCCATTCGGTTCCGGGGAGATGGCACGTGATGGGCGTGGTGCTGAGCGCGGGCGGATCGTTGCGGTGGTACCGCGACACGTTCTGCGAGGCCGAGAAGAAACTGGCGGCCGAATCGGGCCGGGACGCCTACGAATACATCACCGAATCCGCGCAAACGGCGCAGGCCGGGTGCGAAGGCCTTATTTTCCTGCCGTACCTCACGGGCGAGCGGACGCCGCACAAAGACCCGTACGCCCGTGGCGCGTTTATTGGGTTGACGCTGCGCCACACCCGCGCCCACCTGGCGCGGTCGGTGCTCGAGGGCGTGGCGTTCGGGATGCGGGACAGTTTCGAGATCATCCGGGAGATGGGCGTGGCGGTCGAGCAGGTGCGTGCGTCTGGCGGCGGTGCGCGGAGCCCGTTGTGGCGGCAGATCCAGGCCGACGTGAACAACGCGCCGCTCGCGCTCATCAACGTGGATGAAGGCCCGGCGTACGGGGCGGCGTTGCTGGCGACGGTCGCGACGGGCATGTACGCGCGGGTCGAGGAGGCGTGCGATGCGACGATCCGCGTCGTCGATTCTTGCCAGCCGGACGGGGACCGCGCAGCCGAATACGACACGTGGTTCCGGGAGTACCAGCAGGCGTACCGCGCGCTCGCGCCGGGGTTCAGACGTGCCGCCGAACTTGTTTGAAGATATCGTTGTCGAGGCCTACGAACGCTACCGGCTCGACGTGTACCTGGTGGACGAAATCGAGGACGCGAGCCGGTCGTTCATCAAGAAACTGATCAAGGAAGGCCGGGTGACGGTCAATGGGGGCGTGTGCATGCGGCCCGGCAGGACCATGACGGCCGGCGACAAGGTCACCGTGGATATCCCGCCGCCGCCGTCGACCGACATCCTGCCCGAGAACATCCCCCTCGACATCCTGTATGAAGACCGGGAGGTTGTCGTGGTCAACAAACCGTCGGGGCTGGTGGTGCATCCCGCTCCGGGCAATTACGCCGGCACCCTCGTCAACGCCATTCTATACCATTGCCGGGATTTCGCGCGGCCCGGCGGCGACCCGGCCCGGCCGGGGATCGTCCACCGGCTCGACAAAGACACCTCGGGCGTGCTGGTCGTGGCCAAGACGCCGGCCGCCTTCTCCTCGCTTTCCGAGCAGGCGCGGGCGCACTCGTTCGATCGCAGGTACCTCGCGCTGGTGCGGGGCGAGTTCAAGGAGAACCGGGGCGTGATCAGCGCGTCGATCGGCAGGAGCCTCGCCGACCCGGCGCGAATGGCGGTGACGGGCATCGGCGGGAGGGAAGCGGTGACGCGGTTCGAGGTGCTCGAGCGGTTGGGGGTGGCGTCGCTTCTGTCGGTCGAACTCGAGACGGGCCGGACGCATCAGATCCGGGTCCATCTGCGTTTTGCGGGCCACCCCGTCCTTGGCGACCCCGTCTATGGCGTAACCGACTACGCGTCGTGGAAACTGAGCGACCGGGCAAGGTTGGCGCTTCAGGGCTTTCATGGCCAGGCTCTTCATGCCGAGCGGCTGGGGTTTGTTCACCCGGCGACGGGCAAAACCGTGACGTTCACCGCCCCCGTGCCAGGCGATTTCCAGCAGGCGCTTGACGCCCTGCGGTTGGACCGTCAACCGCAGTAATTTCTGTGGAACAAGGGTCCCGTCAAAAAAAATCTTTACTTCCCCCGGATTTCTTTCATGTGGTACAATGTGTTGTTATTAGGAGAGTTACGTTATTTGAGTTGTGGGAAGCAAGTTCTGGGCCAAGCGGGTAAAATCGTTACAGATTTTCTTGACAACACGGGACCGTCGTGGTATGATTTAAGGTTGTATCCCCGCAACGGGGAGATCTGTCTTTTAGCGGATGTGGCCCGATACCGGCACAAGGTTGTCTCTTTGGAATCTGTCAAATTCCTTTTACTAGCCTTTACATAACACAAGGTTCAGTACTTTCTCAACTCACTTCAGAAGGGGTATTTTCATGGCTGTTGCTCCTCGAAATCCCGTTGACCGTCCGTTCCTTGGTCGAATCCCGGACCAGATGGACTTGCCGGACCTCATCGAGATCCAGACCAAGTCGTACGGGGACTTCCTGCAGTGGGACACGCCGCCCGACGAGCGCAAGGTTGTCGGCCTCCAGGAAGTGTTCAACGATGTGTTTCCGATCTCGTCTCCGGACAGGATGACGCGGCTCGAGTTTGTTCACTATTCGTTTACGCCTCCGAAGTACACGATCTCGGAGTGCCAGCAGCGCGGGCTGACCTATGCGGCGTCGCTGAAGGCGCTGCTGCGGTTGGTGCGGTTTGAGGAGGTAGGGACGTCGAACGAGACGCGGGTGCGGTCGATGTTGGAGCAGGAGGTGTTTCTGGGGGAACTGCCGCTGATGACGCCGACGGGCACGTTCATTATCAATGGGGCCGAGAGAATCATCGTCAGCCAGTTGCACAAGTCGCCGGGCGTATCGTTCGAGACGAAGATCCACCAGAACGGGAAGGCGCTGCTTTCGGCGCGGATCATTCCGTACCGTGGAGCGTGGCTCGAATTCGAGTACGACGTCAATGACATTTTGTGGCTGACGATAGACCGGCGTTCGCGCCTTCTGGCGACCACGCTGCTCAAGGCGTTCGGCTACGCAACCAACGAAGAAATCCTGGAGCTTTTCTACCGGACCGAGATGGCGTCGGTGGGCCGCAGCCGGTTCAAGATCGGCAGCAAGACCATGGCGGCCGCGGACGTTGTGGGCCGGTACGTGGCGATCGACGTCATCGATTCGGAGACGGGCGAGATCCTGGCCGACGCCGGCATGGAACTGACCGAAATCATGGTCGACCGGATCATGCAGTCGCCGGTGCGGGGGGTCAAACTGCTCAATGCCGAAGACACGGCGCGCGACACCACGATCGTCAACACGCTGCTACTGGACCGGACCGAGACGATCGAGGACGCGTTGCGCGAGATTTACTCCCGGATCCGGCCGGGCGATCCCGCCACGGACGCCACGACCCGCAGTTTCTTCCAAAAGCTGTTTTTCGACCCGAGCCGGTATGATTTTGCGTCGGTGGGCCGGTACAAGATCAACAGGAAGCTGGGCCTCGAAATTACACAGGAGGTCAAGACGCTGACGCGGGAAGACGTGGTGGCGACGTTGCAGTACCTGGTGAAGCTGCGGGGCGGCGAAGGCGTGCTGGACGACATCGACCACCTGGGCAACCGGCGTGTGCGCGCGGTGGGCGAACTGCTGGCCAACCAGGTGCGGATCGGGCTGGTGCGGATGGAGCGGACCGTGCGGGAGCGCATGAACTTCCAGGATGAAGATCAACTCATGCCGCAGACGCTGGTCAATCCCAAGCCGGTCAGCGCCGTGATCAAAGATTTCTTTGGACGGAGCCAGTTGTCGCACTTCATGGATCAGATCAACCCGCTGGCGGAGTTGACGCACAAGCGGCGCCTCAGCGCGCTGGGCCCGGGCGGGTTGAACCGGGACCGGGCCGGGTTCGAGGTGCGCGACGTGCACCCGACCCACTACGGCCGCATCTGCCCGATTGAGACGCCGGAAGGCCCGAACATCGGCCTGATGGCGTCGTTGTCGACCTACGCGCGGATCAACGAGTACGGTTTCCTCGAGACGCCGTACCGCAAGGTCCAGAACGGCAAGGTCACCAAGACCATTGAAACCCTGTCGGCGTACGACGAAGACAACTACATCATCGCCCAGGCCAACACGCCGGTCGAGAAGAGCGGCTACATCGCCACCGAAAACGTCCTGGCCAGGCACCGCGGCGACTTCCCCAACGTCCCGCCCGAGCAGGTGGACTACATGGACGTTTCGCCGAAGCAGTTGGTGAGCGTAGCGGCTGCGCTGATCCCGTTTTTGGAGCACGACGACGCGAACCGTGCGCTGATGGGTTCGAACATGCAGCGCCAGGCGGTCCCGCTGTTGCGCACGGAAGCGCCGCTTGTGGGCACGGGCCTCGAGCACGTGACGGCAAAGAACGCGGGGACGGTGGTTAGAGCGGAACGCTCGGGCGTGGTCGAGTACGCGGACAGCGAGGTGATCCGGATCCGGCACACGGCCGGCGGCGGGTCAAAAGAAAACCCGTTCCGCTCCGACGAGGACGAGTACTACCTCAAGAAATACATGCGTTCGAACCAGAACACGTGCATCAACCAGCGGCCGATCGTCGCCAAGGGCGACAAGATCGACGCCGGCGACATCATCGCGGACGGCCCGGCCACGGATAACGGGGAGCTGGCGCTCGGTCGCGACGTGCTGTGCGCGTTCATCCCGTGGGAAGGCTACAACTTCGAAGACGCGATCCTGCTGAGCGAAGACCTGGTGAAGGAAGACGTGTTCACGTCGATCCACATCCAAGTGAACGAAATTGAAGCGCGGGACACCAAGCTGGGGCCGGAAGAAATCACCCGCGACATCCCGAACGTCAGCGAAGACGCCCTGCGCAACCTCGATGAAGCCGGGATCGTGCGGATCGGCGCGAAAGTGAAGCCCGGCGACATCCTGGTTGGCAAGGTCACGCCTAAGGGCGAGACGGAACTGGCGCCGGAAGAGAAACTGCTGCGGGCCATTTTCGGCGAGAAGGCCGAAGACGTGCGGGACGCCTCGCTGATCGTGTCTCCGGGCACGGAAGGCGTGGTGGTGGACATAAAGGTCAGCAGCCGGCGCGACAAAGGCACCGATCACAGCGCGAAATCCGCCGCTACCACCGAGATCAACAAGATCAAGCGCCAGTACCAGGACAAGATCAACGAGGTCCGCACCACGTTCCTGGCGCTGCTGCGCGACGAGGTGGTCGGCCTCAAGATCCTCGAAGACGTGGTGGACCACAAGACCGACGAGCTTGTGCTGGAGAAGGGCAAGCGGGTGAAAGTGGCGCACTTGGACAAGCTGGATTACGGGGTGCTGGCGCGGTTGAAGGTCGAGGAACCGACGATTCAGCAGCGGATCACGCGGCTGGTCAACATGGCCGCGATGGAAGAGGCGAAGCTGATAGCATTCCGGGACAGCCAGATTGACACGCTGCGCAAGGGCGACGAATTGCCGCCGGGCGTGATCAAGCAGGTCAAGGTGTTCGTCGCGACGAAGCGGCGTATGTCGGTGGGCGACAAAATGGCCGGCCGGCACGGCAACAAGGGCGTGGTCTCGAAGATCATGGCCGTCGAAGACATGCCGTTCCTTCCGGACGGCGCGCCGATCCAGATCGTGCTCAACCCGCTGGGCGTGCCGTCGAGAATGAACGTGGGCCAGATTCTCGAGACGCACCTGGGCTGGGCGGTCAAAGCGCTCGGCATGAAGGTGGCCACGCCCGTGTTCAACGGCGCATCCGAGGAAGTGATCCGCGAGATGCTGAAGAAAGCGGGGCTTCCGGAATCGGGCAAGATCAAGCTGCGCGACGGCAGAACGGGCAGGGAGTTCCACCACGAGGTGACCGTCGGCCAGCTTTACATGATGAAGTTGAACCACCTTGTGGACGACAAGATTCACGCCAGGGCGATCGGGCCGTATTCGCTGGTTACGCAGCAGCCGCTGGGCGGCAAGGCCCAGTTCGGCGGTCAGCGGTTTGGCGAAATGGAAGTCTGGGCGCTGCAGGCGTACGGGGCGGCTTACACGCTCCAAGAGTTGCTCACGATCAAATCCGACGACATCGCGGGCCGCACCAAGGCCTATGAAGCGATCGTGAAGGGCGACCGGGACGTGGAGCCGGGCACGCCGGAATCGTTCAACGTGCTGGTTCGCGAGATGCAGAGCCTGTGCCTGGACGTGATTAAGCTGGTTCGTGTGGAAGGGCCCGCCGAGACCGAAGAAGAGGAAGAACCTCGGGAGGAATAAACGTTGGCTAAGTATATTGCTACGACGGGTGAACGTTTTGATGCACTCGCCATCCGACTCGCTTCTCCCGAAGAGATCCTGAAGTGGTCGCGGGGAGAGGTGAAGAAGCCGGAAACCATCAACTACCGGACGTTCAAGCCGGAGAAGGATGGGTTGTTCTGCGAGCGGATTTTCGGGCCGGTCAAGGACTGGGAATGCGGCTGCGGCAAGTACAAGAAGGTGAAGCACCGGGGGATCACGTGCGATCGGTGCGGCGTCGAGATCACCGAGTCCAAGGTGCGCCGGGAACGGATGGGTTGCATCCGGCTGGCGGTGCCGGTCACCCATATCTGGTTTTTCAAGACGACCCCGAGCTGTATCGGAAACCTCCTGGACCTGTCGATCCGGCTGCTTGAACGGATCATTTATTTTGAGAATTACATCGTAATCGACCCCGGCGACACCGATCTGAAGAAAATGCAGACCCTCACCGAGGACGAATACCAGGATTACCGCGAGCGGGTTGGCGACCGGTTTGTGGCGAAAATGGGCGCCGAAGCCATCAAGTTGCTGCTCGAGGAAATCGACCTCGACCAGCTCAGCGGGGAACTGCACGCCCAGTTTGCCAGCACCAGTTCGATGCAGGCGCGCGCAAAGGCCATCAAGCGGCTGAAAGTTGTCGAAGCGCTGAGAAAATCGGGCAACAGCGCCTCGTGGATGGTGCTGGATGTGATCCCCGTGATCCCGCCGGACCTGCGGCCGCTCGTGCCGCTCGAGGGCGGCCGTTATGCCACCTCGGACCTGAACGATCTGTACCGCAGGGTCATCAACCGGAACAACCGGCTCAAGCGGCTGATCGAACTGCGTGCGCCCGAAGTCATCCTGCGCAACGAGAAACGCATGCTGCAGGAAGCCGTCGACGCCTTGTTCGACAACGGCCGGCACGGCCGGACCGTGCTGGGCGCCGGCAACAGACCGCTCAAGTCGCTCAGCGACATGCTCAAAGGCAAGCAGGGCCGGTTCCGCCAGAACCTTTTGGGCAAGCGCGTGGACTACTCGGGCCGCTCGGTGATCGTCGTGGGGCCGGAGTTGAAACTGCACCAGTGCGGTCTGCCCAAGAAAATGGCGCTCGAGCTGTTCGAGCCGTTTATCATTCACGAACTCAAAGAGCGCGGCGTCGCCACCACGATCAAGGCGGCCAAACGCACCATTGCCCAGGGCCGCAGCGAAGTGTGGGACATCCTCGAGGACGTCATCGAAGACCACCCGGTCCTGCTGAACAGGGCGCCGACCCTGCACCGGCTGGGCATCCAGGCGTTCCAGCCCGTCCTGATTGAAGGCAAAGCGATCCGGATTCACCCGCTGGTATGCCGGGCGTTCAACGCGGACTTCGACGGCGACCAGATGGCGGTGCACATTCCCCTGATGCCGGCGGCCCAACTCGAGGCGCGGCTGCTGATGCTGTCGACCACGAACGTGTTTTCGCCCTCGGAAGGCAGGCCGATCGTGACGCCGAGCCAGGATATCGTGCTGGGCATCTCGTGGATGACCAAGATCCGCAAGGGCGCCAAGGGCGAGTGGAAACCCGAGTGGATCGGGCCGAACGGCGAAATCCGTCAGCCGGGCAAGTTGTATGCCGATAAGGAAACCGTAATCCTGGCACACGAACTGGGCGAGGTCGACATCCATGCCGCCATCAAGATCAAGTATGACGGCCGGATCGTCGACACCAGCGTGGGCCGGGTGATCTTCTGGGACGCGATGCCCAGCGATTTGACGCTCGACGACGTGAACAAGGAACAAAACCAAGCCTCGATCGGCGACATTATCGCGCGGGCGTATGCGCGCCTCGGCCACAACAGAACCATCGACCTGCTCGACTCCCTGAAGGGGCTGGGATTCAAGTACGCGACGCTGGCCGGCATCTCGATCGGCATCATGGACATGGTGGTCCCGGCCTCGAAGAAGATGCTCATCGACACCGCGCAGAAAGAAGTCAACCGGATCGACGACATGTACCAGAACGGCCTGATTACGGCCGGCGAGCGGTACAACATGATCATCGACCAGTGGACCAGCACCACCGAGCACGTGGCCGCCGCCATGCTCGAGGAAATGTCGGAAAACGAGCAGGGATTCAGCGGCATCTACCTGATGTTCTCTTCTCAGGCGCGGGGCACCAAGCAGCAGATCCGCCAGCTTGCGGCGATGCGCGGGCTGATGGCGAAACCGTCGGGCGACATCATCGAGTCGCCGATCACGTCCAACTTCCGGGAAGGGCTGAGCGTTATCGAGTACTTCATCTCGTCGCACGGCGCCCGCAAGGGACTCGCCGACACCGCGCTGAAGACGGCCGACGCCGGTTACCTGACGCGCCGCCTCGTGGACGTCTCCCAAGACGTCGTCATCGAGGAAGAAGACTGCGGCACGCTTAACGGCGTGTGGGCGGAGGCGCTGATGGACGGCGAAAACGAGATCGCGTCGCTCGACGAACGGCTCGTGGGCCGGTTTGCGCTCGACGACATCACCGTGCCCGACATGGCCGAGCCCATCGTGCGCGCGTCCGAAGAGATCGACGAGAAGAAAGCGGTGCTTATCAAGCAAAAAGGCCTGCCGGGCGCCCGGATTCGGTCGGTGATGACGTGCCAGTCCAAGCGGGGCGTTTGCCGCAAGTGCTACGGCCGCAACCTGGCTACGGGCCGGCTGGTGGAGTTGGGCGAAGCGGTGGGCATTATCGCCGCGCAGTCGATCGGCGAGCCGGGCACGCAGTTGACCATGCGCACGTTCCACATCGGCGGCGCGGCCAGCCGTCAGGTCGAGGCGACCGTCATCAGGATGGCCGACAATGGCATCGTCGAGTACAGAAACGTCCGTACGGCCGTCAACAGGGAGAGCAAGACGGTCGTGGTGAACCGTGGCGGCGAAGTCGTGATACTCACCGCCGAGGGCAAGGAAATCCAGCGTGCGCTGACGCCGCCGGGCTGCGTCCTGCATGCTGAAAACGGGCAGAAACTGCGCAAGGGCCAGGTCCTCATCGAGAAAGATCCGTACAACGACTCGATCGTGGCGGAAGCTTCCGGCACGATTCACCTCGAGGGCATGATCGAAGGCGTGACGGTTCGCGTCGACGTGAACCCCGACACCGGTCTCGAAGAGCGCGTGGTGACCGACCACAAGCAGGATCTCCACCCGCAGATCACCATCCTGGGCAAAGACAGGGAGGTGTTGGCGTACGCCACCATTCCGGCGCAGACCCACGTGATCGTGCGCGACAACGACCGCGTCAAGGCGGGCGACCTGCTGGCGAAGGCGCCGCGGCAGCTCAGCAAGACCAAGGATATCACCGGCGGTCTGCCGCGCGTGGCCGAGTTGTTCGAGGCGCGCCAGCCAAAAGACCCGGCCATCATCAGCCACATCGACGGCATCATCGAGTTGGGCGGCGCCACCAAGGGCATGCGCAAAGTCAAGGTGCTCCCGCCCGTGGGCCGCGAGCGCGTATACACGATCCCGCCCGGCAAACACCTCAACGTCCAGGCGGGCGACCGGGTGTATGCGGGCCAGCGGCTGACCGACGGGCCGGTCATTCTGCACGACATCCTCGACGTCCAGGGTGAAGACGCGTTGCGCAAGTACCTGCTCGACGAAGTCCAGTTGGTGTACCGCCTGCAGGGCGTTCGGATCAACGACAAACACATCGAGGTCATTGTCCGGCAGATGCTGCGCAAGGTCCGAATTAAGGACGACCCGGGCGACACACCGTTCCTGGCACACGAGGAAGTCGACAAGATCCGGTTCCGCGAAATCAACGAGCAGACCCAGCGCAGAAACGGCCGGCCCGCAGAAGCCGAACCGCTGCTCCAGGGCATCACGAAGGCCGCGCTCAGCACCGAGAGTTTTGTGGCCGCCGCGTCCTTCCAGCAGACCACGCGCGTGCTCACTGAAGCCGCGCTCGCTGGCAAGAAGGACTACCTGCGCGGCCTCAAGGAGAACGTCATCATCGGCCACCTGATCCCGGCCGGTGTCGGCAGCCCCCACTACCAGGACACCAAAGTCGTCCTCAAGGAAGTGGCCGCACAGGACTTCACCGAAGAACTCGAAGTGGGCATCGTCGCCGCGCCCGACGAAGGCGCAGAAGACGCGCTGGCCTAACGTATCTGTTCAACGCAGAGGCCGTCTCCAATCCGGAGCCGGCCTCTTTTTGTCTATGCGCGCATCCACCATGGCGATGAGGAGTTTTCATCCGGCTTCTATGACGTCGGAGCCGATGAAAGGTGTTCAGCAATGCCATTGTAAATCTGGCGAGCCACATATGCGCTCGACGTGTTATTCAAGTAGCCAATGAGGTCTATGTCCCGAAAGTTCATCGCCGGCGGGCGGCACTTCAACGAAAAGACATTGGCGCACCCCAAGCTGCGTTGACTCTTAATGCTGTCAGGATTTTGCGGCCCTGTCAGCTCGATAGCGCAACAGGATACCGCCGGCCAAGAGTATGGCGGCGGCTAACAACAGCCATAGATAACGGCGGGTCTCTTGTGAAATGGGAAGACGCTGCTCCTGCGAGGGTTTGGGGCTATCCAGCGTCAGGGCGGCTTCACGCGGGGTGACGTTTCCTTCTCTTATCGCGACGACGGTGTTTTCAATGGTGGTGGTATCGTTTTCGTCCACGTCGGCGACAATTCTACCATCTGCCCACTTGAACCCGCCCACATTTCTGCGGTTTTCGAGGATGTACTCGACGCGTGTTCCCTCAGGAACCGCGAAAGCAAACGAGTTTGCTTCGAACTGGGGATTCAGATCCACATCGGAAAAAGCGAACGTGAAGGTGCCGGTGTTGGCTTTTCCTCCCTCCAATTCCTCTGTATAGGTGTATTGTCCTGAAGCAGGAACAAAAACGCCATCGATATTCTCGACTTGCACATTGGTTAGTTCGTAGATCATTCGTTTGACGGCAAGCGGCTCCCCCATACTAGGGTTAATATGGCCAAAAGGATCGCCGTCTGTGTCCACATGCTTGCCCGCTTCTTTAATCAGCACGCACTTTTGCAGGGTGTAACCCAATTCGGGAGCAATCCAGGCGGTAACGTAGCCTTCAGGAATCTCAGTCTCAATGACTTGACAGTGGACGCCGTTAACCTCGTCCTCGCGAAGAGATGCCGGGGTGTTGTCAAAGAATTCTGAAATTCTTCGCCGGGAAAAAGGTGAGAAGTACCCGAGCGCGGGCGCGCCGGTATCCTGAATGGCCCTTGCTATTTTAGCGCGGCTCTCGCCGTCCTTGTAAACGAGGGCTTTGCTTTGCTGGTGCCTGCCGGTTATGCCGCGGTAGTCGTAGAACAGATGGCTTGTCGCGTCCGATGTGTACAGGGTTTGAATAATATCGGGCACGAGGAACTCGTTGTTCTTTTCCTTCTCCGCGCCCGTCTTGACGTCAGTATAGGACCACTTGCCGACCCTTTTCGTCCGTTGCCACCCGTCGTTAAAGAAAACGAAATGGCTTTCCATGTACAAGTCGGGCTTATTGTTCCACTTAGCTGTCACGCAGCCAGACATGGCGACACGCTCGCACCATTGGTAGGATTTGTTAAATCCTTCGACCAGTGTTGAAATATCACCGGTCTGGGCGACCAGATCAGGTACGTTGACGCCCAAAATCAAGAACACCAGCCAAACGGACAACCTACGAAACATCAAATTACCCCTCTGGCTCTTGAGTATGTTTGCGCCGGGTGCCGCTTACGTACAATCACAGACACCCACGCCCCTGCGCGGGGCTACAATTCAGGCTCGTGGGGCAACCGCCATCGTCCTCGCACCATTTGCTTCCAGCAGAGTCTTCAAGGCATGTCGGGTACTTGTAATTCTTACAATCCCCTGCGCCCGCGCATATCCCATTGAGTCCGTTTACGTTGCATTTACAGGCGCCCACCACGCTGTTTGCCTCCGCCGAGGACAACGATCTTGGGCACACAGCACTAACCAATATGAAGGTTGCTAGTGCCAGTGTCATTGTAAAAACAAGGCTTCTCATCATGCTTGCCGCTCCTTTTGTCGTCGCAGTGTTATATTCCCTTCTGTTTCTGTCTTTTGCGCAGACTATACTCCTCTCACGCGACCCTAGAATACATTACTGCTTTCCTTTTGTCAAGTCATTTAGTATACTAAGGAGACGGAAATGCTTCTATGACTTGATAAACTGCCGAGGAGTTGTGTACCATCAGCTATCACTAGGAGGGGATCGAACATGAAACCAGCCACTAGTTTTCTGTTGTTTTTGACTACTCTCGTCGTTTTTACGCCGGTTAATGCCAGCATTGCGGATGATTCCGCGCCGATCAATTTGACCATTGGCCAGATTACGCAACGCTCGTCGCTTCCGCTGAACGCCATTAACGAAAGGATGAAGTTGCCGGTCCGGTTGGTGGCGGCGCAATCGACGCGAACGGAGTCTTTTCCCAGTCTGGATCCATTGCCAAAGACGGCGAATGAGCTTCCGGATATTGTCGGCGCAATGGTTGCCTACAAGCACAATGAGCTGGTGGCATTGGCCCGGGGCAACCTTATTGTGCCTCTTGACGGGTTTTACGCGGATGCCGGCATGGATCCGAAGACGTTTTTCCCCGAGAGCGTATATGCAGCCATTTCGTTCGACGGACATATTTGGGCAGTGCCGCATCGTGTACAGGCCTTTCTGCTTTCCTATGACCAGGATGTTTTCGACAAACTTGGGCTGAAACCAGGCTTTGGTAGTTGGCAGGAGTTGCGAATGGCCGCGGAGGCGATTGGCAGCAGCACAAATTCAAAAAGCCGGGGATTTACAGAAGGCGAAGTACCCATCATTGATGCGATGGCCCTGCTGATGGACTTTGTCGAGCGGCCGGGTATTGATCCGCAAGGCATTCAGGCGACGCAGGAGTTCTTTGGCCAGTGTGCGGCGGGTGGCTCGTTCAGCGCACCGATTTGGGAGAACGAGATGGCCATTCGGCTTGAAAACTTCGCTACCCTTGAACCGGGCCGGCATGTAGTGGCGGCGCCCAGTACGGCGTCCATTCAGAATGTTGGGCAGGTGCCGCCATTGGGATTCATGGAGTGTTTTGCGTTGCGCCTCAATTCGGGAGAACGGCTCGCGGCGGCGCAATCGTTTTTGAGGTGGCTGATGGGACCGGACACGCAGCTATGGCTGGTTGAGCGGACACGACTGGACGTTCCGAGCGGGCGCATGGGTTGCGTCTGCCGGCATGTGCCGCTCTACACGCCGGTGTTGGAATCAGAAGAGTACAAGCGGCTATGTGCGCAGATTCCGGCGTATTGTGAGTTCAAGAAGCTGGTGAGCAACGTCCGACTTACCACGGCGGCTCAGAGCATAGAATCTGAAGAACTCCAGAGTTCCTACCGGCAACTCTACGATTATACTTACGCCACCACCGAAATCAAGAAGACGCTGGCGGATTTTGAGAGTTTCATAGGAATGATTCAAACGATGCAGACGCAATCGCCCGCATCGGAAACGGGGAAAAACGTTTCCGTGGATCAATACTAGATGATCGTTTAAGGACACGCGCACTTTCCAGGCAGGTTGAATGCGAGCGTTAGACACTGCTCCCGCTTGATTGGCTCCATCCCGCGGCTGAAACCGGTATGGAAAGGGAAACATGAGTAGGCCAAGCCTAGGCGCCCGTGGGGTATCCCGCGCCCTTATTGGGCTGGGATCCGTCGCCCTTGTGGTGGCTATTGCCGGCATAATGCACCAGCCTCCGCTGAACAAGCCAAAGGACATTGTCGCGGAAGATGTCCCACCCGGGATTCCCGGTGCGGTCACCGCTTTTGTAGAAGATAACAGCGAGGTGCTGGCCACGCTGGGCAAGCAGGGCAAGGCATTGGACACGTATGAACAGTTGGTGCGATTGTGGAGCGCAGAATGCTCACTGGATCCCCCCGAAACACTAAAGCGCATGGTCTATGCCTTCCCGGACCATGCGTTGGGCCTTTACGCACTGAACGATTTGATCGCGTCGGGCGCGGATTCCGCGGGGTCATTTTCGGAAGAAGTTGTCGCAGCCATTCCTCAGAGCCGCGTTGCTTCGCTGGCGTTGGATCATTTGTTGCAAGCCTTCCCGCGGACTCGGACGGAAAGATGCGACGAGGTATGGTCAAAGCTGTCTAACACGCGCGTGGCCGGTTTTGCGCGTATGCGCAAGGGCGATTTCCTCTATGAGAGCCACCAAGGCCGTCAAGCCGCTGTCTGCTGGTTGGAAGCATGGTTCTCACAACCCGATATGGGTGAGAAGCTCTACAACAAAATATATGGACAGTGGATCAGCGAGGGCATGTGGTGGGGCCCTCTGTTGATCGGTGGGGAATTCCTTAACGAACCGGCCTTGAAACCACTTATAGGGCGGCTATTGGCTGAATACAAAAGCTTTGAGGCAGGCGAATCAACGTTCGCACACGTGAAGAAGCTCATGGAGTTGTCGAGTGTGCTTGCCAACGGCAATACCGAAACACTTACTTCGGCCATTGGAGAATTGCTCGTTGAGTGGCCGACGTTTGATTGGCCGGAGGTGATCAAGGCTGAGAGCGCGTTGGCGGTATATCTCCTGGGCGGCAGTACCGACCGCACGTTTCCATTGTCAACTGAAAAATCGCTCACCGTGCGAAACAAACTTCATCGGGACCGGATGGCATGCCTTTCGAAGTTTTCCGAAGCCTTCCGTGCAGTTGAACCGGATTTGGGAGCGCTCTACAGCATTCGGGTTTCGAGCCGGTTCCTGGAGGATATTCAGCCGAAGCAGGCTGCGGAGTTCTTGCGTGACAAATGGCAGACAGCAGAGGCATCGATCGCGTGGCGAGAACGCCTGCTGAAATCTCGCGCGGCTGTTCTAACCAAAGAACTGGGCGATCATGAGACGGCAGCATCCGAATGTGAGCAGTACTGCGATTCCGAGAGCGAGCACAGCGCGGAAATGCACAAATGGGCGGGAATCTATTGCTACGACGCCAAACAGTATGCGCGGGCCCTGCATCAGTTTGAACAGTTGGAAGCCCAAACCGATGACGCTAACTCCAGAGCGATGGCTTTGTTCATGAAGGGCATGTCGGCGGCGGCCAGCGGGCAGGTCGAGATGGCCGAGAAGTTTTTCCTCCAGCTTAACAACCAGTTTCCGGCCTCGGAGTTCGCTCCTGAGGCTCTTGCCTTTGCCGCCAAGACGTGCGTGGCTGGAGGTGATTATGCCCGCGCTAAACAGTATCTCAATGAGATTCACACACGATATCCCGACTGGCTGCATACGGAAGAATATGCCCGCTTGGCGGAGGTACTGAAGGACGCCGGTTAGGACAAGCAAGGATTCGCTTATCCTACTTGATCGGCAATGGAGGCACGGGGCGCATGACGAGAAATACTGGCCGTATAACTTGCACAGGGGCCGTTTTGCTGCTTCTTCTTTCTTCCCTTTCGGTACAGGCCGAATTCAAAGCTTCCCCCAGGAACTGCGGGATCTATTGCATGTATGCTGCGATGAAGTGGAACGGTCTGGACTGCCAACTTGCGCAGATGATACAACCTCAGTACGTGTCAAAGGAGGAAGGAAGCACATTGGCGGATCTCAGCCGATTGGCGGAATCGAATGGGCTTTATGCCAAAGCCGTCGTCAATCTTAATCTGGGATCACTTAAGGCGTGTCCCTATCCTGTTATTATCAGCGTGAGACGATCTCGTAGTGAAAACGAATTCAACCATTTCTATGTTGTTTTGCCAACAGCCGTTGGGAACAGTAAAGCTTATGACGCCATCAACAACCGGCTGATACCCCTGGAACAGTTGGTTGGTGGTTATTGGAACGGGTATGGACTCGTAGTCTCGCCAAAGCCTTTCCATCTGGGACGCATCTTTTTTGGGGACTATGCGTACGTCATTATAGGAATCCCGGGGCTTTTACTAATACGGCGGTTTTTTCACCGCAAGTCGAAGTCAGTCCCGGCATTTGCTCCAAGTGTAAACAGAGTGAGTTCAAGCATCCTTCTGATTCTTTTTGTGGCAACAGTGCTGGCGCTTGGGTCGGAGATGGCGTGGCGCTGGGAACCGCAATTGCGTGGCGGCCCGGCGGTTCAGGCGGTTCAGGAACGGCATTTTCTCTCTTTTATGCCAAGAATAGACGCCTCTGAGGTTACGCGTGGACTGAAGGCAGGCCATTTCATTATTGATGCGCGGCAAGCGCTGGATTTCAACGCGGGGCACATAGAGACCGCCATTAACCTCAATCCAGCGAGCACAACAGCCGACTACAATAGACTACTTGCTAACGCAGTTCACGACAGACCAATCATTGTCTACTGTCAGAGCGCCTCCTGTCCCTATGCGGGTACCGTAGCCCGATCTTTATGGAAACTGGGATACCGCAACCTCCTTTATTACAAAGCGGGGTGGATTGACTGGTCACAGCGTGTTGAGCAACAGAAAGAACAAAGTCCATGAACAGGCGAGATGTGGGCCGGTACGTTTCAGTAGTCATTGGGTTAGTTTTCTTGCTGGCGAGTTGGCGGAAATTGCATTTCCCCTATGAGTTTCTGGGCGGCGTGTATTCCTACGAACTTGTGACACGGGAAACGGGCGTTTACCTGTCCATACTGTTGCCGTGGCTGGAATTTGTGGTGGGGATTTGTCTGGTGGTCGACATGCTAACGGAGGGGGCTCTGGTGATTTCTGCGGTACTTTGTTTAGCGTTTGTCGGAGCACAAGCCTGGGCGCTGTGGCAAGGCCTGACAATATCGTGTAGTTGTTTTGGCGGAGGGGAAGGCATAGTCAGTTACACGACTATAGGCCGGACAATCGTCCTGTTGGCGATGTCGGCGGTTTCACTATGGCTTATTGTGTCTAATGTTAGACGCCCAACGATACTTCGGCCATTGAACGATACAGCGTAAAGATAATATGACAACCTTATGGACTGCCTTGGCGCAACTTGGCACCGTGTTGATGTTCTGCAATTCCCCGGCGACGGAAACCCTGGTGGTGCTCAACGCGTACGAGCAGCCGGAAGGGGTGTACCGGATCATCCTGCGCAACGAGGGAACGCACCCCATTGAACTCAGCGAACCTGAGATCTTGCTCGAACATCCGGCTCCGATCCTGTGGGCGTTGGCAGAACCGGAGGCGTTGCAGCCCGGCGAGGAAGGTTGCCTCAGTTACCGTTTGGATGGAAGAACAGACTCCTCACCCCATCGCATCCGTTTTCGGGAGGCGGAGGCCGCTGCCACATTCGGCAAGGAACCTGCGGTATTGCCTCAGTACCTCGTGCACGATGACGAAAGCACAAAGATCTATCTTTACGCGAAGAATAACGTGCGCACAGATTGCCACATCGCCAGGTGGAGCGTCAACGGTAACATCGTCGACTCTGCTTCGGAGGCCTTTTTGCCCGCCGGTCGGACAACTGTTCTTATTGGCACGTTGAAACTCCTGCCGCAGCCAACATACGGGGTGCCGCCGGTTATTTTGCGGCTATGGTCACCAGAGTTAGGAGAGCAGTGCTTGTATTCGCGCCTGTACGAGGTCAAGCAGGCGGTGTCGATGAAGCAGGGGCGGTTGCCCGAAATACTCCGCTGTGTACATAGGTTCGCCAGTAAACAAGCGGCGGGACGCGCTTTGGTCGAGTGTGCTAGGAACAATGCCTCTTCAGTTCGAATTATCAGCTTCTGCAATGAGGACCTTTCGGCCGAAGCGCCCGTCGAATATGGCGCAGTCGTAGAATTCAGTCGGATTGAGCCGCAGACGACATATCAGAGTGATTACTATGCACATCGTTACATTGATGCTGTCTATAGAGGTGCTTACCTGACGAAGACCCGGTGTTGTCCCAATGCTTTTTTTGCAGACATTTTTAAGGAAGACATACACAAAGAAGGGACGCCGGTATGGAGCTTGTCGGCGATACGCAACACCATCTATAGCTGTTTCGCCGCAGGCAGCAAGGGGGTCCATCTATATCCATCCGTGTCCGGCACGAGGTATTCGGCAACGTTTGAGAACGGGTTCTTGAACCTCGTGGACGAGACAGAGTTGCTGTTACCTCTTGTTGCCATTTCGGAACCGGTTGAAGGGGTAACGGCTAACGCGGAGGCATGGTGTGCCCCACACCTTCTGCTATGCGGCGACAAAGGCTATCTCCTGATCTTGCTGCCCCGACAGGATCCCGATGCCGCGGCAGCCTCAAGAGAGGCGACTATTAACATTGCCTTGCCTGACAGGGCACCGCAACCCGTGCCAGAAGCGGCGGAAATTGGCGGGGAGAGGGACTGTGTTTTTTTCCGCCGGGAGCAAGCATCTCTTGTCGCTCAGATACGATCTTCGCCCAATGTGCGGGTGTTTTTTCTTAAGTGCCAATAGGCATGCCCACCGTCTCCCACGGTAAATAGCGGTAAATAGGGTAAATAGGGCCCGCCACGAATGGCACTGACTTAAGCAACTTAACAGCATTCTTCTCAAAGCTAGTGTAGTGAGTCATGCTAATGGCATCTTATTCTTGGGCACGGAAAGCGGGGACAGAGGAACTGGTGAAAAACTGGCACAATGGTGTTGGAACCGCGAAAAGGGGGGACAGACACGCTTTTCAAACTGCCGAAAAGGCGCTTCCAAACAGCCGAAAAGCGAGTCAGTCCCCGTTTTTCGCTTCTTTTTGGTGTTCTTTTGATTTGTTTATAAGTAACTTCAATTTTGACGCAGTACACTAGAACGTGCTGCTACAGCAGTTTTGAAGTCACGCTAAAGCGCGCTGTGGACAAAGGGTTAAGCCATGACCACCCCGTCTAAAGACGGGTGCAAAGGGGAGCCTGCTAAAGCAGGC
>Ga0315285_10001694_pt1 | contig 23124 bp, 19 predicted proteins | sample YL17G09_36_MG_FD_203698 | JGI IMG/M metagenome (GOLD analysis project Ga0315285, IMG submission 203698) | Sediment microbial communities from Yellowstone Lake, YNP, Wyoming, USA - YL17G09_36 | ecosystem: Environmental > Aquatic > Freshwater > Lake > Sediment | place: USA: Wyoming | collected... | reverse complement strand
CTGAGTATCAGCGTATTCGAGAAAACGCCGCTTTTGCAGGCTTTTTCGAGTGATTCGTTCAAGATTGGAGACGGTCCGATTCATAACCAATTGTCGTTATTCGACTTTTAACGGGACAGTAGTGATCTCAAATCTCAAATCTCAAATCTCAAATCTCAAATCTCAAATCTCAAATCTCAAATCTCAAATCTCAAATCTCAAATCTCAAATCTCCAATGCTCTCGCTGCATCCCGTCACTCCCAGGTTCCGCTCCGGCCATGCCAACCACAGTTCCCGCAGGCATCGAAAACGGCTTGCCCTTTGGAGTGCGGCGGCAGAGCCGCGAAGCGGCGCCGACGCCGCTTTGGATCGCGCCCACGGTTCGTGGGCTGTCCGCATTCCAGCCAAAGCCAAAGTGGCGAGGGCGCCCCGACGAAGCCGGGGCTGACGCCGCACTCCAAAGGCTTTGCTCTCCCGAAAGTACGCCGCCAGTTCGTCCAGGCATCGCCGTTGGTATTCTTTCAGTTGGAACATTGTCATTTCCGTTGCGGATACTTTCGCATGATCTGCGCAGTGTTGCTGTCAAACCATTTGCAGCACATCAGGGTTATTCTGCCAGATGAATCCATCGCCTTGGCTATCTGCGTTTCGGTTAAGGTTGGATGGTCGGTTACGCAGAAGTTCCACTCGCAACCCGCGTAGCACATGAAATATACGTGGGAATGCTCAACACGGGACCGAACCGGTTCTGTGATAATACCGTGAAATACGTTGCCCTTGTTATCAACAAGGAGGGTACCTAATATGGGAAAATGCTCTGTAGGACCCGGGTCAGCAGTGAGAAGCATCTGGCCGATTTTCTGGGTATATCGTGGACCAAGCGAGACATTACGGCCCCATCTTGCAGCCCCCGCTCGCCAGAGGATTGACAAATGAAACAGCTTAGTGCTGGCGTAATCGAGCCCATCTATAATAATCCCGTTGGCGCCTGGGTCGACTTTTGCTGGGATACCAGGACAATCGTACCAGAAGGTCTTGAAAGTCCCCTCATACCGACTTATTAGCGCCTCACAGTGTTTACAGAGCAAGTGTTCTCGAATGCCTTTTTTAATCAAGATATGCTTCGGCACTCCATGCTTCTTCAGATTCAACTGTTTTATCTGGTGTTTCGGGTCGTATAACTGCTTGTAGCAGAATTCAGGAACAATATGAGAAAGGCACAGCTTCGTACGCTGGCCGCACAGCCTGCAATTACCTATCTGTTCCGCTGAATCCGTCATGTTACCTTTATCTCATACGGCACTTGCTTGAACGTGACGCCCTCACGCTTGAGGCGGGCCGGGCCGAGCCGTGAACCTTCCCCGTAGATCACCTTCGGGCCGGCGTGGGCGGGCTCGCCAGGGCGTGGCGGCTTGCCCGCGAAGCCCGGCAGGTCGGCCAGGATGCGGCTGGTCAGGACGTTGCCGCCATCGGGCTCTCATCGCACCGCAGGAGGTGGTAGGGGACCTGGCGGTGGTGGTCTAGAACGGCGTCCTTACCTATCCAGTTCAGACTTGGCATGATTTCTAGCTGCCCTTTTAGTGGCAACTTGCCCTTGTCGCGTGCGTACAAACACCCTCACCCGGCTTCGCCTTCCCCGGCGCGCCGGGGTGCCAAGCCCGGCCGTAAACGGCCACCCTCCCCCGTCAAGGGGGAGGAGTTTTTAGAAGCGGCGGCGATTTCCCCACCGGCTTCGGCATAGTCGGGATTCTACCGCGCCGCTTCGGCCGGCGGCAAGGGTGCGGCGCACTCTTACCCTGCCGGCCAAGCCCGTCGAAGTCCCAAACGAAACAAGGCCGGCCACTTGCGTGACCGACCCTGTTGCAAACGAGGCCGACGAGATTCCTTTCAGGGCGCCAGCGGCGTCGAGTCCGCCAGGGCGTCCGCTTCGCGTCCGCGGCGGGTTCTCATCCCGTCGAAGTCCCAAACGAAACAAGGCCGGCCACTTGCGTGACCGACCCTGTTGCAAACGAGGCCGACGAGATTCGAACCCGCAACCTCCGGATCGACAGTCCGGTGCTCTAACCAATTGAGCTACGGCCCCATACCTGGGAGCATCGTAGTATATATTCTACCGTGTGCTTGTCAATATCGGATTGCCCGCCTGCGGAAAAAATCGAGCGTGGTCGCCGGTAGCCGGCACAGTCGGTAGCCGGTAGCCGGTAGCCGGTAGTCGGGTAGCCGGGTCGCCGGGTAGCCGGGTAGCCGGGCTTGCCACGGCGTAGCCGAAGGCGAAGCCGGGAAGAGCCAACGGCGGAATCCGGCAGAGAAACAAGACGGAACAGGGAACCCGGAAACGTCAAGACGGTGGAACCTTCCGCCTTCCGCCTTCCGCCTTCCGCCTTCATCCTTCCGCCTTCCGCCTTCCGCCTTCATCCTTCCGCCTTCCGCCTTCCGCCTTCATCCTTCCGCCTTCCGCCTTCCGCCTTCATCCTTCCGCCTTCTTTCAGTAGGGCCATTTCTCGTCGTCCAGGTCGTCCTGGGCGCTCTGGTCGGCCTGCCCTTGGGGCCCCCGAGCGGGTGGTGCGGCGGCTACGGCGGCCGGGGCGCAGGACTTGGCGCGTCGGCGGGGGCGGGGTGGAGGCTGCGGGGCGTCGGCTCCGTAAAGCATGTACCTGGCGGCGGTTGAAGCTGCTGCCCGGGCGGATGCGGTTCGACGGGGCGCGGCGGCGATCTTGAAGGGGGCTTCCACGTTCGCATCGTCGGCCTCATCGTCTTCGGCCGGGGCATCGGCCAGTTTGGCCGGGGTGCCGAGCAACCGCTCTCGCTCGGCCTGTCCGACGGCGAGGTTCACGTCCTGCGCCACAAGCTCCTGGCAACGGGTATCTTGGGCGCCGGCGGATTCATGGGCTTGCGCCGCCTCGGCGATTTCGTGGGCCTCGGGCGTCGGCTCGGCGTCGGCGTGGCATTCATCGCGGGCAGCGGCCAGGGAATTGGCCGGGGTGGCGGGCTTTTGGTCAGGCTCCTGGGCGTGCTCGACGGCCGCGGCAGCCGGCTGGGCGTCATTTGCCGGCCCGGCCTGGCTGGCAAGGTCGGCCTGGTCGTCGAAGTCGGCCTGGTCGTCAATGGCGATTTCCTGGGCGTGCTCGGTGTCGCATCGCCACTGCGGGCGAGGCCCGGCGATTGCCGGGAGGTTGCGGAAGTATTTTTCGTAGCGTTCGGCGTTGCCGGTCAGCCGCGGCGTGGACAGCACGCGAAGGTGCGTAATGTACTCGAAGAGTTGGTCGTCGGCGAACCGTGCAAGGAATTGCGGCTCGGCTGAGAGGTTGATGGCAAGGATCTCGTCGATCATCTCACGTTTAGTCATGTCGGCTTTCCTCGTGCTGCGTATGGAAGTCACGCGCGTGGCGAACGCTCACAGGTGTACTTATCGGCGGCGGCTCGGCAAAAACTTTAGGGCGGGGCAACGGACCTGAACGTGGCTGGCCCCGGCCTGGTTGGCGGTTGGACGTGTGCGACCATTTTTCCTGGCAGCCCGTAAACGGTCGTCCCTATGGTCCGGAGGACGCCTGTAATATGTTTCCAATGCATTCTTCAGCCCAAAGGGCTGAAACCTGCCCGCTTTCAGGCGGGCAGTAAAGCCCAGGGCAGAGCGAAGCGCCGCTCTGGGTAACTGGTCGCCCCCAATAACAAGCCCTGTAGGGGCGCAACACCAGCGACGGGGGAGTGTCGCCCTTACAGTGCTCTTTGTGTGGATGCTCGTAACCCAGGGCGGCGCTTCGCTCTGCCCTGGGCTGAAGAGGCGCCTGCCAGGATTAAAGGTCGGTCACGGTTGGACACGGGTTGGCGGTTGGAATAGCAACCCGGCCGGCAATTTCGTATACTGGCGGGTCGGAAGATTTGGGAGTCGTTGATGGAACTTTGGATTGCCGACCTGGAATTCGAGCGCCAGGGGCCGATTCGCGGCCTGCTCAAGGCGGCGGTTGCCAACCCGTTGGCCAACTACCTGCCGGCGGGGCTGCTGCGCGGGCTGCTGCGTTTTGCCAAGAGCGAGCTTGCGGCGGCGAATTGGAAAGACCCCGGCGGCTGGCGGAGCATGGTCATCAGCTACGAGGGCAACTGCCGGCAGATTGCCGACCGGGTCCTGGTCGGCGGGGGGACGATGGCGATGGCGCTTCGCAACCGCAAGAAGCTGGCGGTGCGGGTCCTGGGGCGGCTGATCGATCAGGCGGGCGACAGGCCGGTCCACGTCCTGTGCCTTGGCGCGGGGCCGGGGCACGTGATAACCGACGCCCTGTGCCAGGCCCGCAAAGACGCGACGGCGACGCTGGTGGACCTCAGCAGCGACGCCTTCGAGTATGGCCGGGATCTGGCCGAGCGAAAGGGCCTCACCGAGCGGGTTCGGTTCGTGGAAGGCGACGTCCGCGACGTTGGTCGAATGCTCGAGCAGCCGCCGGACGTGGTGAAGATGCTGGGCATCTGCGAGTACCTTACGGACGGTCAGATCGTCGATATCGCCGCCGCTGTCGCCGGGGTAATGCCGCCCGGCGCGCCGATCGTGTTCAACAGCATCTCCAAGGCCCACGGTAATGACCGGTTCTTTCGGCGTGTATTCGGGTTACGCATGAATCATCGCTCGCCGGAGCATTTGCAGGAACTGATGGGCCGGGCCGGGTTCGGCGATTTTACCACCCTGGCCGAGCCGCTTGGCGTGTACCACGTGGTGGTTGGCCGCAAAGAGACGATGAAGACAAGTTCATAGGTCCCAGTGTGGTGTCTCCAGAGAATTGCGCCTTAATCCGGCAGCCCGAAATTCGAAATCCTAAGCACTAAATCCTAAACAAATTCGAAATTCGAATGACAAACGATCGAAACAACACTGCTAAGCCGGTCGTCGAGTTCTCAGTTTTGGTCATTTGGGCTTTGAGCCTTCGGATTTGTTTAGGATTTAGAGTTTCGTGCTTCGGATTTTGAGGGGACATGACTCATGGTAATTGTGAGACAGTACACCAGGACCTTCTTCTGAGAGCAGAGAAGGAATGAAGGATAACTGATGCCGGAGCTTTCCGTGCCCTGGGGGCACGATCAACTTGAGTTGAAGCTGCCTGATGATTGGCAGGTCGAGCAGGTGGCCTCGCGCAGCGTCCAGCGCGCGCCGGAGGACTGGCCCGAGCGCCTGGCGCTGGCCCTGAGCCAGCCGGCGGTCGGCATGCCGCTGGGCCGGCTGCTTGCGGCCAGGCCGCACGGGAAGGTCGCCATCGTCGTCGAGGACATCACCCGCCACAGCCCCACGCCGCGGATACTCAATGTGATCATGCGAGAGATCCGCCACGCCCGAATACCCGACGAGCAGGTGGAGGTGGTTTTCGCCACCGGCATGCACCCGGCAATGACGCCCGCGCAGGCGGCTGAGAAGCTCGGCCCGGCGATGGAAGGGATTCGCCGGCGGTCCAACCCCTGGGCGGATGAGGGCGCGTACTTGCAACTCGGGCAGGTCGGCAGGGTGCCCGTGCGGATCGACCGGTCCGTCGCGGCGGCGGACATTCGAATCCTTGTCTCGTCGGTAAGCCCGCACCTGCAAGGCGGCTTCGGTGGGGGCTACAAGATGTTCTTCCCCGGCTGCTCGCCGCTGGAGACAATCCGCGCCCTGCACCGGCTGGGCATAGGCCGGCGGCCAAGGCAGCTTGTCGGGCTGTCGGCCTCGCGGAACCCGATGCGCCGCGTTATCGACGCGGCCGGGCGAATGGTCGACGACGCGGGGGGCAAGACATTCAGCGTTCAGTACCTCCTGGACGATCAGGACCTTCCCCAGGCGATCGCGGCCGGGGATGTGCTGCCGGTCCACCGGATGCTCCGCAAGCGTTGCTCGGTGGACTGCGGGATCGTGGCTTCGGGCCAGGCGGATGTGCTGATAACCAACGCCCACCCGCGCGACTTCGACCTGTGGCAGTGCTTCAAGAGCATCCCGAACACGATGTGGGCGGCCAGGCCCAACGGTGTGATAATCTGCCTGGCGCGGTGCGAGGCGGGGCTTTACGGCATGAAGGTTCCGCCCTGGCCCCTGGGTCCGACGTGGACGCGCCGGCTTGTCCGCCTGATCGGACCCGAGGCCATCGGCTCGCTGCTGATGCGGCTCATGCCCTCGATGGCGGGCGACGCGGCGTTCTTCGTCCGCCTGGCCGCGCAGACGCTCTGCCGAAATCCCATAATAATGGTCTCGCCGGCACTGCACGCCGCCGGGGCGACTTTCCCGGGACTCAGGATCGTCGCCTCGATGGATGAGGCCATAGCCGCGGCAGAGAGACGGCTGCCCGAAGGCTCGCGCCGAGTGGTGGTCTTCCCCTTTGGCGGGGTGACGTTCCCGATACCCTCGCCTCAACAATGACAGAACCCGACGACAAAACCAGGCTGCGGGACCTTCAAAGGGTCCTGGACATCAGCAGGGCCATGACGGCCGCAAAGGACCTCGACGAACTGCTCGGGCTGATCCTCGACCGAAGCATGGAACTGCTTGGCGCCGAGCGGGCGACGGTGTTCCTCTACGATTCGGCCGCCGATGAACTTGTCAGCCGGATCGCGTGCGGATCCCAGGAGATTCGCATGCCGGCCGGGCGCGGCATCGCGGGGGCGTGCGTCCGCGAGCGGGCGGTGGTCAACGTGCCGGATGTCTACGCCGATAAGCGGTTCAACGCGGATTTCGACCTCCGCAGCGGGTTCCGCACGCGGAACATCCTGGCCATGCCGCTGTGCGATTACTCCAGCGACCTGGTCGGCGTGCTGGAGGTCATCAACAAGCGCGGCGGCAGTTTTGGGCCGTACGACATCTCGCTGGCCGAGACGCTCGCCGCCCAGGCCGGCGTGGTTATCCAGCGGGCCAGGCTCATCGAGCAGTACATCCAGAAACAGCGGATGCAGCGCAGTATGGAGATCGCTCGCGAGATTCAGCGCGGCCTGCTGCCCAAGGGCGACCCGGCGGTGCCGGGCTTCGACATCGCCGGCTTCACTGCCCCGGCCGACGAGACCGGGGGCGACATCTACGACTTCCTGGCGCTTTCGGGCGGTCGGCTGGGTGTCATCGTCGCCGACGCCTCCGGCCACGGCATCGGCCCTGCCCTGGTAATAGCCGAGACCCGCGCCATGCTCCGTGCCCTGGCCGGCAAGGCCTGCGACGTGCCGATGGTCATGGCTGCCGTAAACGATCTGCTCTCAGAGGACCTCGGCGGGGGGCGTTTCGTGACGTGCTTCCTGGGCGTGCTCGACCCGTCCGGGGGCAGATTGACCTTCGCCTCCGCCGGGCACGGGCCGATCCTCTTCTATGATAGCCGGGCCGACACGTTCGAGGAACTGCCCGCCACCACCGTGCCGCTGGGGATCTTCGGCGGTGTGAACTTCAACGACGTCGTTGGCCGAACGCTGCGCAAAGGAGACTTCGCCGCCATCGTGACCGACGGCCTGTTCGAGGCCCCGCCAGGCCGGCCGGAGCCCGGCGCCGCCGGCGAGCAGTTCGGCATCGCGAGAATCCTCGACCTGCTGCGCGCCGCTGGCGACCTGCCCGCCCGCGAGATGATCGCCCGCCTCCACAACGCCGTCGCCGACTGGTCCGCCGGCCTGCCCCAGGCCGATGACCTCACCGCCGTCATCATCAGGAAACTGTGATGGGAAGAGGAAAGTAAGAAGGCAGAAGGCAGAAGGCAGAAGGCGGAAGGCGGAAGTCAGAAGGCGGAAGTCAGAAGGCGGAAGTCAGAAGGCGGAAGTCAGAAGGCGGAAGTCAGAAGGCGGAAGGCGGAAGGCGGAAGTCAGAAGGCGGAAGGCAGAAGGCGGAAGGCAGAAGGCGGAAGGCAGAAGGCGGAAGTCAGAAGGCGGAAGGCAGAAGGCGGAAGTCAGAAGGCGGAAGTAGGTAGTAAGCAGGAAGTGGTAGGGAAGGAAGTGAGCAAACAACGCGACAACCCGCTGCCCGTCATGGCGCCCAGGCCGCGATATCAGCAACTGCCCGGCGGGGGCATTTGCGTGGCGGCGCCGGCGAAGATCAACCTTGACCTGCTGGTCGGCCCGCGCCGCGCGGACGGCTATCACCCGCTGGACTCCATCGTCGCGAAGGTCTCGCTCTACGACGAAATTACGCTCACCTCGCGGGATGATGGGCAAATCACGCTGGCGTGCGGCAACGCCGATTGCGGCCCGGCCGAGATGAACCTCGCCTATCGCGCCGCGCAACTGCTGGCCCGGGACGTGGGCCTCGGCCCCGAGCCGGGCTGTGGCGTCGGCGGGGGCTCCGAGAACGTGTATGAAAACCGTAGCATGGGCGTCTCGCCCATGAGTCCCACGGACGTCTCGCCCGTGGAACCCCGCGACCAGCACGGCCGGGACGGCCTTGCGACTCACCGCCGAGCGGCAGGCGGGCAGGTCCTTGGGACCCCTAACGGGGATGCCCGTGCCACGGGAAACGCCGGTTTTCATACACGTTCTAAGAGCAGCAATGCCCGCGCCACCGTGGGTGTGGACATCGCGCTGGTCAAGCACATTCCGCCGGGCAAGGGGCTCGGCGGCGGCTCGTCGGACGCCGCGGCCGTGCTGGCCGGACTCGACCAACTGTGGCGCATCGCCACCCCCCCCGGCCGCCTGGCTGAACTGGCCGCGGCGCTGGGCAGCGACGTGCCTCTCTTCCTGGGTCCCCCGGCCGCAAGGATGACCGGACGCGGCGAGAAGCTCCATCCACTGGCCGTGCATAGCTTCGCCGCCGTGCTGCACATGCCGGACTTCACCTGCGCCACCGCCGACGTGTACCGGGCTTTCGACTCCCTGCCGGGCGCCCCGACTGGTCGTGGCATGGGCGTCTCGCCCATGAGTCCCACGGGCGTCTCGCCCGTGGAACCTGCGGAAACCAGCGATCAGCAAGGCCCGCGTGCGGGCCGGCCGATGGCCACGCGCGAGCAGATCGACTTTGCCGCCACGCCGCCCAGCGAGTGGCGCGCCCGCCTTGCCAACGACCTGACCGCCGCCGCCGAGGCCGTCAGCGAACAACTGCGCCAAACGCTGGAGATCCTTCGCGCCTGCGCCGCCGCGCCTGTGTCGATCACCGGCAGCGGCAGCGCAATGTTCATCATCTGCGACAGTCTCGCCGAAGCCCAGGCCGTCGCACGCCGCCTGCCGCCGGACCTGCCAGGCCGGACGGTGATCGTCCTGCCGAACCCGTGGTGACGGGCGACAAGGGCTTTGTTCGCACGGCCTACCCAGGGATTGCATACGTGTTTGGCGGCCCTATTTGCCACGCTCTGGTGTCACGACGTATGGCTGCTTCTTAAAATCCCTCCCCCTTGACGGGGGAGGTCCGGCTTTAGCCGGGGTGGGGGTGAGGGCGCACCCCGTGTCAACTCACAGGCCGTCACCCCCACCGGCCCTAAAGGGCCACCTCCCCCGTCAAGGGGGAGGGGTTTTAATACCCGCCGTCAACGGTTGTCAAAAACCTCCCCGTCAAGGGGCGCGCGGTCACCCCCGCACTTTTTGTGCGAGGTTTTCAGGCAGACGCTTGACCCGTTCGTCGGCAAATGTTAAAAGATACGCTTTGGCACCAGCCGGAGATTTGACAACCGGATAGCCGCCGGCCTGGGCGAGCCAGGCAGGCAGAATCCCAATCGGGGCTGTGGCGCAGTTGGGAGCGCGTCTGCATGGCATGCAGAAGGTCCAGGGTTCAAATCCCTGCAGCTCCAGTCTTCGTTCGCCGTATCGCGGCGAACTTCGCCTTGGCAAGCCGGCTTGTCCGCCACGTCGCAGCCGAAGGCGAAGACGGGTCTGGTGTGCCGAGGCGAACCCTTTGCAATGAAGCGTTTCCGACCCCCATAGGGCCGCTCCCACGTTAGAATGCGCGGATGCCCAAACCGATGCGTTGGCAGAATCGTCTCGCACGTGCGATGGCGGAAGTCGTGCGCCAGTCGCTGCGGACCAGCTTCGACCTGTTCAAGGTCATTGTCCCGATTATCCTTCTTATCCGCCTGCTGGACCAGCTTGGCGTGATCAAGTACCTGGGCATCGCCCTGGCGCCGGTGATGGAACTTGTGGGTCTGCCGGGCCAGACGGGCTTGGTCTGGGCGACTACGATGGTCACGAATCTTTATGGCGGGGCGGCGGCGTTCGTGTCGCTGGACGTGCCGCTGACTGCCGCCCAGGCTACCGTGCTGACGACGATGATGCTCATCGCCCACGGCCTGCCGGTGGAGTTGCGGATCGCCCAGAAAGCGGGGACCAGGTTACGCGCGATGGCCGTCCTTCGCGTCGGCGGGGCGCTGCTGGCCGGGCTGGCTCTGCACCACATCTATCGCGCCTTTGGCTGGCTTCAAGAACCCAATAGCGCGATCTTCCGCTCGGCGGGGCGGGACAACTCCTGGCCGGCGTGGCTCCAGGGCCAGGGCATCTTCCTGCTGAAGATCATGGCGATCATATTCGCCCTGATGCTGCTGATCCGGACGCTCAAGGCCGTCGGCTTGATGGCCCTGCTGGCCAGGCTCCTTGAGCCCGGCCTGCGATTGCTCGGCATGAGCCGCGACGCGGCCCCGGTGACGGTCATCGGCATGACGCTGGGCCTGACCTACGGCGGCGGGATTATCATCCAGGAGGCACGTTCGGGCATCCTCGGCAAGCGGGATGTGTTCTTCTCGCTGGCCCTGATGGGCCTGTCCCACAGCCTGGTTGAGGACACGATCCTGATGATGCTGCTGGGTGGGCGCCTGTCGGGTATTCTCGTGTGGCGCGTGGTCTTCTCGCTGCTGGTGATCTTCCTGCTGGTGAGGCTGCTGGGGCGCGTGTCGGAGCGGACTTTCGACAGGTACTTCTGCCGGCCGGCGAAATGTCGGCAAGAGACAGCCTGAGGCAGGCCGGGCCGCGGCGGCAGGCGGCTTGAACTGACTTGCCGCCGACAGCCAACCGGGCCGGCGGCCTCGATTCTACCGGCCCGGTCGGCGTATTGGGCGGCGCTGCCCGGCGGCGGCATGGCGCGGCTGCCGGCAGCGACGATCATATCCAGCCCTGCTCGGATGGCCTGACGCTACTTGTCTTCCCCTTTGGCATCGTCGTCATCGTCGTCATCGTCGTCATCGGCGTCATCGGCGTCCTTCTTCTCGCCCTCCAGGACCTTGCCGTCGGCGGCGATCTCGACTTTCATCTTCTTGTCGCCCTTGACGACTTCGGCGCAGTACTTGATCGTCGGGGTGTCAAGTTTTACGAGCTTGCCGTCCTTGACGGCCGCACGCTGCTCTTCCTTGGTGACTTCCTCGATCTTGCCGCCCTCGGCGGCCTTGGCCAGCGCGTCGGCGACGACCTTGGGCAGCGCCTCGACCGTGATCTCCGTCTCGACCTCGGCGATTATCCCATCGGCCGAAACGCTGACCTCGATCTCCGCGTCCTTGACCTTAAGCTCGACCTCGTAGAGCTTCACGCCGTCCTCGTCTTCCAGCTTGACTTCCCCGATCGTCGCGCCGGCAAAGGCCGCGTTGATCGCGTCGGCGGCTGCCTTGGGCAGTTCCACCTTCTTGTCGGTGTCCTGCGGCTTGTCCTCTGCCAGGGCCGGCAGAGCGACCGCGAAGATGAGCCCCAGCACAGCAATTCCCGTCAAAGCCCAGTTTCTTGCGCTCATGTTTCGTTCCTTCTTTCCTTTTTTCCGCGCCCGTGCGCGGGGCAGGCTCACGCGCCGGCCCGGCCGGGCAGAAATCCTTTTGCGAACCTTTCAGAGGGCACCATGCCCTCAAACTCCGTGAAGTCTATCCGACACCGGATTAAGGGCGTATTAAATTGAGCGGAATTCCGTGAGTTCCCCCGATGCCCTGCGCGAGAAAATCCTCCAGTCCACCGTCGGCTTCCTCCGCCAATCCTACCGGCAGGGAAGGTGATTGCGGATTGCGGATTGCGGATTGTCCCGTTCCAGCGTCGTGGGAGCAAACATGGCGCCCGCAATGTTCTTGGCGGCGTCTCTTCGGTCGTTCATTTCTTGCCGGTCCTTTCGCCGGCGAGTTCTCCGCAACTCCAACGGTGCAGGTCCCCAATCCGCAATCCGCAATCGGATAAATGGGCTTGCCCGCATCGCCCCCGTGGGCTAAACTCTGCGGCTCGGCAGGTAATCCCTGCGCACCAGACTGGGTGGTCCAGCCGCCTTTCGCCGGGGCAAGTATCGGCGGCCGCGGCGCCTGCCTCACAGGGAGGCGGGGTTTCGACGCGGACATAGTCAGGCAGTCAACATATTGGAAAACACATGGTTGATCGAAATCTGATGCAGGCGCTGAACGTCAGCGACCAGGAAGTGGAGGCCGAGCTGGCCAAGGCGATGGGGGCGGGCTTCAGCAGCGAGGCCCTGGACGAGATGATCCAGGACAAGGCCCAGCCGACGGTTGGCACGATCCTTGTCGGGCACGTGGTGAGCGTGGTCGGCAACGACGTGATCGTCGAGGTCGGCCTCAAGAGCGAAGGCGTTGTCGACATCGCCGAGTTCGACTCGCCCGAGTCGGTCGTGCCGGGCACGGAAGTGGAAGTCTTCCTCGATTCGATGGAGTCCGACACGGGCCTGGTCGAGCTTTCGAAGCGTAAGGCCGACCGCATCCGCGGCTGGGAGCGCATCGTCGCCAACAACAAGGAAGGCGACACGGTCAAGGGCATGGTCACCCGCAAGATCAAGGGCGGCCTGCTGGTGGACATCGGCGTGCCGGCGTTCCTGCCCGCCAGTCAGGTGGACATCCGCCGGCCTGGCGATATCGCCGAGTACCTCGGCAAGGTGATCGAGGCGAAGATCCTCAAGATCGACGATGACCGCCGGAACATCGTTGTTTCCCGGCGCAAGCTCATCGAGGAGCAGCGCAACGCGGCGAAGGACAAGCTGATGTCGGATATTCAGGTCGGGCAGCTCCGCAAGGGCATGGTCAAGAACATCGCCGATTTCGGCGTGTTCGTGGACCTCGGCGGCATCGACGGCCTGCTGCACATAACGGACATGAGTTGGGGCCGGATCGGGCACCCGTCGGAGCTTGTGAAGATCGACGAGGAGATCGAGGTCGTCGTGCTGAACATCGACCGCGATAAGGAAAAGATCGCCCTTGGCCTCAAGCAGAAGTCGGCCAGCCCGTGGGAAGAGGTCGAGAAGAAATACCCCGTCGGCAGCCGCGTCAAGGGCACGGTGGTCAACATCATGTCATACGGGGCGTTCGTCAAGCTCGAGGAAGGCCTTGAGGGCCTGGTGCATATCTCCGAGATGAGCTGGACGCGCCGCGTCAGCCATCCGAGCGAGATGGTCAGCGTCGGCTCGGAGATCGAGGTCATCGTGCTGGAGATCGACAAGGAAAAGCAGGAGATATCCCTCGGCATGAAGCAGGCCGAGATGAACCCCTGGACGGTCGTCAAGGAAAAGTACCCGCCCGGAACCGTTATCACCGGCACGGTGCGGAACATGACCAACTTCGGCGCGTTCGTCGAGATCGAGGAAGGCATCGACGGCCTGCTGCACGTCTCGGACCTGTCCTGGACGCGAAAGATCGGCCATCCGTCGGAAGTCCTCAAGAAGAGCCAGGAACTCCAGTGCGTGGTCCTGTCCGTCGACGAGGAGAAGATGCGCGTGGCGCTGGGCCTCAAGCAGCTCACCGAGGACCCGTGGCTGCGGATGATCCCCGAACATTACGTGCCCGGCCAGATCGTCAAGGGCAAGGCCACCAAGATCACCAACTTCGGCGTGTTCGTCGAGTTGGAGGATGAGCTGGAGGGCCTGCTGCACGTTTCCGAACTGGCCGACCACAAGGTCGAGAACCCGCGCGACGTGGTTAAAGTCGGCGACGAGATCGAGGTCAAGATCCTCCGCGTCGACATCGAGGATCGCAAGATCGGCCTGAGTCTCAAGCGGGCCCAGTGGGCGGCCGAGGAGGGCGGCGAAGGCGCCGGCGGCGAGGTCGCCCCGCGCCGCGGCGGTCTGGAAGGCCAGTCCGGCCCGCTGATCGGCTCCGACTACATCGACCCCGTCCGCCGGGACGACCAGTGAGCAGAAGAAGTAAGAAGTAGGAAGTAGGAAGTAGGAAGTAGGAAGTAAGAAATCAGGCGCGGATGCCCGTGCTCCGAGGCCTGCTCGCTTCAGCGAGCAGGAAAGACAAAACAAGGCCTCGTCACCCCGCAAAGGTGACGGGGCCTTGTTTATGCCCGTGCGCTGTCGCGCCATGCAGACGTGAGCCTCTATCCCTCGATGCTTGCTTAAGTACACCCCCAAACATTCCGAAGTCAATCATGTGCCGAATAGGCGAAGGACCGTTCTCTTGTCGAGGATGTTCCCTGTTGCGTGAGCGTATCGAGCATTGAGCATTTGGCATTGAGCATTTGACATTCGCGGCCAAAGGCCGCCCGGAGGGCACGATGGGCACCGCCGCTAACACCAAGACAGCGCTGGGCTGGTATCTCGATCAGATCAGGTCCACTCCGCTTCTGTCGGCCGAGCAGGAAAAACAACTCGCCCGGCGGATTCGCGAGCACTCCGACGTGATCGCCCGCGAACAGATGATCCACGCCAACTTGCGCCTCGTGATCAAGATCGCCAAGGAGTACTCAAACCCCGGCATGACGCTCGGCGACCTCGTGGCCGAGGGAAACCTTGGCCTGCTTCGGGCCGTCGAGGAGTTCGACCCCGACGCCGGCGTGCGGTTCAGCACCTACGCCGCGTGGTGGATCAAGCAGGCCATCAAGCGGGCCATGATAAACGCCGGCCAGCCTATTCACATCCCAGCCTACCTCGTCAAGCTGATCGGCAAGTGGCGAAAGGCCTCGCGAGACCTCGAAGCCGCTCTGGGCCGGCCTGCAACCACGCAGGAGATGGCCAAGTCCTTGAAAATCTCCCGCAAGAAGGCCGAGATAATCCGCCAGGGCCTCCTGGCTGTCAACTCCCCCGGCCAGATGGGCACCGACGAGACCCACGCCTTGGCTGAGATCCTGGCCGACAAAGCCGGCGATGCGCCCGACCAGCACCTCATGGACGCCGCCGTTCGCCCGATGGTGGCCAAGCTGCTGGGAAAAGTCGAGCCGCGGGAACGGCGAATCCTCGAGCTCCGCTACGGCCTGGACGGCTACGATGGGCCACAACGAACCTTCAAGGAGATCGGCGAAATCATCGGCCTGACCCGCGAACGCGTCCGCCAACTCGAAAAGAAGGCCCTGTCCGAACTCAACACGCTTGTCGAGGAGACGTTCTGACGCCAAGAGTCCGTGGCTCGGAACTGCGGAACCAGGAACCTGGAACCCGGAAAAACGGAACGGCGGAACCTGGAAAAGCGGAACTGCGGAACCTGGAACCTGATATTCATGGTCTGCTGATCTTCTCGAATAGCAGCGAAGTCTCACGGAACCTCCGGTAAAACGCCCGATGGATGAGTCGCGACCGGTAAAACGCCCGACGGATGAGTCGCGACCAACAGGTCGCGGCGAATCCTCGGGAATCCTCGGGAATCCCCCCTGCACCCCCCGAACACCACAAAATCCAACATCCGGATTCCACTCCGGGCATAATCGCGGTATCCTGTCGCAGCGAAAACGCGATCGACCCCGAATGGCACGAATGACAAGAGACAATCAACCCCAGCAAACCGAAACGACAAAGAAATGATCGACCTCGAAAGCTTTCTCCGCGACGTGCCGGACTTCCCCAAGCCGGGCATCCTCTTCAAGGACATCACCCCGCTTCTTGCAAGCCCGGAGGCGTTCAAGGAGGCCTGCGACCGCCTCGTTAAACCGTTCGCCGACAAGGGCATCACCAAGGTCGTCGGCATCGAGAGCCGCGGCTTCATCTTCGGCGCGCCCGTCGCCCAGCGGCTCGGCGCCGGATTCGTGCCCATCCGAAAGCCCGGCAAGCTCCCAGCCGAGACTCTCAGCCAGAGCTATCAGCTCGAATATGGCAGCGACACCATCGAGATCCACGCCGACTCCATCGGCCCGCGGGAGAAAGTCCTGCTCATCGACGACCTCCTGGCCACCGGCGGCACCATGGCCGCGGCGGCTGAACTGGTTGCCAGGCTCGGCGGGCAGGTCGTCGGCATCGCCTTCGTCATCGAGCTGTGCTTCCTCTCCGGCCGGGACAAACTTGCCGGCCTGGACATCCACGCACTCATCCAGATAAAGTGATCCGGGCGCGACCCTCCAGAGGTGCAACTGGTGGTGCGACCGTATCAGCCAGGGCGCCTGGCCGCCGCTGAAGATCCCCGACATCGCAAATGAGCGGTTCGCTAATTGTAAAACGTGACAATGCCGTTGGTTGTGGCTTTCAGAGTGACGGGGGGCGAGGTCGGCTGACCGCCGTCAACAACCAAACGCAATGAAAAGTGATGAAATCAAGAAATGGGGTTGCAGTCTGGCGCACCGCGGGTAGAATACTCATGTTGTCGCAAGAACGGCGGGGTGCCTGTGCGCTCGCCCGGCTATCCCGGCCGGGGGAGGCTGTGGATTCGGTGTGCTTGCGACGCGGAAAAAAGTTGAAATCGACTGGTATTTCTGGAAGTGGCGGCCGGGAATTGGTATAATGGCCGACTTTCCGGTCAGGAGACTTGCTGCATGGGTGTGAAGATTACGCCGCGACAAGATGAGCACATAGAGCGTGCCTTGAAACGCCTCAAGAAGGCCCTGGCCGAGGAAGGCATCCGCCACAAACGCACGCGGAAGTTCTACCAGACCAAGGGCGAGAAACGCCGCGAGGAACGCAACCGCCAGCGCCGCCGGGCCATTAAGGTCCGCCGCGAGGCCTTGCACCCCCAGTCGTCGAAGTAACCCCGCCGCACCACGCCGCCGCCGGCGCTACAACGTCGGTGCTTCCGCGCACATGGACCGCGCCCGCTCCGCGCCGGAAACCGGAAACCGCAGTAGCCGGCAGCCGGCAGCAGGCCAAGCCAAACTGCGAAACCCCTGGCGAGAACAGCGGAACATGTTATTGGGAATCCGGAACCCGGTAAAGCCAAACAGCGGAAAGCGATCTCCAAGTCGCACCAAAGGTATTGACTTGTCCTGCCGATAAGCTAAACTGGATGCATAGTTGGCGTATGCCCGTCGGCTGATCCCGGCGGCGTTTTGTTCCCCGCCAAGCCCCCGGCCGCGGAGAAAACAAAACCGAATATTCCTCGATAGCTCAATTGGTAGAGCGGGCGGCTGTTAACCGCCAGGTTCTAGGTTCGAGTCCTAGTCGAGGAGGTTTACGGGCTTCTACGAAAGTTGAGGCCCGTTTTCGTTAACAGCCACGCCGCGCTGCCGCCGTTTCGCCGCCTTCGCTATATCCCGTTGCCCGCAAAGGCTTACGGCTTTCCCGCCGCCCGCCGGCCGCGATCTCGGTTCGTAGCCGTGACGTTCGGGGTGCGACCGTAATCCGGCAGGTTGCGCTCGAACCCCGAATGAAAGCGTCTCGAACTCTCGCGCTCTCTGGTTAACATGCCTCCGTTAGTTAACACCGCTAACGTGTCGAGGCCCCCGAATGGAACCATTTCGAACTCCACGATCTCAGTCAAGGACTTGCTCGGCTGCTCCACGCGCTGTATGATCCCCTTCTGGCGATGGAGTCCGCCTTGTCCTGTACGGACAGAACCGCCCCGGAACGATCTGGTGAGGCTGATGGCTCCTGTCGGAAAACCCGGCAGGGGCCTTTTGTTTTGAGAGCCCCCGCCCAACGCAAGGAGTCTGTCGATGATCGACTCTCCGTGGTTGTTGGCGGCTGTCTGGATGGGCCTGGCGCTGGCGGCGAGCCTCATCTCGATCAGGACGGCCATCTCCGTCGCCCTGGTCGAGATTTGCCTGGGATGCGTGGCTGGCAATGTTCTGGACCTGAAAGCCAGCGAGTGGATCAATTTCCTCGCCAGTTTTGGCAGCGTGCTCCTGACGTTCCTTGCGGGAGCCGAGATTGACCCCAAGTCGCTGCGACAGCACTGGAAGCCGGCACTCTCCATCGGGTTCTTGAGCTTCCTGGTGCCCTTCGCCGGGGCGTGGGCCTTCGCGTACTGGGTGCTTGGGTGGGATCCCAGCGCCAGCAAGATCGCCGGGATTGCCTTGTCCACCACATCCGTGGCGGTCGTCTACGCGGTAATGATCGAGACCGGGCTGAACCGAAACGACCTCGGCAAGCTCATATTGGCCGCCTGCTTCGTCACGGACCTGGGAACGGTACTTGCCCTGGGTGTCATGTTCGCCCACTACAACATCTGGCTGGCGGTGTTTCTGGGTGCCTCGGCCCTGATAATGCCCTTTGCCGGCAAGCTCACCGAGAGGTTCCTGAAACGCTACGAAGGCCAGGTCAGCGAACCGGAGATGAAGCTTCTGCTGTTGATGCTGTTCGCGTTCGGCGGGCTGGCCGCTCTAGCCAACAGCGAGGCAGTTCTCCCTGCCTACATCCTGGGGCTGGTTGTAGCCGGGGCCTTCGCCAGGCACCGCGAGACGATCCGTCACATCAGAATCGCCACGTTTGCGATGCTGACTCCTTTCTATTTCCTCAAGGCTGGCGCTCTGGTGCATATTGGCGCGGTGTGGACAGGATTGTCGGCTATCGCGATGCTGCTCGGGGTCAAGATGTTCACCAAGTTCGTGGGGGTTTATCCAGTGACCAGGCTGTTCAAACAAGACAAGAAGACCAGCATCTACACCACGCTCTTGATGTCCACCGGCCTGACGTTCGGCAGCATTTCCGCGATGTTCGGCCTCAACCGGGGGTTGATCAGCGAATGGCAGTACTCGGTTCTTGTGACGACAGTCATCGCCAGTGCCGTGATTCCAACGCTCATCGCCCAGCGGCACTTCAAGCCCGCGTTGCCCGCGATCTCATTTGAGTCCGAGGATGAGGCGATGGTGCTGACTGAACGAGCCGAGAATGCAAACGGCGCTGACCAGTCTAGGCCGAAGTCAGAGTAGGTGGGACATGCATCTCGGAGATGCCGACAGGTTGCCCTTGGCCTGACGGTTCATCTCTATCTACCCCCAACGCTCGTGGTTGCGCTCGGCACCCCGAATGGCGGACATTTCGAACTCTCCTGCGGTAGCCAGTGAGATAGAGGGACATCGCATGCCGCAGCGTCCCGTCCGCTGGACACCGGCCAGGATCATGAAGTTGTCGCCCTCGGCGTACACGATTAGCGGCTCGACCATCGCGTTGCGTGGCCTGGCTGGAAGCGTTAGTATGAGCGTCGGTTGGGAGCAAGTCACCAATAGTGGATGAAGGAAGGCCGACGGTATATCAGTCGGAACTGATAGAAAGGGCCTGACCATGGACCTGGGCATGGACATGTGGAAGTACTATGGCATCACCCACACTGACCACACGGTCATGAATCCCTTGAGCCTGGAGAAGACCCGGGAGCTCGTGGGTCTCTTGCGGCTGCCGGACGGCGGGCACGTCTTGGACGTGGCCTGCGGCAAAGCTGAGTTACTCTGCCTCGTCGCCGAGGCGTACAACGTGAAGGCCACGGGCGTCGAGCTGTCACCCTACACCATCAAGGCGGCCCGCAAGAACGTGGAAACCCGGGGCCTGGCCGACCGCATCGAGTTGCTCCACACGGACGGCGGCAAGTACGAGCCGAATGCGCCAGAGAGTCTGGACCTGGCTTCCTGCATCGGTGCCTCCTGGGTGTACCAGAATCACAGGGGCACGCTGGAGGCCCTGATGAAGATGACCCGGCCCGGCGGCCTGGTGCTCGTAGGCGAGCCGTTCTGGATGACCGACCCCGATCCGGAATACCTGAAGCTCACGGGCGTTGATCCCAACCTGTGGGGTTCCCATGCCGGGAACGTGACCATTGGCGAGGATGCAGGCCTTGCTCTCCTCTATACTCTGGTAGCCAACCCGGACGATTGGGACCGCTACGAGGGGCTCCAATGGCAGGCTGCGGAGCGATATGCAGCCGACCACCCGGACGATCCCGACGTGGAGGCTCTGCTCCGCAGCACCCGCAGGAGTCGCGACGCCTATCTCCGCTGGGGCCGCAACTGCATGGGCTGGGCTATGTACCTCTTTCGTAAATCTGGGAAATCTGGGGACACCATACTGTGGGAAATCTGGGGACACCATACTGATTATAAATCATAAATCTGGGGACACCATTAAATCTGGGGACACCATACTGATTAATTGAAAACGGTTTCCGTTCCCGGCCCACAGCGAAAGCGTAACCTGGCTGCCCGCAAGCACTAACTCACCGGCGGGGCACGTGTTTAGCGACTTGCTCTTCTGGCGATGCGGATGGTAGGTAGTACGAAAGCCTTCATTGGTCGGTGTGGAAGGGGCGTCCCGGCGCGCCGGGATTGGAGTGTCCCGGCGCGCCGGGACCGCTTTTGCTTGCCAGGCGGCTGGATTTTCAATCCCAGGCTGTCTTGGTCTGAGCCCAGACTTGTCGAGTTCTTCGCGTCCGGCATTGTCGGGCACGTGGTCCACGATCCAAAGCGGTCCCGGCGCGCCGGGGCCGCACCTGCCTACCGGCAGGCAGGCTCCAAGGGCTGCCGCGTCTTTCGGAACTGCTTCAGTTCCCGACAGTCTGCAATCAGTGGTACACCCTGCCGCCAAACACGTACCGGCCGCGAGGCGGGCCGACAGCGACAATCAGAACTCTGCCTCCCTGCTCCCTGCTCCCTGCTCCCTACTACTTCCTACTTCCTACTCCCTACTCCCTACTTCCTACTTCCTACTTCCTATCTACTACTTCCTACTTCCTACTTCCTACTCCCTACTTCCTGCTTCCCGCCCCCGTCAGAACTGGTGCAGGAAGCGGACGTCGCTTTCGAACAGCAGGCGGATGTCCGGTATGCGGTGCTTGCGCATGATCATCCGCTCGATGCCCAGGCCGAAGGCGAAGCCGGTGTACTTTTCGGTGTCGTAGCCGACGCCGGTCAGCACGTTGGGATCGACCATGCCGCAGCCGCCAAGCTCGACCCAGTACGGCGTGCCGTCCGGCCGGTGGAACTCGATGTCCACCTCGGCTGAAGGCTCGGTGAAGGGGAAGAAGCTCGGGCGGAAGCACGTGACGATGTCATGCCCGAAGTAGGTCTTGCAGAACTGGTCGAGGCAGGTCTTGAGGTCCGCCATCGTGACGCCCTCATCGACGTAAAGCCCCTCGACCTGGTGGAACATGAACGAGTGTGTGGCGTCGACGGTGTCGGGGCGGTAGGCGCGGCCGGGGGAGATGATCCTCACCGGCGGGCGGGTGTTTTCCATGGTGCGGATCTGCACGGTGGAGGTCTGGCTGCGGAGCATGACCTCTGGGCTGATGTAGAAGTTGTCCAGCGGGTCGCGCGCGGGGTGGGACGGCGGGATGTTCAGTGCCTCGAAGTTGTGGCGGTCGTCCTCGACCTCCGGGCCGGTGGCGACGGAAAAGCCCATGCGCGCGAAGATCTCGCAGATCTCGTTGACGGTCCGCGTGATGATGTGCGTGTGGCCTATGCGGCGGCGCCGGCCTGGGATGGTAACGTCGATGGCCGGGCCGCGGTGCCGGGGGCCGGCGGCGACGGCGGCCAGGCGGCGCTCGAATGCCTCGGTCAGCGCGTTCTTTAGCTCGTTTGCGGCCTGGCCGGCGGAGCGCTTCTGATCGCCGGCAACTTCCCGCAGCCGCTGCATGGCGCCCTTGACGGCCCCCTTGGCGCCGAGGAACTTGATCCGCCACTGCTCGAGCGCATCGGGGCTCGCGGCGGCCTGGAGCTTATCCATGCCGTCGGCGAGGATCTGCTGAATGTCTTCCAGAAGAGACATGGCTGTGGTTCCCGGAACCTGAGCCCTGAAATCCTAAACTCTAAATTCTAAATCCTAAACAAATTCAAAGCACGAATACGACAAACTCAAAACGGAATCAGCCGGCCCCTGAACTCCACTGCCGTGGTTCTTGTTTTGAACATTTGAATTTCAGGTTTTGAGTTTGTTTAGGATTTAGAATTTCGGATTTCGAAATTCCGCCATCAGGCGGTCGCGGCGACGCGGGCAGCCATCGCCTTTTCGAGGACCGTGGTGAACGTGTCGGGGTCGTCGATGGCGAGCTGGCTGAGGATCTTGCGGTTCAGGTCGATGTCAGCCAGGAACAGGCCGTTGATGAACTCGCTGTACTTCTGGCCGCGCTGCGCGCAGGCGGCGCTGATGCGGGTGATCCAGAGCTGGCGGAACTGGCGTTTCTTTTCCTTGCGGCCGCGAGTGGCATTGACGCCGGACTTGAAAAGCAACTGCTTGGCGATTCGATAACGCCGCGACCCGGACCCGTAGAACCCGCTGGCTCTCTTGAGGATCCTCTTGTGCTTGCGGTGGCGTGCGACGGCGTTGGTGACGCGGGGCATGGAACTCTCCTGTCTTTCTTTCTTGGCCGGTGGACTCCCGATAAACCGGCTTGTGCTTGTGGCTATTTACCACGTGCTGTCTGCCGGTTTGCGGGATGTTTCACGCCGGCCCGCGCCTGGCCCTTGCCTTGGGCATTGCATCGCGCGGGCAGGCTCGCCCTAAAGGGCTCCCACCTGGACCTGGTGTCTTTGGCGGCTATCTCCGGCCCAACATGGCTAATGCCTGCTTGGCGAATCCAGGCGCCACGAGGCAGGCCTTGCGCATTCGGCGCAACTGCTTGTTGGACTTACGGCTCTTGAGGTGGCCTGCGCCCGGGCGGTGACGCATCAGCTTGCCGCGGGCGGTAACCTTAACTCGCTTGGCCACCGACTTATTGGTCTTCATCTTCGGCATAAACATACCTTTAAAGCGCGATCGCATGCTGGTTATGTCAGTTAAAGCCCAGCCATTCTAACAATTCCAACCGGCGTGTAAAGAGGCGAATGAGATTTGTCGGGCAAAAATATCTTCCGAAAGGAAGGTAGCGGTAGGAAGAAGGTAGGGGGCTGTCCGGAATGGCATGAAGATAAGGTCTTGACTGCCGGTTCCAAGAGCCCAAAGGGCTTACACAGCCCAGCCCAGGGCAGAGCGAAGCGCCGCCCTGGGTTGTGGGCGTTTTATATTGAGAAGCCCTGTAAGGGCGCCACAAGCTATTATGCAAAAAAGTGTTACGCCCTTTCAGGGCTTCAATTTGATACTCGTGACCTCAACCCAGGGCGGCGCTTCGCTCTGCCCTGGGCTAGCCCAACTTTCGCAGTTCGAGGCCAAAACGAGCGCAAGTCCTTGATCTGCCGTCCGGCGAAGGCCAAGGTCTTCACTACATCTCCGCCGGTTCCTGTTCCGGCTC
>Ga0315285_10001691_pt1 | contig 23136 bp, 14 predicted proteins | sample YL17G09_36_MG_FD_203698 | JGI IMG/M metagenome (GOLD analysis project Ga0315285, IMG submission 203698) | Sediment microbial communities from Yellowstone Lake, YNP, Wyoming, USA - YL17G09_36 | ecosystem: Environmental > Aquatic > Freshwater > Lake > Sediment | place: USA: Wyoming | collected... | reverse complement strand
CACCTCCACGAATTCCGTGGCTGCCAGGCGGTCGATCCGGCTGAGGATGCGGATCGTGTCCCCGTTGGATAGCTGGACCGTCCTGATAAGCTTGCCGCCCTCGACGGTCCACGTCCCCTTGATTTCCTTGTCGAGAGGCAGGTCAACCTTGTACTGACTGTGGTACATCGTGGGTCCCGCCTTGCCGGCCGGATTGGCGGAGGCCGATGTCGAGGGTGCCGATGTCGAGGCAACCGATGTCGAGGCGGCTTGGCGAAACTCGCGCATCACCAAGGTGCCATCGGCCTTGAACTCCCGCTGGTAGCCCACGGAACCCAGTTCCGACTGCCGCTCCCACATCCCCAGCAGTTGGGTCTTGACGGCGGCATCCTTGTCCTTGGCTGTCGGCTGGGGGGGCTGGTCATTACCGCAGCCGCAGGCCATGAGCGCGGCGCACGCAACGGACAGAGCGATTGTCAGCTTTTGCATGGGATCTCCATTATTCTACTCATGGCAAACTGATCGGGTTTCAGGCCCGATATGGCCGACAGAGCGAATGTGCTGCCGGTACAAGCGGCCCATTCTTCTGTCGCCCCTTCGGGGCTCTTGTTCTAAGCGCCTTGTTTCCGGGGGCTTACGCCCCCGGCTAAAAGCTGTCGGCCCTTCGGGCCTGAAAAAACTGGTCAAGCTGTCGGCCCTTCGTGCCTGAAAAAACTGGTCAAGCTGTCGGCCCTTCGGGCCTGAAAAAACTGGTCAGTTTGTGTAGTCTATTTTCCCGGCCCCAGGGCGTCGAGGGCTTCCTGTGCCATTCCGGCTGCTTGCAGGGCATCGGGCGAGACCTGTTTTTCGGCTTCTTTCTTTTTCTCGGCTTCGTCCGTTGCTTTGGCATTTTTTATCGCCTTGTCGATCATCGCCTTGACGATGTTGATGGCGGCCTGGTGATGCCACCGTGCCAGGTCGTTGCGGCCACAGGCGGATTCCGCCATGGCCAGGTGGTAGTGGTTTTCGGGGGCCTGGGGGTTGGCCCTGACGGCCTGCCGCGACTGCCCGGACGCCTGCTCGTACTGGCCCCGGAGGTACGAGAGCCAGCCAAGGGTATCCAGGAAGGAGGCATTCTGGGGCATCTGGCGGAGGGCCTCGGCTACCAGGCCTTGTGCCTCGGCCAGCTTGGCAGAGTCCTTGGGATAGAGGCGAAGGGTGGTGTAGGCGACGTTGTTGGCAGCGGCAGGGAGCTTGCTGGACTGCCAGACCTGGCGGTAGAGTTCCAGGGCGGGCGCCAGCTTGCCGGCATACTCGGTATTGACGGCCTGGCTGAGCAGGATGATCGGGTCGCCGCTTTCGTTTTGGGCGGCCTGGGCGAAGAGTTCGGCGGCCTCGGCGAAGTCGCCCTTGTCCTGGCAGATCTCGGCGGCCAGCAGTCGGCGGAGCGTGCAGTCGTCGGGCTTCAGGAGGTCCGGTATTTCCTGGCGGGCGTTGGGGTCGGCTTCGCTTCGGAATGCAATTGCTGCCGCCCACTGGCACGTGGGCCTTGCCTTGAGTGCCTCCCTGGCCCATGTTGTGGCGAGGCGAGGCACGCCGATCCGCAGTGCCAACGAGGCTTTCAGAAGCGTTTGTGCCTCCTGGGCGCCGTTGGGGTTTGTCGGCGCGGAGGCAGCCAGTTCCGCGGCCATGCCCTTGCCCAGGTTCATAATGCTTTGAATCCGGGGCATCGCGGCCTTGGCGCCATCCGGATTGCCAAGAATCACTGACACCAGGAGGCGATCCGGGGCGAGTTGTCGCGGGCCGTCCTGACCGATCTGCTGCTCGATAGTGGCCAGGCGGTCCAGCCAGCGGGTCTGGGCGGCGGCATCGCCACGGGCCAGGCACAGGGCGGCCAGAGCGCTCAGGGGGTCAGCCTTGTCGGCGGCCGGAAGCATCTCCGCGACAACCTGGGGCTGATCGGCGGACAGCAGGGCCGCCAGAATCCGCCATCGGGTCTGGTTGGTGTCCCGGGCGACTTGCAGAGCCAAATCTCGGGCGCCCGCCTGGTCATTGGTATCGAGCATCGCCTGGAAGGCCATGAACGAGGTATCGGGTGACACTCTCTGCATGCCGTAGCGGTCCGCGAAGGTTCGGTAGGCCTTGACGGCCTCCGCGGGGCGTTTGGCCGCCAGGAGGACCTGCATTTCCTCGATCAGCACGCCCTGGACGCCGGGCTTGGCCTGGGCGAGCGGCTGGAGGATCGCCAGTTTGGCATCCGCGCCGTCGGCCATGCGGGCCAGCAGTACCTGGGCGGGGATGTACTCCTTGGCGAATTGCGGAATAGCCTTGAGGGACAGTTCGGCGGGATCACGCTTTCCCAACAGGGCAAATGCCTGCCCCAGAGCCATTCGCACGGCCGGGTTGTCGCCGGATTTGGTACCGGCAAGCTTCAGGAAACAGTTGACTGCCTGGTCCTGCAATCCCCATCTGGCGAACAGGCTCCCCTGCTGGAAGAGCGCGATGGATGCCGCGGCGGGTCCTGCGCCTTCGAGCTTTCGGAGCACCGCCAGGGCCTCTTCGAAATGATGCTGGTCATCCAGCGCCCTTGCCAGATCAACGCAGAGGTTGAAGTTCTGAGGCTGAAGCTCGATCGCCTTGCGGTAGCAATCGGCCACCTCGGCGAGCCGGTCCGCGGCCCGCAGGACCGCTGCCCGAATCTGGTATATCCTGGGGTCGCCGGGGGCGAGAACCTGGAGCTGGTCACAAACGGCCAGCGCCTTGTCGTATCGCTTCATCGCGAGGAAGGGCTCGACGGCCTCCCGCAGGCGGTCAATGCTCTTCTGCTGCGCCGCATCTTTCGTCAGGCCGTCCAGGACGGCCTCCGCATCCTGGTTGCGCTTGGCGTTGATGAGGATTCCAACCTTTGCCATGGCCGCGCTGCTCTGGAGTGCCGGCATCGCGGCCAGTCGGTCCAGTTCGGCCAGTGCAGGGTCGGTCTGGCCCGTGGCGGCCAGAGACTGGGCAAGCATCAGGCCGGCTCGTCCCCGGATATTGTCCGTGACCCCGGTGCTTTGGGACACGGGCCGAAGGATTTCCGCGGCCTTGTCGAACTTCCGCTCGCCGGCCAGAGCCAGCCCCACCGCGATGCCGACAAGCTCCTTCCTGGCGTCCGAAAGGCCGGCCATCTTCTGCTCGATCGCCTCGGCATTGCCGGAGCGGCCCAGGACGGCCGCCATCTCGAGATACGTCGACATGCGATCCGGGGCCGACTTGATCGCAAGGCCCCACTGCTCCAGCGCCCGCTCCTGCTGGCCCATGCCCAGCAGGGCCCTGGCCATCAGAAGGCGAAGGTCAACATCCTCGGGGGTCTTGGCCAACTGGGCCTCGCAGAACTTTACGCACTGATCCAACTGGCCGCTGGCAAGGTACGGAAGGGCCGTGGCCAGCGCGGATTGCTCGTAGCCGCGGGCCTGCTCGAGCACCTTGCCCATATCGACGGGTTGGCCCTTGATCAGGCGTATCTGAAGCCGCAGGGCATCGGCCCCAGGGGTGGGCACGCCTATCGAGTCGAGAACGCGGGCCGACTCATCCAGGTCCCCGCTGTCCAGCAGTGCCCTGGCCAGGACAAGCTGATATTCAGCGTTAGCCTTGTCCAGTTCGACCGCCAGGCGATACTTGTCGATTGCAGGCAGGGCGCGGCCTGTGGATGCGTTGACCTGGCCCAGATAGTACTGCGCGGCGGCATTGGCGGGGTTCCTCAGCAGTTCCTCGGTCAGAAGCTTCTCCGCCTGGGCCATCCGGTCCACGGACATGCAAGCCCTGGCCACTGCCAGGCGGGCCTGTGAGGTGGTCGGGGGAATATCCGCCGCCTTCAGGGCTGCCTTCCGGGCGGCATCCGGATCTTTGAGCATCAGATAGCCCTGGCTGACCGTCATAAGCATTTCCGGGCTGGACCCGTGCTGCGCGGCGGCCTCTTCCAGGGCCTTACGTGCCAATTCCGACTGGTCGGACCGCAAGGCGGCCTCCACCAACAGCCCAAGCGCGGTAGGCTCATCCTTGTGCGACTCGTAGTACTGTTTTGCATCCGCAAGGCTCTGCTTGAGATTGCCTTGTCGCAGGCGAATACCGGCCAGGAATCTCAGGGCCTGAGCGTTGCCGGGATCGATTTTCGCGGCCTCCATCGCGGCGGCCTCGGCGGCCGGGAAATTGCCCGCCTGCGCCGACACCTGAGCAAAGGCCAGTTGTGGCTCAGGCCATCGCGGGCAGGCCGTCTTCAGGGCCGAGAGCGTCCTTTGGGCCCCAGCCAGGTCCCCGGACTGGGCCAGGACCTTGCCATAGAGAAGTTGAGCGCCGACGTTGCCCACGTTGCCCTTGATGGTCTCCTCGCAGATCTGCCGTGCGGCCGGCAGGTCGCCAAGGCTCAGCGCCAGTTGGGCCTGCATGAGCTTGGCAGAATCGCTCTGGGAGGCAAGCTTGGCCATGGCCCGCAGGGCCTCCCGAGCCACTTCGGGCTTGCCCAACGCCATGGCCACCCTGGCACAGGCGAATTGAACTTCGGGACTGTTGCCGGCCAGGGACCGCAGCTTCGATAGCTTGGTCTCCGCCTCTGCCAGGTTGTCCTGGGCAATAAGGATGTCGGCCTCGAGCAGGAGGGCCCGCACATTGCGGGCCTCTATCTTGAGGATCTCCTGGCAGAGGCCTTGGGCCTTGGTAAACTCCGAGAGCCGGACCAGGAGGTTGGCGAGGGACAACTTGACCGGGATGCTGTCGGGGTGCTTGGCGAGGATCCCTTCGAGCACGCCGCAGACACTGGCCACCTTCTGCTTGTCCATGGGGCCGGGGCCTTGGGGGTCGGACCGGAGGTCCTGCAGCACCAGCATCATGGTCGCAACGGGCGGTTGATCTTTGGCGCTCAGGATCGCGGCCTTGGCGGCGGCAAGCGTGGCATCATCACGCTGACTCAGGCACAACTCCACCAGGAGCGTGGCCGCCGACTCCCTCGATGGATCCAGGACGACCGCCGCGAGCAGCAGCTTCTTGGCCTGCTCATGGGCGTCGGCCGACTTGGCGCGAACCGCCTTGGCGTCCTCGCGCAGCGAATCCCGCGTGACGGTGTCCCGCTTGGCCTCGGCGCCCAGCGCGGCCTCCTCCTGGCGGGCGGCCAGGCTCTCCATGACCCTGGCAGTCTCGATAGCCACCATGCCGGCCTGGACCTGGACGTCGATAGCCTTAGGCCCTTCAGGCGCCTGGATCTTGCCCAGGGTCTCGGCAGCCTTGGCATACTGATCTATGGACGCTCGCAGCGAGGCTGCGTCCCTGGATGCCGAGGCCCGCCGGGCCGGCACGCGGTACGTCTCGGCCAGCAGCAGACCCACCGACACCTCTTTGGGGCTTGCCTCGGCGGCCCGCTTGAGCGACTTGCGGGCTTCGTCATACCTGGCCGAGGCGAGGTAGGCCTGCGCCTGCGTATAGTAGCCCTGCCAGTTGTCCGGGTTACTCTGGATGTACTTTCCCGCCAAGTCCAGCGCCCGGTCGGTCCGGTTGGCCCGGATCGCCGTTTGGGCCCTCTCGAGAAGCCTGCTTCCGGTGTTCTGATAGAACCACAACAACCCCCCAAAGATGGCAACCACGATGACCACTGAAGACAGCAGGAACAGCCAAATCTTTCGACGTGTTATCATCACTCTCTCCGATAAATCAGTTATGCAGCATTACTTGGGCAAATATATGTGCTGGGCCAAGGTCGCTGGTTACTCACCACGCGGCCTTGAGCCCTCTTGGGCCTTGCGGACAGCGGCGTCAACTTCAGGGATCACGGCTCGCATGAATTCGCTGGACTGCTGCCTCGCGGCCATCAGGTCATTGTCAACTATGGGGACCGAGAGGCGGATCAGAGCCCCGCTGGCCTTGTCGCCTATCAGCATGCCGCCCAGGATTGCCACCTGCTGCCAGTACCAGTTGGAGGTGTACGAAATCTCGCCGCGATAGGTATACAGATAGTACTCCAGCCCGCCACCCTTCTGCAGTACGAGCTCCCTGCAGGGCAATGCCTGTTGATCTTCTGACTTCGGCAGCACGATGTCTGCTTTGGATATGATGCTGGCCCCGCCCCCTTCCAGGCAGAAATCGGGCGGATGGCTTCCACGTCGGTTACCTTCGCTGTAGGTTATGCACAGGTCTACCGGAGGCGACGCCTTCGCTTCATACCTTCGCATGATGTAGTCGCCGGTCTGCAGGATGGTAAGCGTCTTCTCATCCAGTTCGGTGTCCTGGCTGGAGTATTCCCGCGAACCTGCCCGAAGGGAAACGGGGAATGTTCCGCGGATAACCCATGTACTCTTGGCCTGAGTCGCAGCGCCCAAAATCCGATAAACGCCGGTTGATGACAGCGCAAGAAGGATAATGACCACAACCCCTGGCCATGAGGCCGCGGCCCGGGCAATAACGCGGATCTGGTTGGCATCATCGTTGCGCGGCACGCCATCCAGGATGCCGACCACCTTGGCTGGCCTTCCAACCGCGGCCCTGGCCCAAAGGACGGCCTTTTCAATGCCGAACATCAGCAGGAAGGCCGAGACGAAAACCAGGACCCCCGACACGTCGTGGAAGGCGCCCGTAGCCGTCTCGACGTCCATCAGGTAAGCCACAACGATCAGGCTGGTTATGCGTATGCAATTGCTTACTACGGCAACCGGAATAACCGCGGCAAAAAGGCCCACCCTCCACCATCCGCGAAGCTTACACACATACACGTAGACCGCGCCGAATCCGAGAAGGCTGATCAGCGTCCTCAGCCCGCTGCAGGCATTGCCGACCGTCATCTCCTTGTCCGAGCCTACCAGGAGCGTAGCGCCCAAACGCTCCACGGGGATTCCGGCCGCGCTGGCAATGCCAACGCCCCAATCAGCCGCCACCATCTTGAGCCTGAAGTTCAACTCGGCTATGACCATGGGCGGAGGCGGCATCATGAAAAACAGAATCGCGATCGGGAACCACAGCCTCCGCAAGGCGCAGCCCCCCCAAAGCGTCAGCACCAGGCCTGCGACCACCCCGATGAAGGCGAAACCCTGCACGAATTGGACACCCACACGGCAGGCCGCCAGTTGCACCAACAGGCTGATCGCCAGGACCAGTCCACCCAGAACGGGCCGCGGCCGAAGCGAGACTTTGGTGTGGCGAAGCAGCAGATAGCCTATCGCCACGCTCAAGAGCGGGACCAGCGGAGCGTGGGTGTAGTAGCTGTCCCCTTCCACAAACCGATCATACAGGCTCAGACCCCTGCCGCCCCACGCTGGGAACCAGTGGTAAATCCACATGCACCGGAAGGCGTTGCCAAACGTCACGGCCAGGCCGGCGATGATTATCAGCCACCCGGCCACGGGCACAGGCCACCGCTTCCCGGCGCGCACGCCGGCTGCGGCAAGACCAGCCGAAATCGGACTCTTATCAGAACTCTGCATTTGACCTCACTGTGCCCTTTGTGCTGGTCGGCGCCGCACGAAGCATCGCACTAACGCATAACCCGCGTACACGCCAAGGATAACAGCCAGATCCGCCAACCAGTCGCCCAGGGTGCAAGACCGGCCGAACCACGGTTGAGTCAACTCATCTACGGACGCAACCGCGATGAGCAGCGCAACACCCAATAGCCCTCTGACCCCCAGCAGGATCATGAGTACAGCCAGCACCGTGTATGCAACCATGTGGGGGATCTTATCGCCTACGAGTCGCCAGACATAGGCCGACCTGAAGCGATCGCCGTGGCTTACCACGAGCAGGCATGCAACAAGAAGGGCCACCAGCGCCGGCCTGATGCAGAAACGCCACGCAATGTTGCACTTGTGCGATTCCCGCATCTGCAATAACTCCGCGACCAATGCCTATTGGCTGACGAGGCTGCTTCCCAATTCGTAACAGGCGAAAATCACCGTTCCCGTCCTGGAGGCGGTCTTAGCAGCGCCGGGTTACTCGACGACCTTTCCGCCGGCCTTGCGGGTCTCGTACTGGGTCGTGATCCACGCGTAGGTCTTGGCAAGGCCTTCACGCAGCGGCGTCGAGGGCTCCCAGCCGAAGACCTTCCTTATGAGCGCGTTGTCGCTGTTTCGCCCGCGGACGCCCTTGGGCGCGCCGAGGTTGTACTTTCTCTTGAGCTTGACCTTGCCGATCTGCTCGGCGTAGTCGACCAGTTGGTTGATGCTGACAAGCTCGGCCGAGCCGATGTTCAGCGGGTCGACGAAGTCGCCGTGGGTGAGCATGTCGACGCCCTTGAGGCAGTCGTCGATGTACATGAAGGATCGCGTCTGCTCGCCATCGCCCCAGATCTCGATCTCGCCGCTGCCGGAGTCCATGGCTTGGAGGACCTTTCGCCAGATGGCGGCGGGGGCTTTCTCGCGTCCGCCGTCCCACGTGCCGAACGGGCCGTAGACGTTGTGGAAGCGAGCCACGCGGGTCTGGATGCCGTAGTCCTCGCAGAAGTGGCGGCACATGCGCTCGCTGAAGAGCTTCTCCCAGCCGTAGCCGTCCTCAGCCATGGCGGGGTACGCGTCGGATTCCTTCAGGGCGGTAACATCAGTGTTCGTCTGGAGATCGGCGTTGTACACGCAGGCGCTGGAGGCATAGAAGTACCGCTCGACCTTGCCGACGTCCCGTGCGGCCATGAGCATGTGGGTGTTGATGAGTACCGACAGCATGCACTCGGCCTTGTGCAACTCGATGAAGCCGATGCCGCCCATGTCGGCGGCGAGGTTGTATACCTCGACGGCGCCCTTGGTGACGCGGTAGCAGTTGTCCTTTTCCTTGAGGTCGCAGTCGGCGACGTTTTCGACGCCATCGGTGGTCTGATACCACTGCTCAATGGGCTTGATGTCAACGGCGCAGATGTTGGTGAATCCATTGCCGACCAGGCGTTTGATCAGGTTGCCGGCGATGAAGCCTCCCGCGCCCGCCACTACGATACGATCTGTCTTCTTCATGATCCTTGTCCTTTCTGAACCAGTTTCCGCTTTAGCTTGCCCCTGCCACTAGCGGGCAAGACGCAAGAGCATGAATCATAGAGTATCCCGCCCGGGAATGGGCTTCACGGCAAGGGCTGTCGTGCCGGCGCCTTCTTCAGGTGGCACCACAGCACGTGGACGTAAAGGATGGCCGGCAGCATCACCATGTAGTCCACCGCGTAGTTGCTTCCGCAGACCTCCGGGATGCTCCGGAGGGTGAAGAACGCCAGCACGCCGCCAACCTGGATAAGCGTCAGCTTCTGTCCGGAGTCGGCAAGGCCCGGATGCCTGAGCAATTTCACGAAAAGAGCCCACGCCCACACCAGCCCACCCACGAAAAGCCCCAATCCCGGAATGCCGCCCGCCACCAAAGCATACATGTACGTGTTGTGGACGTGCTCGCCGATCATCCATCGGTCCGCCTCGAAGCCGTAGCCTATGAGCGGATTCGACGACACCGCCGCCCACGCGTTCTCCCACGCCCGGTCTCGGCCGCTCATGCTCTTGAGCTGGTCCACGGACTGACCCCGGGTCAGGTGGTCGATAATCTCGGTGGGGATCGCATTGAACACCGCCGCCCCGACCAACGCGACGATCAGCAGGATCATCATTGTCCGGCCGCCTCGGCCGGAGCAGAGCAGCATGAAGAACGTGCCGCCGATGTACCCGGCAGTCGCCCCCCGGCCCTGCATGATGTACAGGAACACTCCCCCGCATAGGTACGCAGCCAGCCCGACTATCCGCCACGCCCCTTTGCCTTGCAGCGCGAGCCCTAAAGCCACGAGGCTTGGAACGGCCGCGAAACGCGCCATCCCCGTTGAACGGGACATCACCATGCCGGCAACGCTGGGGGTTCGGTCGAGAACCCCGTATCCCGAGGCCGACAGGCCAGAGCCCTCAATCAGGGAGTCCCTTGCCACGATGACCAGCGTGACAATGACCACCAACGAAATGAACCAGGTCAACCGATTAAGAGACTCGGCATCCACGATCTCCCGGCCAGGTCGAATGCAGGAAGACGCTGCCAGGATACCACCAACGTAGGCAGCCGTCCAATAGACGCCGTTGAATCCTGCTTGGCCGCTCGCAACGCCACCGACGAATACGAAAACACTGTATACAAGCCACACATGCGTGGGATTCCATATCCTTAGCGCTTGGCTGCGTCTGCCGAAGGTAAAGACGGCGAGCGCTGGCACTACGAATGCCAGGGTGGCCCTTCCGGCGTGCAGCCAGCCGAAATAGCTGTCCGGTGTTTGCGTAAGGTGCCACGGTCCGGAGTTGTAGTTAGCCCACAACCCAATCCACAACAGTCCCGGCCAGCCTAGACGGGCTACGCCGACACACAACTGCCGCAGTCCGGAAGCGGTGACAGGCTCGGAGATCAGAGGACTCGTGACTGTGCCGAGATAACTCATCGCTTATTGGCCGATAACGCTTCCCAACTTACCAGCGACAGCGTTTCGGTAGATGGTCGAGACCATTTGTGCCTTCTTCTCCCAGGAGAAATCGGGAACCCTCGCGAGCGCCCCCTGTGCAAGCTTCGCCCGGAGCGACTCATCATTGCCCAGCCTGGCTATCGCATCGGCAAGGTCGGACTCTATAGCCTCCCTGTTGGTCGCCGCCACCTTGATCCCGCAATTGTCGGTGATGACGTCGCGGAACCCGCAGTGATCAGGGCATACTACCGGGACCCCCTGCGATAGCGCCTCCAACAGCACCGACGATGTGAGGTCCTTGAGGCTCGTGATCACGAAGATGTGCGATGCGTGGACCAGGCCGACCGCGTCGTTCCTCGGCACCCACCCATGCCAATGGCACCAGGGAGCCAAGCCGAGTTCCTCGGCGACTCGGCGCCACTTGCTCGTGCAGGGGCCCTCGCCCAGAACGTCAAGGGTCCAGGTAATGCCCTTCGGCAGCCTGGCCAGCGCCCCCAGTAGCAGCGGCAGCGCCTTGCCCGGAAGATGCTGGCCGCTCCAACTCAACCTTAACGGTTCGCCCGGCTTGCGGGTTGAGTGGCTCTCGGCTCGCTCCTGAGGTGGGCCGACTTCGCAGATGATGGTGCTGTCCGACCCGTAACGCCGTCGGAGGTCGTCGTGCACCTCCCGCGTCGGGGCGATGACGTTCCCGGCGGCTTTGCGGAAGGCCAGCCTGGGTCCCCGCAGGAATCTTCGATGCCATGCGTTGATAATGTTCCTCCCCGCGTAGTAGAAGGCTCCACGGAAGCCCATAATGGGCAGCAGACGCCACGGCGTGTTGGCCATTCCGGCAGTTGGGCCCCAGACAAACGGCACATCCAGTCTCCACAGGTGGCCTGGGAATCGGAAACCGACGTACGTAAGTTGATGGACAAGATCGAAGTGACACTCATCGTGAAGGGATCGGCCAAGCCTGTACGCATCCCATTGCCAGAGACGGTAGGCATAGTTCATTATGGGCTTCAGGCACGAACCTTCGATGAAGCGCCACCCTGGCGTGGGGGCGTAGTGCCAAGGCTTGTGCTCGACGTACTGGAAACTCACCCGCTGGAGGTGAGGCGGGCCATTGGCGCAGGCCCGTTCGATGTCCTCCCGGTGGTGGGCTGCCGTGAGGACCCACAGGTCGTGGTGCCTGGCAATCGCGCTGACCCACCCCCAGCCCACACCCTCCTCCGAGCCATGGTACGGATTACACGCGTAAGCTGAAACAAGGACCTTCAGGCGACGCGACCCCGCCGGGTTCTCCGCCGGTATGCTGTCGGGGGAACTCGCGCGATCGGCGGGTTCAGCCCGACCCGCGCTGCTCTCAGCTATCGCTCGTGACTTCATCGGCGAAAAAATCCCAGGGTAATCCAAGAGCATCGGTCAACCGCGCAAGCCGCTCCTCGGACATCCGGCCTTCCTGGGCCAGCCTTCCAAGGGCTTCGCTCCTGCTCATCGCGCCCGCGCGGATCATGTTGCTGAAAAGGGCCTCCACGTAGGACAGGCCCCGCATCTGCCTGAACATCGCGTTCTTGGCCTCGGCCATGTCGCAATCCGCCTTCCACGTGGAGTTGCAGCCGGGCGGCAGTTCCCAGCCGACCTCCGCGAGGATGCGGTTGCAGGCTGCCTCATCCCAGTGTTTCAGGCGGAAGTAGTTGTAGCGGTCGATGCCCTTGTACCGCACCCGCAGGTAGATGGAATGCGGGGCCATGTACAGGACGGCAGCGCGGAAGGCCAAGGGAACCTGGGGGATGATCTCCGGATGGCGAAGGAGCAGCCCCATTCCCTTTCGAACCACCTTCAGCAGCTTCAGGGCTTGCGTTCCGACTGAGTCCTCATCCTTCCGGCCAATGATCTGCGCCGCCCCGAACTGGAAGTCTTCGTACTGGCTTCCGCCGACCATGACGCTGGGGACACGGTGCCGGCGGGCGATGCGGAACATCTCACGGTTAACCATCTTGCATGGTGCGCACACCAGATTGGCGAACTCCGGGATTGGCGACCGCTTCCAGGCGAGCGCGAACCCGCGGGCGACCTTCCTGTGCCGCTCCTGGGATATCCGCATCAGCTCCAGGTCAACGCCCAGCTTCTCGGTGACACGGCGGACGTTCGCGTCGATCGCGTCGGGCGTAAAGGGGGTCCGGTAATGGGCCGCAAGCACCCGCAGACGGTGCTCACGAACCAGTTCGTAGAGCATGTAGGTGCTGTCGCGTCCCCCGCTCAGGCCCATAGTGCAGTCGTACGGCCTGCCCCGGCCGCGATGCCTGATCCGGGCCATCACTTCCTCGATTGTCACCGAACCACCGCCCGCCGCCTCGCCCGATGGCCCGTCAGCGGCCTTGCCGCACAACTCGCAACGACCATCCTGGTCGAATCGTAGGTCTCGTGTAGAGCGCGGCAGCACGCAGGAAATGCATCGAACTGAAGGGTCCATTGGTGTCTCTCCGTATAATGTTGCCCCGCCCTATCACCGCACCCGCGCTTCGGCTGGGCATGAAGGTGCTTTCGGACGGGCCGCAATCGACTGAAGCAGGCCAATGCAGTTGCCCATGGCCCGGCCGAGATTCTGCCGCCAGCACAGCGAGAACGCTCCCGCCAGCGTCATAAGCATCCGGATCATCAGGCCGAGATAGCAACGCCACATCGACAGGCCGTGCTTGCGGACGAAGTACAGACGGTTCCGCACCTCGACCTTGCCGAAGCGCACCATGCCGCTCCGACCGGACGACGAAGGATAGTGCCGAAACCCGGCCTCAGCCACCACCGCCAGCTTGTACTGACGCCCTACGCTGTAGCTGAAGTCCAGATCTTCTAGATAGCTGTAGCCATCAAAGAACTCATCGAAGCTGAACTTTTCGAATATCTGCTTCCGCCAGACCGAGGCACAGCTCGAAAGCCATTCCACCCCGATAGTCTTGTCAACATTCGCCGCCATTGTTTGCCAACCCGAGGGCATCACTTGGCCAATGACTGGGCTGTACAGCCCCAGCCAGCGGCAGGCGGCTGACCGCTTGAGCCAGCCGCCGCCGGTTGGCTCAAAGTTCAGCCAGTTGAACGCCGCCCCGCCCATCTCCGCCGGGGCGGCACGCCAGAAGCCCAGCATGGCCTCCAGCGAACCCGCCTCCAAAACCGCATCATCATCCATGAAGGCGATCAGGTCCATGTCCTCATCCACCGCGCGGATTCCCACGTTGCGCTGAGCCGACGCCGAGGGCGGCAGGTGCCTTATATACTTGATCCGCAAAGATGGGAACCCGTCCGCAACCGCATTAACCGGCTCCGCGCTGGCGTCCACGATGACGACTTGTGCCGGACGCCGATACTGCCTGTCTAGGCTCTCTAGGAAAGAGCGAAGATCATCAGGTCGATCCTTCGTCGCACAAACCACTGCAATCATCAACGAGCGTTCCTCAACAAGTTGATGGACCAGACTATGCACTCTCGCGGCATATTTCATCCGAACACCTCCATCTACGTCTGATGCAGCCGACCCCAATTCGATCGCGCACAGATAGCGTCTTGCCTTTCAGTCACAACCACTCTCCCTATGCGCACATAGATCTAAGTATGTGGCTAATCTTCTGCCCAAGCCTAAACAATAGACCAACCGGCAGTACATGAGTCAGCAAACAAGCAGCTTCAACTACGATGCGATACGCCCCTCTCGCCATGATTCGGGCTTCGCTAAGGCAACGTGCTCTACTCTCATAATCCCCCAGTAAGCCATACGCCAATCCAGCACGAATACAATACCTCGCAAGAACGTTCCAGCTAACATGGCTATCAATATTATATTCTTTCAGCAAAAAGCCAATCTTGCGCGCCACCATCTCCCCACTTTCCGCCGATACCATCAGTCCATTCCCCGTCATTCGTTCGCCATCGTGTTGGCGCCATATATCCAGCGCTTCATCCATAAAGGCACCACGAAATCGCAAACATTTCACCTTGGTTTCGTACAGCAGGTCTTGAGAGGACATGAGTTCCCCATCCCAGGCCCCGACCGCATCGCACACGCCACGCCGATAAAGCGGACCCATTACAGTCCAGTTATACGTACCGATATAGTCATCCTCGCGTCCTTCAGGTATAGGTGCCCCTGTACACCGTGAACGGGAGTATCCGTCAGGCATAATGTCCCGAGCAATCAGACTCATGGAGTAGACGTAGTCATATGTCGGATGTGCATGGAGAAATGAAACCTGCTTCTTCAACTTATCGGGAAGAAGCAGGTCATCAGAGTCCAGATACTGAATGAACTCCCCTGTCGCCTCGGACAGGCCATGGTTTCTGGCCCTACATACGCGTTGGTTATCCTGAGTGAGGTAACACACGGTAAAGGACGGATCGCTGTGGCGCGATCCCCACTCGTCAATCGCGCGACATGTGTCGTCAGTTGAACCATCATCGACAATGATGAGCTCAATCGGGCGATATGTTTGCGCATAGACTGAGTCAACCGCCTCAAGTAGGAGAGCCGAGCGGTTATAGGTAGGGACAATGACTGAGACTACGTCTTGGACGATGGCAGAAGCATTTGGCATATATTCAACCCTTTCGAACCAGATTGCATTTGGAGGTAAATGGTGTCACGTGATTGTTTGTGCCTTGCATCGTGTGATCTTGTATACACACCACATACACCAAATCCACGACACGATAGTTCCAGACAGAAAGGCTGTCGCCAATCCCATTGCGCCATAGCGGCGTCCCATGTAAGCTGCCGGAACGGTGGTTGCGACCAAGAGCATGCTCGCGACGAGGCCCTTCCACATCGCCCCCGTGCTCATCACGGCGGACTCGGCTACCCACTTCGTCGAGTTGAATATAACGGTAAGCATTGCTAGGCGCACCAGGTTGGCTGAATGGGTGAAATCTCCGCCAAAGATGCTCATTATGAAGTCTGGAGCGCAGATGAACGGCAAGGCCATGACAGCGCCCATGCAACCTTGCAGAACGAGTTGGAGCTTGAGGAGGTAACTGAATTTCGGTTTGTCCCCTTGTCCGTGGATGTTCGCAAAGATCGGCAGCAAGACCGATCCCAGCACGCCCGGCAGAAAACTCACGATCCCGGAAAGCTGGGTGGCCGCGTTGTAGAGGCCCATCTCCGCATAGCCGCCCGCCTGGTTCACAATGATAGCGCGGCAGGCCCAATTGGCAGGTCCCCACATGACGTTGGAGAGGAACGCCGGCAACGTAAAGAGAACCAAGATCCTCCACTCGCGGAAGCAGGCCGTGAAGGAAAGCGGGACTTCGGCCCTGGCGCAGTGGCGGCGAAGCGCCAAGTGGCTAAGAATCCAGTTGACGGCCGCGCTGGCGACCAAGGCCCAAACGACGCCCCGCAGCCCATAGAGAAGCACGCCCCCAACCATGAGAGGGAAGACCGCAATGCCTGCCCATAGATTCACCAGTGCGTTGGTCTTGAAGGCTTCAAAACCGGAGAGCGCCCCGGTTTGGGCCCCGTTCACGGCGTTCAGAAAGAGCAAGGCGGCGCCTATCTGTAGCAACCCGGTCAGGTGGGGTGCCCCCAGCGTATTCTTTGCAACCCACGGCGCAAGAGCAAATAGAACCACCGCCATCACAGTCGCAGAACCCCAGGCGACCAATCCTGAGAGACCGATGATTCGCCCGGCCCTGGCGGGATCCTTCGTGCGAAGCTCGGCCACGTGCTTCGCCGCGGTCAATCCAAGTCCGAGCCCGGCGAAGGTGCCGAACAAACCAACTGTGCTTTGGATGATCCCGAGTTCCCCAAAGCCTTCTTTTCCGAGCTTCCGGGCCACGACAGCCGACGAGACAAGCCACAGACCCCGCGAAATGAATGTGCCAACCAGCGCCCAGGCAGTGCCCTTCGCCAAACGGGACCCCAGAGGCGAAGCTTTGAGCCTGTCCAACTTACGCCGGAGGAAGCCAGGGGTCATGGCGAGAACCGCGGACTTGGCAAATAACCAGGTCATCATTCATTCGTACTTTCTTAGGCCGGTCATTTCCATGAGGACGTGGGCGACGAATTGCGGGCCGTCGAGCATGTCTCGTCGCCAGAGCCTTCGGGTTTCCTGGCCAGGACGATAGTGAGAAGGCCATAGTAAGGGAATATCCGGGCGAACCAGCGGCCGAGAAGTGGCAGGCCGGTCGTTCCGCCGTGGCTGGCGGTGACGGCGAAGCCATAGACCTTCATCAGGTCGAGCATGGCCCGCATGGCAAAGAGCCGGAGGTGGCCGTGGCCGGCGGAGCCGAACTCGGCTGAGTGCTGGAACCGCCTCGAGGAAAAGGGGCAGCCCAAGCCATAGTACCTGTCGGAAACCATGTTCATCGGCGGGTTGAAGGTCAGGAGCATCATCAGCACGTAGGCCAGGGCGGTCTGGTTAGGGACGGACACGAGCACGTATCCGCCCGGCTTGAGGACCCGCCAGGTCTCCAACATCACGTGGTCGGTGTTGGGGATGTGCTCGAGGACCTGGGAACTGAGGACCACGTCGACCGACTCATCAGGCACGGCCCATCGTTCTGTCCCAAGGTCCTGGGCGAAACAGGTGAATCCCTTCTGCCGGCAGAAGTCGATTACCCCCGGGAACTCGACTACCAGCTTATCCTCACGGGCGACGTGCGGGAGCTGGTCCAGCAAGGGCGCGGCGCCGGGGCCTAGCTCCAGGAAACGCCCCGTCAAAGGCCGTAACATGGACAGGATGACCTCCCGGTTGACCCGGGCGCTGTCCTGAAACGGCTTCGCAAAAAGTTGTTTGAGGCCCATACGATGCTCTCTATGGGCAATTGCCGCCTATTCATATTTTCTGATGCCGGTCATTTCCATGAGGACGTGGGCGACGAATTGTGGGCCGTCGAGGATGTCCCGCCGCCAGAGTTTTTTGGGTTCCTGGGCGAATCGCCAGAGCCATTCCAGGCCGTGGTTGCCGATCCATTCGGGGACACGTTTGACCGAGCCGGCGAGGAACTTGAAGGCGGCGCCGACGCCGGCGGCGACGGGGACTTTCAGGCGATCGCGATGCTCGTGGATCCAGCGGTCCTGCTTGGGCAGGCCCAGGCCGACCCAGAGCATGTCCGGGCGGGCGTCGTTGATCATGCGGACGGCGTCGGCGTCCTGCTCGGCCGAGACGGGGCCAAAAGGCGGGGAGAACATACCGGCCACGCGATGGCCTGGGTAGAGCTGCTCGACGTTCTGGCGGAGGAGGCGGAGGGTATCGTCGGTATCGCCGTAGAAGTAGCTGCTGTAGCCCTTTTTGTCGGCCAGTGCGAGGAAGGCCTTCATTATTTCGGCGCCGGGTGTTCGTGCCGCGCCTGGGAAGCCGCGGCGGCGGGCGACCCATACGGGGGCGATGCCGTCGGGGACCCAGAGGTCGGCGGAGTTCAGGATGGCCTTGAAGTCCGGGTGCTTGTGGGCCTCCCAGAGGCCATGAAACCCGGTGACCACCACGCGGCGGCATGGGCCGTTGGGGTGCTGGATCCAGGCGTCGATATGGTCGACCACCTCGGGCAGGCTCACCATGTGAACGCGCGAGCCGAGGACTTTGACGAAGGGCATTTCGGCGGCGGTCATTTCGGCGGCGGTCATTTGGCACAATATCCCGGCCGGGGCGGGCGGGGCCGGATTTGCCGGAGTCGGGCAAAACGAGAAACTTGCCGGATTCGGGCAATACGAGAAAAATGGTAATTCGGGTTAATCTTTCGAACGGCCAGTGGCCGATAAGCGTAAATAGTAGGGAGAGGCCACCTTCTAGCGGCCCCTCCCCGAGACCGCGTCGTGGAGGGATTGGCTGACCCGGGTGAACCTCGCGAAGGTCCGGGATGCCACACGACGCTGCCTGTTTCGAGGGTTATTGCGGTTCTTTGAGTTCACGTGAGCCGCCGGTCGGAACGCCTGGGCCGGCGGTGACGTTTTGGGGGTGTTCCTGTGCCGGCCTCCTGGGTCAAGGCCGAGGCCGGGGCCGGGCTGAGTTTCCGCATGGTTTCAGCGGGTCAAGGGCAGGCTCCGCCGCTATTCCCGCGGTTCACTGAGCTTTTTTGGCTTTTTTGACAATTCTAAGCGGGATGTCGGTTTGTGTGCGCTCATCCTGGTCAGAATCGTCGTCGGCTTGGCTGGCTTGGCCGGTGAGTTCATAGGACACCCCGGCCGGCGAGGCCTGGACAGTCGGCGACAGGCTCGCGGGGCCGTTCTCATCCATCAGGCGGCCGAAGAAGGTCGCCCGCCTGGCGACGGACTCGATGGACCCGTTGGGTATCGAGAGCAATCGGACCTGCATGGTCGAGCCGGCCCGGCGGTCGCGTATGGGCAGCGTCATTGTGATGGCCTTTGATGAGTCGATGTCCTCGGACCGGTGCCAGACGAGCGTCCGGCCGGCGCCATCCCTGCTGGATAGCCGGAGGGTGAGCCTCGCGAAGCCGAGATTCCTGGCCGCGTCGCAGGTGGTGGCCCACCACTGGTCGAACGTGCGTGCGGCTCGCATGGCCAGTTGAGCCTGCTCGAACACGACCCGCTGCTGGTAGGCCTCCTGGGTGATAGCCCGCGTGTGGCGCAACTTGACGAGGGTCTCGCGGAGCCGCACGGCGCCGGCCGCCCGGAAGACCAGGACCAGGAGCGTCACAACCAGGACGAAGATGGCGAAGGCCACCTCGCCCCGGACGAAGATCATGAACAGGCCCAGGCCCGCCGCGACCAGGGTCACAAAGTAGACCAGTATCGCCACCTGGTGCTGGCGAAGGCCTCCATCCAGCAGGCGGTGGTGGATATGCCCGAGGTCGGGGGAAAAGAGCCTCCGCCGCTCCAGGCCCCGCCGCAGCATGCTGAAGAGCGTGTCGAAGATGGGGACACCCATCGCCAGGAACGGCACCGCCAGGCCGACCACGGTCGCCGCCTTCTGGGCGCACTGCACGCTGGCCGACGCCAGAACGAATCCCAGGAACAGGCTGCCGCAGTCGCCCATGAAGATGCGGGCGGGATTGAAGTTCAGGAACAGGAAGCCCAGCAGGCTGCCCAATATCCCCAGCATCAGGACCGCCATCACCGGCTGGCCGGTGTATACGGCGAAAGCCGCGATCACCCCGCAGGTCACCGTGGATATGCCGGCCGCCAGACCGTCTAGGCCGTCGATGAGGTTCATGGCGTTGGTGATGCCGACGATCCACAGCATGGTCAGAGGCCAGGACACCCAGCCAAGTTGAAGGAGGTGCACGCCGCCCAGGGCAAAGGAGTCGATGCGGACCCCCGCGGCGCAGACGGCCGCGGCGGCCAGGAGCTGCGCGATGAACTTGGTGCGTGCCTTCAGGCCGCGGATGTCGTCCACAATGCCCACGGAGAACATGAAAAGCCCGCCGGCGAGGATCATGATAAGCTGGGTCTGGCACTCCCTGGCCGCCGCACCGACAGCGTTGTCCAGGCCCAGGATCGGCAGGACCATCACGAAAGACGCAAACACGATGGCCGCCCCGCCGACGCGGGGTATGGCGGCGGCGTGGACCTTCCTTTCGCCGGGCTGATCCAATATCCGCATCGCCCGGGCAAGCTTGGTAACCAGTGCCGTGGCCAGAATCGCCACGAGCATGGCGCCCAGGAATACAATCTCGTATGTCTGGTATCCGGCAAACATCGCGTCAGTCCATGGCCTCCAGCAGGTCGGCGTCGATCTCGACGGAAGCCCCCTGACCGAGAATGCTGACCTCCAGCACCAGCCTGGCCAGCTTGTCTCGCTGGACGACTACCCCTTCCATGCCCTCCAGTGGGCCGGCCGTCACGCGACAGCGGCGCCCCACGGCGGCGAAGGGGTATGGGTCCATTGGCAACTTGCCGGCCAGCGCCTTTTGAATCGCGGAGATCTGCGACAGGAAGCGGCTCTGGTCTTTCACCTCTATGGTCTGGCAGAGCCGCCCGGTAGTCATGGCGGCGTAGCGCTGCTCGGTTGTCCCGGAGAAGAACACGTACGACGTAAACAGGGGCATCTGCACACGGCGTTTCTTGCCGCCCGAGATCGCCACCTTCTCCCTCAGCGGCAGGAAGTAGCCGATCCCCCGGTTCAGCAGGTCCCAGGCAAAGGCCTTCTCGAACCGGGCCTTGGTGTGGGCAACCCACCAGGGCCCTTCCATCTCGGCTACGCTCAGAATCCCCGGGGGGATCATAGGCGGGTTGTCACTGAGTTTTAGCATTCGCTTGACGTACTCGGCGCGCACTTCGTCCCTGTCGGTGCACCCGACGAGTTGAGAATCGCATAAGGCCTCCGTTCCAAACCTCCCAGCCTCCATTGCCGGGGTGAAATCTACGACTGGGCTGCTACTGCTGCTATTGCGGAACCGCGCCGTCAGACGGCGCTGGGGCCGCTATGGCGCTCTTGCCGGCGCCGTCCCGGGCCGGATAGTACCCCGGGTAGTAACCTTTGTTTTTTTTGGGCTTGCGCAGGCCGTTTACGACCGCGCCCAGCACCCTGGCCCCGACGCCCAGCAAGCCCTCGATCGAAAGGTGCGCCATGTCGCGGTTGGACCGGCCGGAGCGAAGCACCAGAATGGTCCCGTCACACACCGCGGCAAGGACCAGCGAGTCGGTCGCCAGCATCACCGGCGGGGAATCCACCAAAACGGCGTCGTAGGAGTCCCCAAGACCACTCATCAGCTTCAGGAAGGTCAGCGTGTTGAGGATTTCCGATGGATTGCCATCCAGGTGCCCGGCCGGCAGAACGTCTGGGCCGCCCTCGGCGGAGCGGCATATCGCTTGACCAAGGTCGCCCAGGCCCAAGAGCACGCCGGAGAGGCCCAGGTCGTTGGAAACCTGGAATATCTCGTGCTGGTGCGGCCAGCGAAGGTCGGCATCAACCACCAGGACCCTTTGCCCGGCCTGGGCCATCAGGATTGCCAGGTTGCTGATCAGAGTGCTCTTGCCTTCCCCGGACATGGGGCTTGTTATCAGGATCTTCCGGGCACCCGATGCCTGCGACCCGAAACGCAGGGTCGTTCGGATAGCGCGATAGGCCTCGGCGATCGGCGTCGAGGGCGAGTCAAGCACCGTGCGCCCCAGCTCTTGCCCGGCCTTGGCGGCCTTTACCCGCGGCAGGACGCCCAGCACCGGCACGCCCAGCCTGGAAGAGACCTCTTCGGCCGAGACAAGGCGTTTGTCCCAGTGGTTGCGGAGCAACGCCAGCCCCACGCCCACCAGAACCCCCAGGGCCACCGCGATGGCGACGACGCGAAGTGGTTCGGGTTGGAACGGGGAGTTCGGCCGGACCGCCGGCTCGAGCACACTGATGTTCATCGCGGGTACGTCCTCGGTCACGTTGAGTTCCCGTATCCTTTGGTCAACGACCTCGGCAAGTTTGCTCGCCCTCTGCCAGGTGTTCTCCAGGCGCGCGTAGTCGGCCATGACCCTGTTGAGGCCAGTGGCGGCCAGGAGTTGCCCGTCATAGGCGGCCTTGGTCCGCTCGTACTTCTCCAGGGTGGTCTTGTACCATTGCTGCATGACCGCGAGCTGGGTGGCGGCCATAGCGCCCTCGTGCTCCCGGATCTTACTGGTGAAATCGGCGATTCGCCTTTCGCTGAACTGGACGGCTGGATGGCTTGTGGGGTACTGTCGCTTAAGGGTCTCATCCTGCAGCCGCAGCGCGGTAAGGTCGGCCTGCAGGCGCGATGCCTCATCCTGCGTGGAGACGAAAACCCCGCCCATGGCCCTCTTGGCTTCGAAGAACTGCCGGATCTTACCCGGGTCATCCTTCATGGACATGACGCTTTGGTAGTCCGCATTGGCGTCGATCAATTGAAGCTCGGCCTCGGTCAGCGCCGAGCTGAGCCGGTCCAACTTCTGGACGATGGTGTTGCCCTTTTCACCCTGGAAGCCCATTTCAGGATGCAGCCGCTTGAACTCCAGCAGCGCCTTGAGGGATTCATCGATCTCGCCGTCCCGCTTGACCTTTTCCTTCTGGAGGATCGTCAGAACCTCGGCGGCGGTATTCCGCTTGCGTGTTGACTGGTGCGCGACGTAGGCATCCACCACCGCGTTGGTAACGGCGGCGGTGTCCTCGGGGTAGTAGGACTCGAAGGAGACGGTGATCAGGTCGTCGCTCTTGCCCGGGGCGATGCTGAGGCCCTTGGCCAGCAGGGATATCGGGCTCTCGGCGCCGGCGAAGGTCCGCAGATCCTTTATGCCGGGGGCATCCATGGCAGCGCCCAGGATGGGGCCTGACCGCATGACCTGGCACTCGTTGTTGAGGTAGTTGGCCGAGGCCCGGTCGCCGCCCTCTTCGGAGGACATGATCCTCGGGCCGCTCTGCTGCACGTAAATCCGCGAACTGCTGATGTAGGCCGGCCTGGCCAGCCTGAGGTATGCATACGCGCCGGCAACGCTCAAGAGCAGGCAGATCAGAACGATCAGCCGGCGACGCCAAAGGATGTGGACCAGCCCGCCTCCGGGCGCGTGGACCATCACCGGCGCAGGCATGCCGTCGGCATGCGGCGCCAAACCGGCCTCGGGTGCCTGGATCTCGCTTCGCCTTGGAAAGTCTATTTCGCCTGCCATACCGCCGTTCCCTCATCCGCAGCCGCCTACTGGCGGGTACGGACTCCTCCGGATGTGTTGAAATCCTTGTAGTATGTCGCCTGCGTGTTAGCCGTCGCGCTGGCGCCTGCACTGAGGGAAATCGTCTGGGCCAGGAACGTTCGCGTGCGCGTCCTGAGCGTATTCTCCAGAACGATAACGTCGCCGGCCTTGATCCGCACGAAGGCCCCCTCGCCCAGGCTGCTGTCGTCAAACAGGG
>Ga0315285_10001690_pt1 | contig 23144 bp, 25 predicted proteins | sample YL17G09_36_MG_FD_203698 | JGI IMG/M metagenome (GOLD analysis project Ga0315285, IMG submission 203698) | Sediment microbial communities from Yellowstone Lake, YNP, Wyoming, USA - YL17G09_36 | ecosystem: Environmental > Aquatic > Freshwater > Lake > Sediment | place: USA: Wyoming | collected... | reverse complement strand
TACATACGACTCTTTAATCCCTAGTACTGTTGCAGAATCATCAGTTACTACTGAACAGATACCTGGCGCTACAAGAGAAATTCCTGATACTATTGATGGTCTTACTGCATGGAAAAAACCTACAGAAGAAGAAGCTCCAATAGAACCTATTGATTTATCTATAGAAGATAAAGCTCCTGTTATATCTACAGGAACAGTAGATGGATTAGAGCAATGGAGTCCTGTATCTGAAAAGCAACAAGAAATAAAAAAGGTTAATACTGAATATAAGGATTCACCCGTATCTATTGATGATAATAATAATGTAAAAATTGACCCCGTATCAAAAGGAGACCCTATCAAACAAGGTGTTATTTATAGATTGCCAGGGAAAAAAGACGACTATAAATTTGAATCTGATGGTTGGTATAAAGATGTAAATGGAAAAGGAAGTTGGGTTAAATTAGCTCAAGGAAATGTAGCCAAACGTTCTGAATACCTGAATCAGAATGCTGTTTATTACAAGACTGTAAAGCCTGATGGTCCAGGTGCAGATGCTATATATAATGTTCCTGGAAGTGCTGTAAAGTATAAGAAGGTAAATAATAAGTGGCTGAGAGAAACAGAGAACGGCACATATAAAGAGATAAGTCAAGGAAATGTTGCTGCAAGAGTTAAGTATTTAAATAAAGCTGCTGTTGTTGTATCTTCTGAAAATTCTCAAAAGGCTAGCAATTTAGTTTTCCCAAGAATGGGAGAATTAAAAACAGATGGTAATGAGGCTATTGTAACAAGTGGTGGAGACCCTGTTGCTGCTGATAATATTAGTTTTCAGTCATTAACAAAAAGTAATATTGGGTCTAGCTCTAATGAGTTTAATGCAGATGGGACTAAAAACTTTAATTATGACCCTGCTACAGAAAATAAACTATACTATAAAGGAAAGGATGATGGTTTTTATGCTATAAAAGGCTCAAGCAATTCTTATAAAAAAGAAAATGGTAAATGGTCGGTAGCAGTAAAAGGAAGTAATAAATACAAGCCTATCACTACAGGTAATATAGAAGAGAGAATATATCAGCTTGAACTTCGTGCTATCAAACCTGTTAAAGCTCAATCATTTGATGTAAACAGTGCGTTAAATCCAAACTTAAACCCATTAAATAGCGCTAAAGAAAGTATAGAATTAGTTGGCAAACCTTTTTTGGAAGCTGAGAAAGCTGCTCAAAAAACGGCTTTTGATGATGCGTCTGAATTTGTAAATAATGATTTAAGCTTAATCATAGATGATAAAATGAGTCTTACTCAAAAGTCTGATATGATTAATTTTCAAAAAGAAATAAAAAGCATAATAGGAAACGGTGAATTTACTCCTGAAAAAGGAGCTAAAGTAGCTAGTTTAATGAAGACTGCCGAGGCTTATTTTAATGAGGCTAAAGATATTAATAAGGAAATAAATGAAGCTAGTCAGCAAGGTAAAAGCTTGTCTAGGGTTTCATTTGATAAGAAGTTAGCAACATACAAAGATAATCTTGGAGCTAACAAGGCTATGGCTCAAGGCGCTCATCAGGAAGAGGCTGTTGCATTATTTGAAGCTACAGCTGATATGGCATCTTTTCTTATAGAAAATGTTGATGCAGGCAAGATGCGTTTTGACAATGCTACAAAAAAATATTTATTCTCACCTAACATTAGTTCAAAAGAAAGAGTGTTCCTTGAGGAAAAGCTTGGTGAGTATGTTTCAGCTTATGAAAAGTTAGAAAAAGAAAGGTATGCTAAAACAAATGCTAAGATTGATGAGTACAAGAATCAATTAAAATCGTTGAATGGTAATATTGCTAAGATTAAAAACGCAATAGCTATCATGGAGCGAGATGGAGTCTCAAAAGATGATGCTATGTATAAATCTTATTTAGCTTTATTAAAGCAAGAGAAGAATAAAATGCCTGTAGCTGAGTCACTTATTGATAAGACTGAATTGACTAAAAGCACAGTATTCCTTACAAACCCTAAAGAGACAGCAGTAACAGTTGCTAAAAACTTATCTAAAGATGCTAAGACAGTTCTTAGTGCTATACCGAAGGACATAACTCCAAAGCAAAGATTTGATTTGTTTTATGAGAGATTACTTGCTCAAAATAAAAAATTAGCTGCAGAAAATAACTTGAATGTAGATGGTCTTGGTGGAATGAATATGTCTTTTAAAGATTTACTTGACTGGGAAGGATTTTACTCTTTATCAGCTGTTGAAAAGAGATATTTAAAGAATGAGGCTACATTGAATCAGGTTGCTCCTTTATATTATAATAATGATGTTGGAATGAGCGAGGAAGATACAGGCTTCTTTGAGTCTTTCATGAACTCGTTCTATAATTCATTATTCCCTAATAAAGCTGCAGCTATGGGTTATTCAAACAAATCAACAGCAGCAGCAACAACTCTTGAGGTATTATCAAAAGGAGATTTTATTCCTAGCGATATGGTTGATGAGAGTTCTATGAAAGAATTAAAAAAGCAATCAGATGTTAGCTTGTTTAGCAAAGAAGGTATAGGTGGTATGTTTGGCTCTACAGCTGCAATTGTTGTTCCATTGATACTAACTAAGAAGCTTCCTGCAGGAGCATTGAGAATTGCAGGAAAAATGGAAAAGATATTAGTAGGAAAGGATTCAGCTGAAATTGTAAGACTAGTAACTAATGCTACAAAAATATATGACAAAACATTAGAAGCTACAAAGCTTGGAAGATTTATTAAGCCTGCTATTAAACAAGGAGCAGAATTTGAACTTGCAGGAAGAGTTATAGGTACTAATAAAGAATTAAATGCTACATCAGGTGCTGCAGGAGCATTAGCTCTTGGGTTATTTTCATCTTTAACAAGTAAATTACCTAAAGAAGAGATATATAATTTTATGGTCGAAATATTTGGCAGTAAAACAAATATGGCTTTAAAAGCATTGAATAAAGCAGGAGAATTGGCTTCACAAGGAACAGGTGAAACAATAGAAGAAACTGCACAAGAGTTTACTAATATATATCGTGAGACTGATAATTTCAAAGAAATGATGGCAGAAGTTTCTAAGCGATTTGGAACTTTAGACCAGGTTCAGGAATTTGTTATGTCTACTATGTTATTAGGTTCTGTTTTTGGTTTAGTAGAGACTAAACAATCTAAAAAAGCACTTGATAGTCTTTCTCCTGAAAAAAGAAAAGTTGTTACTGATATTATAGCTGAGCTAGAGGATGATATTAATAAAGCTGAATCATCAACAAAAGAGTTTGTTTCAAATAAATTAGAGCAAGACTCAATACAAGATAATTCTAAAGAAAATGATAAAAAAGACAAATCAGGGGTATCAGGTGAAGTCGCAAAAGGGCAAGAACCTGTCCAAGCCGAACCTGTCATTGGGACAAGCCAAGAAGCGACTAGCCCTAGTGGAGTGGTTCAAGAAACACCCACAGAAGTAACTCCTACAACAGTTAAAGCTGCTTCATTAGAAGAGGCTAAAGCTTTATGGGAACAAGGGTATAGACCTGTATTAAATGGTCAAGTTCAAAAGGGGAATCAAGTAGGTCTTGAAGCTATGTTTAATACTATGCCTGAAGTTGAAATGCAGAAGGAAGCTCCTACTGACGCTCCTACTGTAGAAATGATAAGTACTCCATTAACGGAAGAAGAAACTGCAGGGAAAGAAGAGGTAGAATCATCTACAGGTATTATAACTACTAAGAATCCTATTAAAATATTGAAAGGGTTATTCGGAAAAAGAAATACTGATGGAAGTGTTCGTACTGCTCACCCTGATGTAAAAGGTACTTGGGGTGCATTAGATGAAAAAATTGCTAAAAGATATAAAGGCGATGAAGAAAATGTTTTAACTGAGTTTTCTATTCCTGCAGGAACAACTATAGAGACTATAGAAATAGAAGATATAAATAGACCTGTTAGTGAATTAAGACAAGCTGAAACTGATGCTGTAAATAATTCTACTGCTCAAGTAGTTAGACTTATTACTATGGATTCAGGTTCTTCTAAGAAAGAGAGTCAAATAATAATTAAGGATGATACTTTAGCTAAATCTCCTGAAGTAACAGAAGAAGAGGTTTATATTGACGAACCTACAACTCCTGAAGAAAGAAAATCATTATCTGATAAGATTCGTGCAGGTAAAATAGGAGGGAAAGGCTTAACAATGTCATCTTTGCCTGGATTTGAACAAGCATGGGATACATCAGTAGAGATAGTTGCTAAAATAGTAGAAGGAGGAGAGAGTATTCAAAAAGCTATTCAAAAAGGTTTTGAAGTAATGAGTAAGTCTAAATGGTATGAAGGCTTATCTAAAGAGCAAGCAACACAAGCTTTTGCTGATTACTATAAAGCTATGGATGAAAAATTCCCTAAGAAGCGAATTTCCAAAGCTGAAAGAGATGCTGCTAAAGAATTTAAAAGTGAAGTAGATGAAGCTACAGGAACTGCTAAAAAACCTAAAACTATTAATCTTACAGAATATCAAGCTTTAGTAAACTCTCTTAAAGATAGAAATGATGGTGGTAAAGCTGCTTTAAAAGCTCTTAAAGATATAAAGGCAGAAATTGAAGCGTATGCTAAAGCAAATCTTCCTACAGATTTATACTCTAAAAGAGAGTTACTTGCTGTTGCTGCATCATTACGAATGGCTACCTCAGAAAATTTAGATAAGGTAATAGAGAAAATAGATACTTTAGTTGCTAAAAAGCAGGCTCAAAGAGTAGCTGCTAAAGCAAAAGCGATAAAAGAAAAAATAAATAGCAAAAGAACTACACTTGCTAAAAAAGGACCTACAAAATGGGTTGGGAAAGGAACTATTGATTCTCAAGAAGAGTACAAAGATTTTGTTAGTCAAATTGATGTTGATTCATTAGGGCAAAGAACAGAAGAGGAGCTTGATGCTATTTTAGACGTTATTGAAGGAATATTAGAGAATGGTATAGTTGATAGAAACATTTTACTAAAAGCAGAAGCAAAAGCTAAAAGACAGCGTGCCGCAGGGTTATTGATTGGTCTTGGAGCAAAAGGGCAGAAACTATCAGATTTTGAATCTATACAGAGCTATTTAGACGATAATCCTGGAAGTGTTGTTATTATAAATGGGGAATTATATACTAAATCTTCATTTAAAGAATTTGCTAAAAATAACAACTTAATATCTAAAAAAGAAGATAGATTAGCTGTGCTATCAGAAACGTTAGAGGAACTGAAAGACGCAGCTCACGAAAGACGTAAAGAAATTATGCTGAGTCTTGACGAAAGGATAGACGAATATTCTGCAACACTGGATGCAGATAAAACGCATAAATCTATTCTTGCAAAAATAGCAAAAACTGTAGATGCTATTGAAAAAGTAGAACAAGAGAAGGATAATATCACTCCTTCTGAAAATATTGTTGGAGGAGCTTTAGGCTTTAAGTATCAAAGTGTTAATATAGCTAAAGAAAGCAGTAAAAATGAGAGTAACAATCCATTAATAAGAGCAGGTAGAAAGACAAAACGTTTTCTAAATCCTTTAAAACATATGAATGATATTTATTCTTTATTAAAAGCTGCAGGTGCTAAAAATAGCTTTGTGTATAAGTTTGTTAAAGATAGAATAAGTAGACCTATAGTTGAGGCTAAGTTTAATAGAGATGAGAATTATAGAGAAATAATTGCTAAATACAATAAAGGATTAGATGCTATTTTTGGAAAATATAATAAAGCTACAGCAATTGCTCTTGGTTTAGGAAATGGTAGTAAAGGTATTCATTTTCTTGGTAAGTCTCCTGGAAATGTTAGTCAATTTTTAAATGGAGATTTAGCTAAAGATTTCCCTATTACTAATGGGCATATTGTAGATTGGTATAATCTATCTCTTACTCAAAATGGGGAAGAAAGATTGGCTAAATCAAATATAAATGTTAAAGCCGTTCAAAATTACATGGCTCTACCGCAAAACGCAAAATTAAAAAAATATTCAGATTTTGTTATGCAGACATATAAAGACTTTGGGGAAAGATATACTCCTACATATGAATCTGTTACAAATACTAAGTTTCCTGAAAGTGCATATCCATATTACCCATCATATTCAGAGTCTTACTCAAGAGACGAGATAAACGAAGACTCTATGCTAGACGGTAATGGTACATTTAAAACAATGACTGCAATGTCTGATAACCTCAAGCAAAGAACTGATTTTAGTGGACCATTAAATGCACAGCTAGATGCACATTCAAAAATGATGGATTATGTGAAAACAATGGAGCATGCTAAAGAGTTTTTACCTATTGCAAGAAGTATAAATGAATTGTTTAGTAGAGAAAATGCTCCATACTTAATTAAGAAAATGGGGGTAAAAAATTATAATGAGCTTAGAACACATTTAAGCGTTATTTTATCAAATAATCCTATACCTACATTTAGTGGAGACCCAAGTAAAGTTATGGGTGCAATATTAAATCTTCAAGTATTATCTACATTAGGAGGTAAGCCTATCTCGATAGCTAAACAATTTACATCTTTTACACATTATTGGGTGGCAGGCATAGAAAAAGGACTTTTCCCACTTGGGTCAATGTTAGGCGTACCTATCACAAAAGGCGAGATTAATGTGTATAACTCCATCTTTAAAAGCTCATATGTTAAACAAAGATTTAGTGGAGAAGGATTAGATTATGAACTTAGAAGAATTGAACAAAACAAAAGGAAAAACATAGGTTCTAAAGCATTATCTATTGGTTCTAAAAGTGCTATGCTTCCTGTGCGTGCAGGAGATGTATCTGTTATTGGTGGACCAGGTGGTGGAGCGATGTATGCTGTTGCCTTATACAGAAAGTATATTAAAGATGGATTAAGTCATGCTGAAGCTAAAAAGAAAGCTTATATGGGGTTTGTAGAAGAAACAGAAGCTTCTCAACAAAGTTCAGCAGATGATGTTATGAGTAATATTCAGAGAGACCCTGCGTTCCGTATGATAGCAACATATAGAACAGGTCAAATGGCAATAACTAAAAAAATAGTCAAAGGATTAATGACACTACAAAGTGCTTCTGTAATGCAATTTAAAGAGGGAGTTGAAGCTAGAAGAACTGCTATCACTGACGCAGAAATTGTTCAATCCATTGTTGATATAGGATACTATACATTATGGTCATCTGTGTTCTTCTCTGCTGTAGCAGGAGGCGTTCTTTGGGCTTATCAGAGTTTAAAATATGATGACGATGAGAAAGAAAGAATGATTTATGACTTAAAAGTTGACCAAGTAAGTTCTGTGCTGCAAGGTTTTGGAATTTACGGGTACTTGGCTGATTGGGTAGTAAATAAGGCAAGAGGAGATGATTGGAAAAATAATGTTCCTGTAATTAAAAAAATGGTTGAATTAACTGATTTGGCAGGTACAATTCCTGGATTAATTAATAGAGAGTTTAAGGATTTAGAAAAGGCAGATAAAGACGTTTTAACGCAAGGCGAAATGGGTCAAGAAACATTCCGTTATGATGATGACATAGATGAGAGAGAACAACTAATTAAAGAGTTTAATGACGCAGCATTTTTTAATAAAATGACTGATGCAGAAAAAGAGGGGGCTGTTAAAACGATAGGCGGTGGTAATATAGCAAAGTTGATTGAAAATTTTGGCAAGGTGTCGACTGGAGACATGACTGCATTTGATGCTATTATGAGCTATGACGAAGACTATTTTGATAAGGCTATAGAACAAGGTAAGAAAGACGAAATATTTGAGTATTTCTATGGAGAGCCTTATTTAAAAGAAGGAGTGGACTTTAAGCCTATTAAACTAATTGGAGGAAGTGAGATTCGTGATGCTATCCCTAAAACTAGATTAGTGAGACCTTCATCAAAAGGCACTAACGTAACAAACGAGACAGGACCAAAAAGTATTTTTGAATAATACTGCTAAAAAAAAGCAATAGATAAAAACATTAAATTTGTAACATGGCAACAATAAAAACACACGATTTAATAGGATGTTCAAGGATTTACCCTTCATTTGTTTCTGTAAAACCTGCTGGAATAGCACCGTTTAACGGCCTTATTGTTAAATTTGACAATGATGTAAGAAGAACTTTTTTGGTTAAGAAAAATGTTCAAGGCAGATTTTTAGATGGTAGTGAGGCTTTTGGCCCTACCGAGGGTGCGCCTTTAGGGACAGATGTTAGGTACTCTGTTACATCTATGATATTAAATGGTGTAGAACACATTGCTAGCCCTAATAATTTAACATTTAGCATACTTGATGCTATTTATACAACATTCCCTTTATATACTTTAGGAAATGAGTATCTATACACTGGCGGGGTAGCTAATGGTGTTATTGTTGGAGATGGAACTATTGATATAGGATATAATCAAAACAATTTCTATAGATTTATTGAATCTATAATTAACGCAAATACTCTTGCTGTAAAGGTTTCAAAAAGCCCTGCTTTGTGGTGGCAGATTGATGGTTTTCCAAGAATTTCTAACTTTATTATTGAGAAGTATTATTCAGATGATTTTGAATTTACATATATAGAAACACAAATTAATAACAATACCCTTGTTGAGACTAGTGAGACTAGAAGACACGTGTTTAATGGTGAAACTGTAGAGACATATATTAATGGCGTTTTAGTTGTGATGCCAGCAGATATGCCACAATTTAGTGATAGCAATTCTTTTTTCTCAAATGATTATATTTATGAGACAATTGTAGAAATTCCTAATTGTCCTCCTCATAGTGCTTTTAATGCTTCATTATTAAATGGTGATAATTGTCCTACGGTGAACATCTCTTGTGATTGTAAGGTTATTACTTTTTCTGATACTTCTAATTATGAAACTAATGCTTATCCAGGTCACGACCCTGAATTGTTTCTTAGTAGAAAGATAACAATGACTCGACCTGATGGAAGCACTTATATTTGGGGAACATCAGATATTGTTGGAGCAAATCAAATAATTCAACCTCATTATAATTCATCAAACACTTTTCAATATACTTTAACTTCAGTTGATAGTGATGGTATTTATGATTTTCAGTTATGTACATATCCTGATTGGAGTGCTGAAGTTTTTTATGATTCATCCCTTAATACTATAGTTCATAGAAATGGCAAGCTTTATAAAGTTATTGCTTCTAATAGCAATCTTGACCCTTCTGATGCTGCGAACATTAATTATTGGGTTGAGTATATTTGTACTGACGATTGTAATAACACTCGTTACTGTAACTCAACGAAAATAGTAATACTTTGTATTTCTCTACTTAAGTGTTATAAGAATTTAGTAGCTAGTGCATTTTGTAGCATGGAGTCAAATCCTTGCAAGCCAATGTGTGATAACCTGCCGTTCCTTAATGCTATGAAGTTTAGGGTTACGATGGATGCTCTTGAGTTTTCTGTATGTGCAGGAGATTGGGCATCAGCACAAAAGCAGATAGATATTCTAACTAAAATATGCTGTTGTAATGGGTAAGTGTTGCTTAAATATTGATATATACCAAGGTAAAGAAATTACAACTTTAGCACTTACTTCTAATTATGATGAATCAGGTGCGTTCATAAGTTATAATTTCTTTTATTTATACTCAAACGCTTATAGTTTTGTTTATGATGAGCTTACTGCTACATGGTTTTTTTATTTAGGCACATATTTATTAGCATCTTATGAGGGGCTTGATGTAAATTGCCCTCAATCATATGGTGATGATTGGTATCAAGAAGGAAGGCTTGAGTTTAGTTTTATATTATATGCTGTTGAGTGTAATGTAAATGACAATGATGTTCCTGCAGATGTAGACCAACCTTACTGTGATGTGCCTTGCACGAATGGTAATTTATTAAAAAAACAAAAAGCTATATTGAGTAAAAATATAGCAGATATAAGTAAACGTGAAGTTTTTGGTTTAAAATGTGGAGACAATTGGGAGCACATTTTTATGAAAAGCTTAATAATAGATGGATTGTCGTGCCTGCCTTACGGTGTTTACTCGGAGGATAAAGAGGCGTGTCTTATTGGAAAATTAACAGATAAATGTAATTGTTGATATGAGTTGTTCTAGTTGTGGAAATAATAGTCTTACAGGCTGCGGATGTAGTGATAACTGCCCTAATCAAACGTCTGAGTTTACGTTTGATGGTGTATTGAATAGTGTAGTAGTACCTGCAGGTTCTAACCTTAATGTAGTATTATCTCTTTTAGAAGAGTATGTTATTACTACTATTTCAGGGCTTGATTTAAGTTATGAAGTTTTGCCAGGAAATTGCCTTGGGCTTCCTGTCGGAGTATTTGGTTATAACCAAATGTTTGACGCTTTAACTGTTGCGTTATGTGCTTTGAATATTGAAGTAGATGGTATAGCAGATGCTTTAGCAGCATTTGAGGTTACTATAAATAGTCAGATAGTAGATATTCAAACTGACATTACTGATATTCAAACTGAAATTACTGATATCAATATTACTTTAACAGATACTATGCCTATTGGCTCTATGATAATGTATCCAACAGCTGTTACACCTAGTCCTAAGTGGGAGATATGTGAAGGACAAACTTTAGCAACAGCACTATATCCTGATTTATTTTCAGCTATAGGATATAACTTTGGTGGGGCAGGATTATTCTTTAGTTTACCTGACCTTAGAAGTAAATTTATTGTAGGTTATGATGCTATAGCAGCGCCTGAATATCAAATAATTGGACAAGGTGGTGGACAGGATTCTGTAACACTTACTGTTGGTGAATCAGGTTTAGTATCGCATACACATACAGCCACAACTACAGGTACAATAGGAGGCTCAAAAGCTAAAATAAATACTGCTACTAACAATGGTGTAACACCTGCTGATGACGGAAGAGTAAGGATTGCGGCAGACACCAATTTTGTGTCTGATGATGAAAGACAGCAAAGTACACATACGCACTCTTTCTCAGGTAGTACAACTGTAAACGCAGCAGGTGGTTTAGATGCGTCACAAGCTCATGAGAACAGACCTTCATTTGTAGTATTTCCTTGGATGATAAAAGTTTTAAATTAATATCTTTACTTTATAATAAAGAACAAATGATACAAATAACAAATACCAATAACCAACTTAGAATAGTAGATTCAGGTAGAATTGAATTTTATAAGTTTGAAGAGATAACAAATGTAGCTTGGAATAGGTCTGCCGAAAATGGATATTATGTTCTTGTAACATTTGATTCTGAATATTTTTTACGGATAGAGCTATCTAGGATAGATAATCAGCCTACATGGACTAATAATTTAGCTGGAGCGCAGGCTGCTGTCATTCAAATATCTATATGGATGAACACTGCTGTTGCTGCTATCACAGCTCTTCTTACAGCAGCGGCAAGAACTCCTAATTTCTTAAGACCTACAGGCTCTTCAGGTACAATTACAGCAGGCACATTTTCTATGTCTTTTGCTAGTGTAGGAACGGGTAATGCTACAGTTGGAGGAATGATACTTAAACCAGGAGAAACAATTAATTTTGATGCAGGTGCATTAAATAATACTTTAGGTGCTGTAGCTTACGATACAACGACAATAGGCTCAGAGTTAATAATTATTACACTTACATAATAATGTCTACGCATATAGATATAACTCCTGTTCTAAGTGGCTTCGGCAGAGGACTATTTGCACAAACAGCATTAGGAACTCCTGTAGCCAACACTATAGTTGAAACTTCTTTAGTAGGTGCTGGTGTTGGTACATTATCAGTTCCTGCAAATGGTTTTAAAGTAGGAGATTCTTTTACTGTTAAAATGTGTGGTAATTTATCTTGTGCTAACAATGAAACAATACGTATTAGACTTAAATCTAATGGAGTTGTAATTGCAGATGCAGGAGTTTTTCAAATGAAAATTACTACTAATAAATTCTTTGAATTAGTTGTTGACTTTACAATTACTCAGCTTGGTGGTCCAGGTGTGGGAAAATTACACGTTAATGGTCAGTATGCATATAATCAAAATGCTAATACTCAACTTGACGGAGTTAACTTTGCCTTGGTGTCTAATACTACATTTGATACTACAATAGCAAATGCACTTACAATTACGGCACAATGGGGATTAGCAAATGTTGCTAATTCAATCCAATCACAGAACTTTGTTCTACAAAAAGTATATTAATGAGCACATTTATTCAAATAGCAGGTTCAGGTGGTGGAACAGCAGGTTCAGATAAAGGTTCTTTTGGAGCTGTAGCTGATGCATCTACAACAGGATTAATAGGTTATATCATTGTTCCTTACAACGGAACTATCACAGGATGGGAAATAGTTGGAGATATAGTAGGCACTTGTAGATTTGATGTATGGAAAACTGCAGCTGGTATTATTCCTACTGTAGCAAATACTATTGCAGGAACAGAAAAACCTAAACTTGTTGCACAACAAATAAATTCAGATTTAGCTTTAACTACTTGGACAACGGCTGTTACAGCAGGGGATATAGTAGCAATAAATCTAGATTCAATATCTGTACTTTCTAGAGCTTGGTTAACAGTATTCATAACTAAACTACCTTAAGATGGATTTTACTTGGATAGTATTAGAAACAGTAACAACTCCTCAACAACAAGTTTATTGGGAGTATGATGAAGAAGGTAATCCAATACCTGGAACAGAAACATTTTTTGATTATGTGATGGTGGATACTTTAGTAGAATATGACTTCCCTACTTATCAAACAAAGGTTACTGTTAAAATAAACCATTTCAATCCTCAATCAGAACAGGATATTGAAACAGGTATTTACAATATGGGAATTACAGAGGAAAAAAAATTATCTAATACAGAGGAATAATGGCTATAATAACTGTATCAAATGCTGGTGGTAACTGGAACACTGGTGCAACTTGGGTGGGAGGTGTCGTGCCGAGTACCACATTAGACACGGTAGCATTTACAGCTACATCAGGACAACTCACAGTTAACGTTGCCTCAACTTGTATTGGAATAAATTTTACTAATTATGTAAATACAATTACATTTACAAATACACTTACTGTAAATGGAGCAATAAATCTAGGTACGGGTGGATATACACAAGCAGGTGCAAGTGGACTAATAGCAGGTGCAACATCAACATTAACATCGGGAGGAGTAACTTGGTCTAGATTATTTACATTTGCGGGTGTATCCCAAACTTTTACATTAGCAGATAACTGGACGATAAGTGGGAATATAACAATAAATGGTACAACATCAGTTATTATAAATGGTAATACTTTAAATATTGGTGGTACCTTAACCCAAACCACAACTGCAATTGTTTCAGGAACAACGGCATTCAACTTTAACGGTACAGGCACTTGGAGTAATTCAAGTACTGGACCAATTAGAAATAATACCACAATAAACACTACAGGTACTTTAACTATAGGAACCAATGTTTATTACGATACAGGCACATTAACTAGAACATCTGGAACTGTAATAACCACAGGTTCAACATTAAATATTGGAGCCGCAACAACATTAACTACTAATGGTATTACTTGGAATAATATTAATACAACCACAGGAGTAGTTATAACATTAGGAAGTAACTTAACTTTAACAGGAACATTAAGTTTAGGAAATGGTGTAACAAGTTTTGTATTAGGAGGATTTAATTTAATAAGTACAAATGCTAACTTAAATATGTTAGCAGGAACGGCTACTTTTACAATGCCTTCTAATCAAACATTTAAAACATTAACTATAACAGGCATAAATGCAAGTATAAATGCAAATACATTAACAATAACAGAAAATCTTACAATAAATAATTCTGTTGGAGGAACAACTGCAATAATTTATGCAGGAACAGGTACTTGGACTGCTTCAAATACAGCATCATTAATAAGTAATATTTTAACTATTAACACAGCAGGAACGCTAACCATTTCAGGAATAGTTTATAAAGCAACAGGACTTTTTACTTACACGGCTGGAACAATTATAGACACTGGAGCAACTGTGATTATAGCTACTTCGTCAACATTAAATATATCAGGCAAAACTTGGAATAAATTACTTGTCAATGGAACAATGACTTTAACAAGTAATATCAACGCAATTACATTTGGAACAACGGGTCCAAATGCAACATCATTTGTTCTTGGTGGAAACACCTTAAATTTTACTCATTTAGAATTAGGTAACTCAGGAACTACAACTTTACCTACAGCTTGGGTATGTCAAAATATAGAATTTGTAAATGCTTTAGCTGGTATATTGAATACTAATTCAATTACTATAAATGGCAATATTATTCAATCAGGTGGTAGTACTTATTCAGGAACAACAACTTTTACATATGCTGGGACAGGCACATGGACTGCACCATCAATAAATAGTTATTTTTCAAATAGTTTTACTATTAACACAGCAGGAGTATTACTTTTTATAAGTGCTAATCTTGGTGGAGGTATATTCACTTACACAGCAGGTACAATAGTTACTACAGGTTCAACATTAAATATTATTTTATCAGGAACAACAATGAATGATGGTATTATTATTTGGTATAATGTAGTTGCTCGAACAAACGTAATTAGTATTACATTAAACAATCAACTTATTGCTTCAAATGCTTTAACAATAGATAATTCACAATTAACTTTTGGTGGAACAGATGGAACATTTGATGTTTATTACCTTAATCTTAATTCATCAGGTACTATTGCTAGAAATCCAAAATTAGTTTCTACAAAAACTTATAGAGTTAGGGCAGGTTTTACATCTCAAGGAACACTTGCATTTCCAATAACTTTATCTTCTACTGTTGCAGCTTCTCCAGCTATTTTTACAGTTGATTCAGGAGCAACAATTGACGTAGGATTTGTTAATGCAACAGATATAGACTCCTCACTAGGTAGGAGAATTTACAGTTATAAAGGCTCTTTTGTAAATACATTAAATTGGGACTTATTACCAACATATGTTAGACCATCATCAGGAGTGTTTGTAAATTAATAAATAGAAAAATGAAAAAGATATTTTACATATTATTATTAATTACTTTAATTATTTCTTGTACCCCACAGAGAAGACTAGAAAGATTGCTTAGAAAGCACCCTGAGCTTACTTCTATTGATTCTATTACTATTCATGATACTATTAGAGTAATAGTTCCTGAAGTACACTTAGATACCGTTGTAACACTACAACAGTTATATGATACAGTTTACTTAGAGCAGGAACAACTTAAAGTAAAAGTATGGATGGATAGATATAATAAGGTTTACATCCAAGGTAAATGTGATACTGTGTACATTGACAAGATAGTTACAAGAAAGATTCCAATAAGAATATATGAGAAGACTCCGCTATGGAAAAAGATTATCAATTGGATTTTTGTATTTTTACTAATTATAACGGTTATCTACACTTTATACAAGGTAGCTAAGTCTAAACTATTTTAAAATGAAAACTATTATCTCTACAAACATAATGACTATTTTGAAAACACTACTTTTATTTTTTGCGCCTATTAATGGAATTATAATACTTGTTATATTATCAGTATTGATAGACACAGGTTTTGGTGTTTGGAGAGCATATAAGACAGGACAAGATGTTTCATCTAAAATATTTAGACATGGATTAATTCCTAAAATGATTTCTTATGTAGTTGCCATAATGTTAGTATATGCTGCAGACTTTCTTTTGATAAATGTTATTACACATTCTGTAATAAGCATAGACTTCTTATTTACAAAAGTAATTGCGCTTGTACTTCTTTCTATTGAAGTAAAAAGTATAGATGAAAATTTTACTGCTGTAAAAGGATATTCTTTTCTTAAAAAGATTATTGATTTAGTAATGAAAGCTAAGAACATAAAAAAGAACCTAAATGAGTTATAGTTTTTTAAATACAGAAAAATCACCAAAGATTCTTGTTCAAGCAGTTAAGCTTATAGGGGTGAAAGAGGTTGTAGGAAAAGTTCATAATCCAGTTATTATGGCTTGGGCTAAAGACCTTGACTTACAAAAGATTTATACAGCAGATGAGATTCCTTGGTGCGGATTATTTATTGCATATGCTTGTCATAAAGCAGGTATAGATGTAGTAGATAAACCTTTGTGGGCCCTATCATGGGCTAAATGGGGAACTAAAGTTACTGAACCTATGTTAGGAGATATACTTACATTTAAAAGAGATGGTGGTGGTCATGTTGGAATCTATGTAGGTGAAGATAAAGACTGTTATCATGTACTTGGTGGAAACCAAGGAAATGCAGTATCAGTAACAAGAATTGTTAAATCAAGATTATATCAAGCAAGAAGAACAGCATGGAAAGTTGCTCAACCAGCAAATGTTCGTAAGATTCATTTAGATGCTAAAGGGATTGTTAGTAAAAATGAAGCATAATGGCACGAAATAGACTTGCAGGAACAACAGTTGGAACAGGTAGAACAGCTGTATTTTATCATAATAATGAAGCAAGTCGTGCTAAGAAGCAACGATATGATGCTAGGTATCAGAAAAAAACTCAAAAGAGAAGAGCCGTTTTGCAGGCTATAAATAGAAAGAATGGTACTCACGGTAATCTTGACCATAAAGATGTTGCTCACGTCAGTAAAACGAAGACTATAAGCCAAGAACAGAGTAAGAATAGAGCTGACAAGAAAAGAATCTTCTTTAGAGTTGTTAGCAAAAAGAAAAAGGGGTAACAAAAGCTACCCCATTTTTTAATTTATAAGCTTTACGCTTAATGATATTTCAACTCTACTAAACGTTTTATTTATTTTTCTAAGTAGCAGCATTCCATGCGGACCTTTACCATCTTCAACGTTTATTAAAACCTTTTCTGATACACCAATTTTCTCAGCAAACGGCTGTGAGTGCATCCTTAACCACTGTATCCGTATCACAGATACAATTTCTCCTATATCGCTAGGAGTAAGTTCTACTTCGTATTCCATAGATTATCTATTTAGAAAGGAGGCATCTCTTCTTCTGTCATATTAGAAATACTTCCAGCATTGTTAGAAACACCACTAGCGTCCTGATTTGTTTTATTTTTTAAGAATGTTTTAAAGCTAACACAAGAAATCTCCTTGTTTTCTTTTTTATTACCATCCTTATCTACCCATGAGTTTGTTTTTATGCTTCCTTCAACATAAATCTTATCACCCTTACCTATTAAGGCTGCTCTATCAGCTAATGCAGGGATAGAAAAAATACATTTGTGCCATTCTGTGACATCTACATATTCCGTTCCTTTCTTGTAGCTTTCAGATGTAGCGATAGAAACTTGCACAAGCTTCTTCCCCATATCAAATTCTTTTACTTCAACGCTTCCTACGTTACCAAGTAATATTACTTTGTTGATTGATGACATTTTCTTCTTCTTTTAGATTAATTAAAAAACTATTTACTTCTTTTTTTGAGTGTAGCCAAATGACTACGGTATTACTTTCTTCTTTTATTTTATTCTTTAGCATTTTGTATTTCATTTTTGACTCTGCTGTAGCAAATCCTTTTGTGTCGATGTATATTATTTTTTCTTTGTGCTTAACTACAAAGTCAACTATCATCCCTATTTCTCTTATTGCCTGCTTATTGTACAAAAACTTTTCTACAAGAACTATTTTTTGCTGAAACTCAAATTCAAAACTTAAACGTTTCAACATATCAAAACAATACTTTTCCAATATAGAATCAAACGATACCCCGTCTGAAACTATTTTTTTATTACCGTATTTGTTTCTACTTGAAAACATGTTTTTTATTGTAAACTTCAACTGAATAGTTTCCGTCTACTGTTTTCGGAAAATTAACCTTCACCTTTTTCTTTAGTGATACTTCTATTTTATCTTGAAGCCAAAATTTAATTCTATCAATTAAGCTTAAATGTTTTACAATATTATGCTTAATCATATTTTCTATCCTTTCAGATTCAATAGCTGCAATCTCAATAGCTATTTCATTATGAGCATATATACTAAAGTCCCTGGCTAATATTGTTTTAAAATTAGGCTTTAAAGGTTTCCTAAGATTCAAGTTTGCTAACTTACACTTTTGAACTTCATCAAACAGCAATATAGCTCTATCAGCAATTCCGTTTTCATGCACAGCCACAAGTGTAGTGTATAAAATATCCATTAAAGCTTCCGATGTTTTTGAAATATTCTTTGCTCTAATTAGTGCTGAAACATTATTAGTTAATTCATTAATGTTGCAGTCTTTTTCTGTCTGTGAAGACATTTGTGGAGACGTTGGTAGCCTTTCAAATTGACTCCTAAATGCTCTAACTTGTAAAAGTTGTTTTTCCATAGTTTGATTTATTAAATTATTAGTAAAGATACAAAAAATTGTGTATAGTATTAATCGTTAAAATTAAATTTATAGTTTATGTTTGAAGAAAATCTAATATTAGATATAGAATATACTTCAACTGTATTAGGCTTAAATCCTACGCTTAGATATGTAGTTAATCTTTCTATTAAACTGTTTTCATAATGCTTACTAGGAGGTTTGTCATTAATTAATATTACTGGGTAGTCATATATTTTCTTAAATGAAAACAAATCTATTGTTCTTCCTTTTACAAATACTTTTTTTCCTTTTAATGCATACTTAATTGTAATGTCTGCAATATAAAGTTTCGGTTCTTTTTGCTCAGTAAATATATCAAACATAATTTATTTTCTTATAGCTATGACTAATACATAATCAAGCTTAGTTGAATACCCATTAAGTGAAAACTCACTAACAATTAATACATTAATAGTTTTTGGGTAAAGTCCTAATTCTATCCATTCTAAATAATGAAGTGACACATCTTCTACAATATGTTTATGGTTCTTTATTTCTAATAAATGAAGAATAGTACATGGTTTTTTCCCAAATACTCTACTTATATCTGACCTATTCGCTCCAATCCCTAACAAATAAACTGCAACCTGCCTTCTCATTTCTATAATATATGTTTCTCTTGAGCGAGACACAGGAAGAAAATATAATGACAGCTCTTCGCATTTTTTCATCATTAATATTTTTTCTTCTAATCTCTGAATTAGAATGTTAAAAGGGACTTCTGCGTTAGGAATGGGATTTCTACTCATTTACAATCAGTTTATTTGCTAATACTATGCTTCCAATAGGGACACCAAATTTAGTCACTTGTTCTTGAGACATAACTAAAGTTCCTATTATATCTCCTCCTTTAGATATAGCTTCTAGTGATGCTTTATCCATATCATCTTCATGAGACATTATTAATAACAGCTGACCATTTTTTCTTATTTCTACTTTCATTTTGCTTCATTTAATTGTTCATAAAATAATCTTTGACCATTTGATAAATCTGTGAGATTTAAGTCAATAGGTTTTTTGTAAAAATATGCAACTTTTTTAACTGAAAAAGCAGGTTCTTTTACATCAGTGCATTTCCTAATTAACACGATTATAATTAGCCCTACAATAAATGCTAAGAATACTTTTACTGACTTAGCAAATTCTTTATCTATAACCATAAGTATATTATTAAGTTCCATGCTCCTATTCCAGCGAAGAAATATAAAGCTTTTTCGTATGTTTTATTTTTCATCTTTATTGTTTTTTAAGTAAGACAATAATTTTGCACTATGAATAATCAGAGACTTTAACGTCTCCTCAATATCAATTTCTGACTCTTGGCTGTCGTACATAACTTTATGTATGCATTGTCCGAATGTAAACCCTATATCTTCCAATATAATATTCTTTTTAATAATAGGGGAATTGGTAATTGGAATGTCTGCCATTGATTTTATTGCTTTGGAAAGTTTTTTTGAAGCTTCTGTTTCTTTTTCTTTAAGCTCTCTTTCTAAAGTTTCCATAAAAGTTTCTGTTTTTTTACATTTTTTTTCTTTTTTCATAATCCTTTATTTAAAGTGTTATTTTTATTGCTCCCCATAAAATATTTATGCCACGCTCTCGCTCTACAGGTATAGGTTTTATTTTATTTAATTTTGCATTTACAATAGGAGTCTTAACTTTTTTCTTGATTGGCTCTGATTTAGAGTCAACTTTTTTTACCGTAGCATTTTCTTTTCCATAATCCAATACTTTGTTCATAGTTTTTTTAGCCATCTGCATATTTGGAGGAACAGATATCCAATCATATTTAACTACCTCTCTTCCACCTGATTTTTTGATTATTTTTCCTTCTTGTAGGACAACAGAAGCCATTGTATGTACATGGTGCTTTTTACATAAAGCACATATCCCAAATTTTTCTTTTGAGCTTATTAAAGCATGAAGCTCCATAAGAAAATTAAAATAATTTTGTTCAGTCGTTTTATTTCTCATCATTTTTTTTGTTTTGTGGAACGTGAATACTATAAATCTTTAATTTGTAAACTTATCTGTTCCGAAATAAGCTTCTTTTCTAACCATACTTCCCCTCTTAATTCGGGGTTCTCTTCTTGTATTTTCTGTCTAACTCTCCTTATGGATTCAGGCTTTGTAAGCTCTCCTTTTGCTATTTTACCTAACACCTCAAGTCCATTTATAGAAGATGTCATTTTATTCATTTCATTATGCCAAAATGTAGCAAGTAACTTTGAATCGCTATCTCTCAAGTTTGGATGATTGCGAAGCAAATACATTACTTTTTCTTTGGCTGTTTTCATTTGATTAAAAATATTTTTTTCCATGATACATTAATTAAAAAGGTTGTGAATTTTGGTAATCAAAGTCATTATTCGCTGTTAGTGATGATTGAGTGAATGTCTGCTCATCAGATTCTTCATTTTGGTTTAACCAAGAAGGTATTTGAGGATTGAACTTAAGTAAAATATCTTCTAACTCTCCATCTCTATGCTTGGCTACTATAACATACCCATCTTCAATTGTAGGACTAACATCTCTTTCTTCTTGCGACATATAATAATTAGGTCTATAAAGAAACATAACTATGTCAGCATCTTGTTCAATGTCCCCTGACTCTCTTAAATCGGAAAGGATAGGCTTTCTATCAGTACGATGCTCAACAGACCTTGAGAGCTGCGCTAAAGCGATTACAGGTATCTTTAAATCATTAGCCATATCTTTTAGCTTTCTTGATACTTCACCAACCTCATTCGTTCTGTTTTGGCTTCCAGGTACAGTTATCTTTTGTATGTAGTCTATTATAACGTAATCAAGTCCCTGCGATAGCTTTGTCTTATAAACCAATGATAATACATCTGCTAGTGTGAAAGCTCCTGCTACTATCTTAAATTCTGCCTTTGATATTCTTTTTCTTGAACGCTCATACATTCTTGACTCATTAATATCTAGCTTTCCTCTTTTTATAGAATAACCTTTAACCTTGCTATCTACAGACATAATTCTTTTCATTACTTGCACCTCGTCCATCTCACAAGAAATAAATAATCCTTTCTTATCATCATTGATACTTGCGTTTCTTAGTATTCCAAGCGCAAATTGCGTCTTACCCATAGCAGGTCTAGCTGCAACAATGATAAAGTTTGTTGGTTGCATACCTGATGTAATCGTATCAATCCTATTATAGCCCATCTTAATACCGTTAATGCCCTCATTAGAGGAAGCGCTTATCATCTTAGCATCTAACTCCGTAAGCAAATCATCATTTGAATAATTCTTTTTATTTATTATTGATTTAAATTTATTATCTAAAATATGATTCTGTAACGTGTTCAATACATTTTTAGGGTCATAGTCAATTGCTTGAGACATCTTGATTATGTCGCTACCAAGGTCTATATGCTCATTCCTAATAGATTCACAAGTCAAAAGAGATATTGCAGAATCTAAATCATTCCTGTCTACATAGGAAAACATTGAGTGAATTTTAGTTAAATCATGCAGAGCATTATTCTTATTTAAAGACTTTGCCTTTCCTATCTCCTTGTATGTAGTTATTAAATTTATAGGCTCACCACTTATGTACAGTGTTTTAATAGCCGTAAATATTAATTTACATTCAGCCGTAACAAACATGTCATCAGATATTACTGACATGATATCATGTATTATAGATGGGCTTAGTAAGATTGAATTAATGATTAACTGTTCTGAACGCAACTGCATTTTGTCCATACTATTCTTTTATATTAAAACGTGGTAGATTAAAACTGCTTGGCTTATCTGATACGGTATTAAGCCATTTATCTATTTGGTCTGACCTTGAGAAGTACATTAAAGTTAAGTGCCTCCATCCTACGCTTTTATGCCATTCATCATTTTTAGCATTCGTCATTGCTAAAGTAACTTCTTCCAATGAAAATGTACCCAAAATGCTATTGTACTTTTTTAATAGCGCTGGACTTATAATTCTATTCTTCTTATTGAAGATGTCATTGTAAGTAGAAAGTATCAATGCCGTATCATCTGAAAGACTATTAGCAATTTTTAAATCCTTATGCAACGCTTTTACTATTTTATCCCTATGTTCGTCAGGGAAAAATGGTCCAAGATAAAGGTCAAGAGCCTTATTAAAATTAGATAAATCCATAGGGGAATTTTTATTTTGTGAATGATTAAATGTTTATAACTAACTATCTTTGTGGACGAATTTAATAATAAATATAAATAAAAAGCTATTAATCGACTGAATTTTCTTTAACAGGTAGTTCATACTTCAAAATATTAAACCCACACTTATCAATATATGCGATGAGGTCTTCTATTGTTGAGCCTTCTTCATCTTTAATATTTTTTACGAATGGATATTGTTTATCAATTTGCTTTATAACTTTGTCTGTGAAATTATTTATAATTATTGGGTATATGTTCAAATCTGAACTACTCATATAACTTAAATCATTTATAGCGCTTTTAAGTTTAGCATAAAAAAGTATAATCTGTCTCTTATCTAAGTTTTCTTCGTCAGTAAGGATTGATTCATCTACCGAGTCGAAAGATGAATAAATACTAGCGATTAACTTATCTTCCTGGTCAATTATACCGTCCATTAATGGTTGCATGTGCGTTGAAACCATTAGCTTCCAAGCATCCGTTTCTTTCTTTAAACCGAATCGAATGTACTTCTTAAAGAAAACTAATTCCTTTAAGTTGTTTAGTGCTGATGACACCTTAATCGTTGCTCTAACTAAATTAATGGTATCTCTTTCTGTCTGTTCTTTATCCATTACTTCTTTATTGTTACAGATAGCGTAGTTCCTGCCTCTTTT
>Ga0315285_10001689_pt1 | contig 23153 bp, 16 predicted proteins | sample YL17G09_36_MG_FD_203698 | JGI IMG/M metagenome (GOLD analysis project Ga0315285, IMG submission 203698) | Sediment microbial communities from Yellowstone Lake, YNP, Wyoming, USA - YL17G09_36 | ecosystem: Environmental > Aquatic > Freshwater > Lake > Sediment | place: USA: Wyoming | collected... | reverse complement strand
CAGTTTTAACTCCTGGCGCCTTTTATTGAATCCTAAAAAAAGGGCAAGTAACATAGTCATAATTATTATCCAGTGAGATAATACAACTCCTGCCGCTATACTGCCGGCCATAATGCGCAAAAGAAAGAAAACTCCTATTGAAAATACATCGATTATAACTATTTCTTTTAACATGTATGAATAAAGGATATTAAACATAAAATAAGCAACTAATATATATCCGAGATAAGTGTTTATCATAAAAGATAATGCGATAGATGAAATACCCAATACAATTGCAGCAATGATAGCGTGCCATATTCTTACTTTCCCAGAAGCAATTGGCCTTAGACGTTTGGTGGGGTGAATTTTATCTTTTTCGATATCAACAATATCGTTTATAATATATGTGGCGCTTGCAACTAGAGAAAAGGCGAAGAAGGCGAGGACGTTTTTAAAATTGGCTGGAAAAATTAATAGTTTTTTTCCAAAAATTAGTGGAAGCAAAATAAATAAATTTTTAATCCACTGTTTCATTCGCATTGAAAAAAGTAAATATTTCATAGGTCAGACTCGCTGTTATAGTGCTCCCCATTAACAAAGTGAACCATCGCCACTGATTCCCAAAAGAAACTTAAGAATCTCGCCGAAAAAATGAACTATATTCCATTGCAATAGCTATTGCAATGGCTAATTATATATTTAAAAAATTTCTGTAAACTTCAATAGTTTCGCTAACCATTTCATTTAAGCCAACATATTTTTTTGCTCTCTTGTAAGCATTCTCTCCTATCTGCCTGCGCACGCCAAGATTATTGTGTAAATATTCTATGGCATCGGCTATTGATTCATAATCATTTGGTTCGATTAGGATTCCGGTAACTTTATCTCTTATAGCTTCTGGGTTACTACCAACGCGAGTTGAAATAACCGCAAACCCGAAGCCATTGCTTCAATGTTTACAAAAGGAAAGGCCTCCTGCTATACGGAGGGAGAGACAAAGATATCGCTTACGAATAAGATCTTTTTAATATCGTTCCGCAAACCAAGAAATCTAACATGGGCTTCTTTTATTACTTCTTTTTTTATAAACCATCCTTCGGGCGTAACCTTGCTTCGCTTAGAAGAGACATTCAGCCTCGCCCTAATGGACGAGAATATTTGCCAGAGTATTATATATCCGCGGGTTTCATAACGACAGATAATAGATAGAAAGCTATGGCGATAATTAATAGGTAATTAAATCCCATAATAAGCGAGAGATTTTCGCATAGGCCTCCTACTATTACTCCAGCAATATTAGAGCCCATATCAATATCGGGACGACGGCTATTTTTAAATACAGCAGAAAAGATTACTCCTGCAAAAAAGATAGGAATAAAAATTATCGCGCAAGAAACGATTGACCTTAATGCATCAGAAAGCGATAAAAAATAGGTTAATGGCACAAATATATTTATGAATAATGATACTATTAATAGGCAATAGTACGGCAAAAGGTTTTGAGGCTTTGCAAAAAGTACAAAAAAATTTGCCAATAAAATCATAATTAGAATCGCGGCAAAAACAATTGAGTTCACTACCCATGTCGAGCCAAATAAAAGCGACATATGAACTACCCCTTTAGTTTCCAACAACATGAACCCGGAGCCGAGAAAAAACATCTGCCAGTTGGGGCGAATAAATCTTACGGGCGCAAAAATAAACAAAATAACTACTGAAATTAGAGCTATTACGACCATGCCTTCTACAGTAGGCCTAAGCGGAATTTTCTTATCACGCAAGTATAAAAAAGGCCAATTATCAGTAGGGGTGAGTTTTATTTTCTCAGTATCTAACTTCGAAGGGCTGATTTTTAACCATTTTTCTTCTTTTTTGGCGTGACGATCATCCGGCTTTGTTCCAAAAGCATTGAGACTATAGTTAAGTTTGGGAGTTCTATTAACCCAGAAAGATTTATTACTCTGAAATTCTTTACGAATCTCTTGAATAGTCACGTTGTTCTTACTATCACCTACCAATATCATAACAAAGTCATCCGACCTACTAAACAAATCTATTTTATCCCTATATGGTATAGAAATCACTATAGGTTTGGATTCAAAAACCTCCTTTGCCATCTTAGCAAGCCTGCCAATAACCCATCCTTGTCGGTAGCCATTATACATCACAAATATGCCATCCGCCTTAAGCCGCTTCTTAATATCTTCAAAGGCCTCCTTAGTGAATAAGAAACTTTCAAGACGCAAGCTAGAATAGCTAGAATGTAGCACAAGAGAATCAACAAGCGCATATATGATTAAATCATATTTTTTGTTTACGTTCTTTTTCAAAAAATTGCGACCGTCATTCAAATAGTATTTAACACGCGTGTCATGATAAGGTCTATTTGGATGTAAATCTTTCCCGATAGAAAGGATTACGGGATCAATCTCTACTGCATCAATATGTGTTTCACTGTTACCTAAGGAAAGAGCTGCTGCTACATCATTTCCGGAACCGGCACCTATAATCAGAATATCCCTAAAAGGTTTCCTACCCACATCGCGATTGAAGAGGTAAGGCAATAAATACCCTGGGCCTTTGTTCGGAATTGAAATCATGCCCTGATGCCCGATGTTATTTGTAAATATGTCCATGTTCTCAGGATCATAAGTAACCTTATAATAGGGGGACCATATTTCTCGCCAGTTTAAAACGTGGGCAGTATAAAGTTGGCTTACCGAGACAAAAAATAAAGTAAGTACAGCACTAATAATTTGAACAGGTGTAAATTTTTTTATGAAATAAAGAAAAAAGGGGATACAAATCGCAAACCATATCCAAGGAGGCGCGCGAAATAATGAAACAACAAAGAATGCGACTATTCCAAATATGCTGCCTAATATATTTACTGCATAAGCGATGATACGATTGGGTATCGCATTAAAGGTCCTGCCCATAATCTGTCCCGGACCGATAAACATCAAGGAGATTAAAGAAAAAAAGATTCCCACAATAAGCCAAATAGGTATAACAAATTTTGCTGGATCAGTGAATCGTGACTCAGTGCCAAAGTAGATAAGTTCTGCAGACAGCTGGTTCCCGACATCAACAGCAAGATGACTAAATTTCCTGTAAACAAAAAGAATGATGCAAGCAAGTGCAGTCGAAACAACAGCAATGGGTAATACGCTTTTAATATAATTTTGTTTACGTGAAGCAACCATGCATCCTATGCTCATGCCTAAGAAACATGCAATAAGAATTATGTTGGTAAAGAATGTCAAAAAAATTACCATAGCGCCGAACCAACGGATACAAGCTAGCTCAAAAAAGAGTATGACAAAACTTATTAGAAAAAGATCAAAATGAGATTGTTGAAAGAAAGGCTTCCCGTTGCTCCAACTTTTAGCTTTTTGTAAGGTCATTATTGCTACCCCCTTTGGATTGTACTAAAATTATTTTTATGCTATAAATTAAACGCCCATTAAAACAATAGAATATTTTATTACAGGGATCCACAATTGTTGGGATCTTTCTTTCTAAATGCTATAACTTTTACAAAAGTTAAATATTCTTTCTATCTCCTAGAAAACGATAAGCTTCATTTTTCCCTCCAGCTATTAAAGAGAAGATATACTGCCACATGTTAACAAACAGGCATTAATTTGGTAGAATAAGGCTCATGGGGAACATCCCCAGAAAGGAGCTTTATTCTATGAAACACCGCATCTGGTCAAGTAAACAAAAGTCTCAAATCGTACTCGAAGGGCTCTCAGGTCAAATTGATGTCAGCGCCTTATGCCAGAAATACCAGATCTCACAGACTCAGTACTACAAGTGGCGAGATTTATTCCTGGCCAACTGCCACCAGTCCTTCGAAGTCAAGAAACAATCTCAGAAAGAACAAACTCTTGAATCTCAAGTCAAAAAGTTACGCGCCATAATCGGCGACTTGACAATTGAGTTAAAAAAAAGCGAATACGAGCTATGAGACGAAAACGTTCTCAATCTATTGTTGCCCGGGATCAAGAATTGCTATCCCGTATACTACCCATTAAGACCGACCATCCCTTATGGGGATACCGGAGAATCTGGGCATATCTTAAGTACCGGGAACACCATAGCTGCGCTATTAATCGTGTCCACCGTGTTATGAAAGAACACAATCTACTTGTTACCAAACAGCAGCGCTTAAGGGCTAAACGGGGACCAATCCGCCCGAAGCCTCAATCCCACCGGCCCAATCATTACTGGGGCATTGATATGACTAAGATCAAGATCTTCCCCTGGGGCTGGCTGTATCTGTGTATTGTCCTTGACTGGTGCACCAAGGAAATCATCGGCTATTCGCTCAGCATGCGCTCCAAGACCGACGATTGGCTTGATGCCGTAGAATCTGCCGTCACCAACAGGTTCCCCGGAGGGATACGCGAAACTCTCAAAGATCAACAACTCTTTTTACTCTCAGACAACGGCTGTCAACCAACAAGCCAGCGCTTTATGATGAATTGCTCTCTCTCTTAGGCATCACTCAGATATTTACTACCTGGTGCAATCCTAAGGGCAATTCCGATACCGAACGTGTGCTGCGCACCCTCACAAAGAAGATCTTGTCTGGACGAACGATTGGGATAATCCGTTTGCCTTCTCGGAAGCCCTGAAGAAGTGGGTCAATGACTATAACACGGATTTCCCGCATCAATCGCTTAACAACATGACGCCGAGGCAGTACTTTGAGACATTTAACCAGGAAATCAAAGAGCCGGATTCTACCTTAAAAAGTGCTTGCTAAACGTGTGGCATTACACCAGTATCTAGACCAATGATTGGGATAGCCCGCTTGATTTTAAAATTACATTCAACCAATGGATTATTTCACTCATCTTTATTATTAGCGGTAAACTCACTTTTCATTCTAAAAATTACCTCGTAGGCAAGTATACATACCGAGAGATTTCATAATCTCTATAATCATTTGGGTTACCCTCCTTCCTATCTTCTGCCGCTCTAATAATGTTATACATCTCCCTGGCTGAAACGTAATGCAATGTATATTTATATCCGTCATTATATTTGGTTTCCAAATAATCGAACATGCCATCACAATATTTCCCTAACAAAACTTCCCAGTTAACCTCTCTGCAACCATGGGTATGAATTTTAATAAATATCCATTCTGGTTTGCCTTCTACATGAATATGCTTACTAACCCAATAGTCGATACGGGCATCAAAAGGAAAATCCGCCAGGTCAATATTTGACTGTTCTATGCTAGGTAATAATTTTTTAGTTCTCGATTTCCAGCGCAGCCCAATAATTCCTTGAATCATCATTAAGCCTGCTATATTTCTTTTGCCGACCTTCACAGGAATAGCTGTTTTGTCGTAACCTCTTGGGAAAGCCGGGTTACTATTTGCATAAAATATTGTATTGGTTAATTTGGGTTGATTTTCTTTTGATACAGGAAATGTAAAGTCTGCATAACATCCTGTGTCCAGCAAAATTGAAATTTCATCATTGATTCCGCAATGCTTGCCATCCTTTAAGGAGTTACAAAGCGCCCAATCTCCGTGAATAAAACCATACTTTTTCTTGCCTTCGGGTAAGCAAAAAATCCCATATCTTGAATAACCTTTTATGCATTTTAATATTTTTTTCTTAAGTGAAGATGCATTGTCTGGCCATGGTTCCATACAATCATGATGTAAGTGCATTTCAATTTCTCCGAATCCTTCTTTACATAGCCCTACAAGACTCTTCAGATGATTATTAATATCATAATGTGGTGGGAAAAAAAATGTATGCTGGGGATATATACCATCGCTATCTTTATGCCTTCTGGCCAGTTCAGCATATCTTTTAACAAAGTTCTGCACTCTATATTCCTGCTGGCTTATTTCGACTCCTCCAGACCCGGGTTCGAAATGATCCACGAAAGCAAACAATATATGCATATTTTTACTTGGAAGTTTAATACACTTTAGCGCTAAAGATCTTTTTATATCTTCCAGAATCCAATATTGCATATTTCTTTTGCAGATAATAATGGTTACGAATAAAACGATTAATAATATTATTATTAAAAAAGCCATTTAATTTTTATAAAAATACCCATAAAACCATATTTTATAAATTAAACAAAGATGAAAAATAAAATAGGCCTATTTGACAGAGAATAAATATATTTTTATTCCCTTGAATTCTATCTTTTTTAAGATTTTGTATCTTTTTATAAAGAAATTCTCATAAGAATCTCCTGAGCCATCAGTAATATTAAATGAAAGGGCTAACCAAACTCTTTCGCTTTTATCGACTTCTTCAGTAAAATCCTGTCTCGGTTTTCCTGTGACGGTAGAACCGATTATTCTTTTCTTGCCCTTGCCGGGAGGACTATAAAGCCTTATTTTCTTAAGAGTACCTTTGTAATAATAACTAAATGGTGTCTCCCCCATGTCAGCATCGAATAAAATAATATCTTTTGGTTGTGAATTTTTTTCTATAAAACTTGCAGCATGCCTCCATTCAAATTTAAAATTTAAGGAATAATATCTTATTAAAGAAAATGCCGACAAGATTACTATGCCGAAAATAAAAATCAGTCTTAACTTAGTTCTAAAATAAAAAATACCAGCACCTATTAGGCTATAGTATGCTAAAGAGGCCATTATAGAGTACCGGCTGGAATAAAGAGGGGAAAAAAATAATGAAATAATTCCCGGAATAACTATAGGCATGAATAACCAAAGTAACAAAAAATATAGCAATTTTTTATTCTTTAGTAAATGCATCGTACCGAAAATAAATGGAATTCCAAATGCAGCAAGAATGAAAGGAATAAATATAAGAAGTTCAATTAATGTAGATTCTTTCCACACAAGGGTATCTCCTACGCTATAATATATAGGAAAGAATAATATATGCTTATACCAAGTTGTGGCGCTACGCTGAAGATTCCCTTCTTGGGTAATCTGTGAAATAAAAGGGCTTCCCCAAAAAATTATAAACAATAAAACTACAGAAATCTGTCCGATTAACCATTTGTAGAAGATATCTTTATATTCCTTCCAGTAAATAATCAAGAATAGGTTTTGGGAGATTATAATAAAAAATGCAAAATAATGGCTGTAAATGCTCAAAAATGTTGTTATTATATAACCCATTAAGTGAATATTCTTCTTGAGTCTGATAAACTTAAGAAAGAAAAGCATTGAGGTAAGGCAGAGAAAAGTAACTAACGTATATGTTCTTGCCTCTTGTGAGAGATATACATGTAAAGGTGAAATGGCAAAAATAAAAGTACTCAAAAGTGAAATCTTTTCATTAAACAATAGATTGCAAATCTTATAAATTAATATTAAGGAGAAAATACCGAATATAGCAGAAAGGGACCTTACCGAAACTTCGTTTTTGCCAAAAAATTTAATCCAGAAATGCAATAATATGCTGTGTAAAGGAGGATTACCTAAATCTTTTGCCTTCCCCAAGAAGATATTCATAGTACTTGAAGAAGCTATTTGTATACTGCATGCTTCATCATACCATATGCTTTCCGATCCCAAATCATATATCCTTAGGAAAATAGCCAAGAAGACTATTAAAAACAAATACAATCTATCCCTATCAATTTGAAATTTCTTCATATTGAATTAAATACCCACCTCTTGCTTCCTATAAAGTTAACTCCCATACCTATTAATACCCCCACAGCCTGAGAAAATAAAATATCCACGCCAAAATTTCTAGATAGTATGTTAAGTACTAAAAGATTACAGCCAAAACCCAATATATTCGCAACTAAATACCTAAAAAATTTTATAAATAACCTATCTTTTTCAAAGTCTTTAAATGTCCAAATTTTGTTTAGAAAAAAATTATTACTGACTGCTGCAAGAAAAGAAATAATTGCGCAAAAATTATAATTTAAATTTAAGATTCTATTGGTTATATAGAAAACTGCCATATTTACCAAAAATCCTACTGTACCGACAATAGTAAATTTTATAAACTGAGAACCAAATTTCTCCCACAGTGTTTCAAACTGCAGTCTCCAGACTATCCAGAAAGCTTCCCATATTATCCTTTTGCTCAGTTTTGATTGGCCAACTCGGCGTTCTTCAAAAACTATGGGAATTTCGACTATCTTGAAGCCTTTTATGTAAGCCTTATATTTTATTTCTATCTGAAAAGAATAGCCATTAGAACATATCTTCTCAAGAGCAATGGATTCAAACAGTCTTCTTTTATAACAATTAAATCCGCCAGTAATGTCAGTGAACGGTAGACCTGTAGTCATCTTTACATAAAAGGTAGCCATTTTACTTATAATCAGCCTGCCAAATCCCCAGTTAAGAACTCTTATACCTCCGAGGTAGCGGGAACCAATTACAAGGTCGCAATCCTGGATTGCGCTTAGGAAATCAGGTATACTTCTAGGATTATGCGAAAAGTCAGCATCCATTGTGAAAATGTACTTTGCCCTTTTTTCCAAAGCATGCTTAAATCCCTGAACATAAGCACTTCCCAACCCAAGTTTCTTTTCCCTATGAATCACTTCTATCTCTATATACTTATAAGCTAATTCATCGGCAAGCTGACCAGTTCCATCCGGAGAATTGTCATCTATAATAATTATATGTATATCTTCTTTAAGTTGCAGTATTTCTTCAGCTAATTTTTCTATGTTTTCTTTTTCATTGTAGGTGGCTATAATAACTATGGATTCCATAACTTTCCTTTTACTCTCTCCCTCAGAAGATTATCTGTAGAGCGATTTTTAAAGAAAATATGACTAATATAGTAATTGCAAATACCTTCCAATTCCATAACTTCATACCAAAATCGACAATTTCAAACCCATTAAGTTTTGATTCTTCATTCGCTATTCTTACTAATATACTAACCATTGCTATACAAAGATAAAATAACGCATCGTAGGTACGACTAGAAAACATAGACCCTAAAAGATAGGAGCCAATATAACCACCAAACCCTGAATAATAAATCCTTAAGTCTTTACAAGTATTTTTAACGCTTATTTTATATAGAGAAAGCATAGAAAAATAAATAATCCCAAGAAAAGCATATAATCCAAAAACCCCTAACTCTGCTGCTGCTTTAACATATGAACTATGTGAATCAAATTTGTAGTGCTCTCTAAATTGTTGCCAGCCAACCCCAGTCAAGGGATTCATTCTCAGCATAGAAAGACCTGCAGCCCATGCTTCAGCTCTTCCCATGGAAGATGCATCTTCCTTATATCCTTTTGCTTGAATAGCTATAACTAGCACTATTCCAAAAATAATAAAAATAATTAAAAAATGGCGCAATCTTCCGCTTTTAATCCAAAAGTACAGCCAAAATAATAAGCAAGATACTAATGCTACTATCCCACCGCGAGATTTTGTTAAAAAAATACAATACGCGGAAATCCATAACAGAAATATGCCAAAAAATTTTTTTATGATACTTTTACCTCCGACAAAAAGTCCCGAGGCAAAAGATACTACTAGAACAATACTATAAGCCAAATCATTTGGATTATCAAAAATGTTCGCACCTTTAATTTGCCAAACACCTTTGCTTAGCGACCATGTCATGCCACTGCTTGTAATATCGTAATTATAATATTGCAATATCCCAAAAACTCCAACTATTGAAAGTAAAATAACGAGTACCCAAGAAACAATTTTGAGTTTAATTTCATTATTAATAACATTTATACAAAAATAATATACTACCCCAAATTTAAATATCCAAAATAAGGTATTGAAAGAATACTGTAACCACTTTGCATAAATGGTAGAAATTAAAACTGCTACTAAGAATAAAATAAAAAATTTATCTTGAATGACATAGAATAATTTCTTTTTTTCCCGACTCAGTATCCATGCAATAACCATTGTAGACATTACGCCAAAAACTAATCTTTCACCTTTAATAAATGGCATAAAATCTTGAGGTCTGATTATTGTAAGAAATAGTAATATTAATAGCCCGAGAAAAAACATTTTTCTGAATTTAGGTTAATGTTTCTATTCAACTACCAAATTTTTTTTCTGGAATAACCTATAAATTTAAAAGGAGACAAAAAAGCAAAAAAATTTAAAATAATAATTGATTTACAAAGTTTTGAAATTTTATATATAATTCCTAAATTCCTGGTCAATGGTGAAATCACTGTTAAAAAAATACAAATTAACATGATTACAAGAATAATGTTTGAAAGTAAAGTTCTTAAGCACATTACTATTATTAGTAGAATAATTAAGCAGTACGGAACGAAAAGCCTAAAAATTTTGTGGGATAAGAATTTAAACCATAAGGGATTTAGCAGAGGATTGATTAATTGGGGCTGTGTAATTAATAACTGCCAATTTCCTGCAAGGGTCCTAATCTTTCTCTTTTTTTCCAGTGAAATATCTTTTGAAATTTTATCATATGCAACTGCGCTACTGTCAAAAGCCACGCGGAAGCCCTGCATTCTAACGCTCAATGGAATAAAAACATCCTCGACAATTATTTTTTCAGGCAAAGTCCGGAATAATTTCTTTCTTATAGCATAGATTGCTCCTGTCGCTCCAGGAACTGATCCTGTCCTGCTTTCCAATTTCCGCAACCATTTTTCAAATTCCCAATATGAAATTATATCAATTTGCTTTAGGCTGTTTCCGCTAGTAGAAATGTCTTCGATAAAGAGTTCGCCGCTAACGCAACCGACCTGTTCATCTGCAAAATTACTTACCAATTGTTTGATGGCACAGTTTGAAAATCGCTGGCGACTATCCGCAAACACTACTATGTCTCCTGTAGCATTAGCGACCCCAATATTTATCGCATAAGATTTGCCGCGCATGGGCCTGTAAGATAAAAATTTAAGAAGCCCATTATAAAAGGGAAACCGATTATGTATCTTCGATTCTAGTTGCTTCATAATAATATCTGTTCTATCATCAGACCCATCGGAGACCACAATTATCTCAAGTTTACCCAAAGGATAAACTTGACAAATTAGATTATTAATACGGTTTTCAATATTTATTTCTTCATTATGTGCTGCAATTATAATAGAAACGAACGGTTCATACGACCGGACATATTTTTTGACTTTTCCTGGAAAAATAGAAGACCAAACATACAACAACAAAGGATAGCCTAAATAGGTATAGGTAACAAAAAATAATAACACTAAAAAAAGAGCGCTCATCATCTTCCAAAGTAATTTTTTTACTATTTACGCAGCAGCAAAGTTACATATATATTTTCATACTCTTTAATCACTCCTTTAAAATCGAAACGCTCCCTTATTTTTTTTGCAGCATTGTTTGCTAACTTCTCTGATAATTCTTTGTCATCTAAAATTCTGCAAATAGCATCTCTTATCGAAAAAATATCCTTAGGCTTAACCAATATCCCATCTGTATTATCTTCTACTAATTCCCTAATACCGCCCACGTCTGTTGAAATAATAGGTTTACCTAAAAACATTGCCTCCATTAAAGCGAGAGGTAAACCTTCTGTTAAAGAAGGCAAAATGAAAATTGAGCAAGATTTGATAACTCCCAATATATCTTCTCTCCATCCTGAAAAAATAATTTTTTCTTCGAGACACAACTTAGAAACAAAATTCTTCAAATCTTTTTCTATCTCACCATCACCTAGAATTAAAATTATCACATCTTTTCTTTGTCTCTGAAGCAAATACATTGTTTGTATTAGATAATACAATCCTTTTTCTTTTGATAACCTACCCGCATATAGAACAATTTTATTTGAAGTATCTATATTAAACTCTACATATAAATTTATTGGTTCCAATCCGATAAATCTTTTAAAATCTATTGCATTCCTAATTTCGACTACTTTTTGCGCACCTACATAATGTTTAGTTTCTTCCAATAATTTTCCGGAAACTGTAATTATCCTATCAAAAAAAAACAAACAAATTTTTGCAAGTAAATTATATAACTTTAATTTTAAACTATACTCGACCCACCCATGCAAAGTAGTAACCAACTTTATTTTTGTAAATCTAGTTGCGAGAAAGACGAAAATGATTGATTTGTATCCATGCGCATGAGCAATTTCTACATCTTTCTCTCTAAGAATAGTTCTTAATTTAAAAATCGCCTTTACATCAAATTTTCTTCCAGAGTGGATACTTATAACTTTAAAACTCTTCTTTAACGAAAATGCTAGAAATTCAGAATGAGTTTCATTATCAGCTTCAAATAAAATAAGATAGCAATTGAATTTTTCTTTATCCAAAAATTCAACCTGAGAGATCACTTGATACTCAGCCCCATACACCTTTCTCCCGCACGCTATATGTGCTAAATTAATTTTCATGTCAGAAGAATAATAAATCCACTCTTCGGGCTAAAGCCCGAGGATATCTGCCGAGTTATTATAATAAAGGAAATTTGATATTCAATTATTTGAATAGTTTTTTTCCAGTTATTCTTATTAAATCAGAGAAAATAAATGGGAGTGTTAGGATGTCAAGCCTTAATTGCTTTAGAAGTATGTCAAAAGGGAAATTTCTCTTCTTTCTAACATCGTGCAATAAACTTGCTATGAAGTTATGTCTTGCAGCATCAATTCTCTTATTTATAATTTTTCTTTGCTCTTGATTAAATTTGAAATGCTTCAAAATAAATGTATTAAATTTCATTGACTCATAAGAGTAATTAACTGCTCTATCGCTATTCCATCCAGATTTCGAACAAATATTAATCCCTTCTTTATAATAACATTCAACGTTCGTTGAGAACACCGGTTTATTTATCAACTTTGATAATTCGAGCCAAAAAATATAGTCCTCGCCATTAAATAATTTTTTGTGAAAGTGCAAAAAAGGGAATTTTCCATAGCGGTATACAACAGTTGAAGTACCAATTATATTTTTTTGTAATAAAAAGGTAAAAAAATCCCCTTTAAATTCATACAGCCCTCTTTCTTTATCAACCATGTTATGAGTTTCTACTTCAAAGGAACGAAAATCAAATTGAGGCTTTGTAGTAATTAAGGGAATGAAATTTGCGAAATAGAAATCATATCCTTTTCCTAAAGCATAAATAGCATTTTCTAAATGCGAATCTTTCCACACATCATCCGAATCAAGAAAAGCTACATATTCTATATCTTTTGAAACATTATCAAGTCCCTTGTTCCTAGCCGCTCCCGGACCGGCATTTTCTTGTCTGATGATTTTTATCTTTGCTTTTCCTGTTTCTGTTAAGTTTGCCAATTCTTCGTTAGCCGTCACAGGTGAACCATCATCAACAACAATAATTTCAAAGTTATTGAAGTTTTTCTGGTTTAAAACAGACCTGGCCGCCTCTATCAAAATTCCTTTTTCTTCCTGAAAAAAGGGGATAATTACAGAAACTTTAGGAAATGACATTTGAGATTAATCTAATTTTTCTTAAAAATTCTCCTTAATAAAACTTCTGCTCCTGCCAGTACTCATAAAATTTACCTTTTTTCTCAAGGAGTTCATTCAAGGTACCTTCTTCTATAAGCCTACCCTCTTCTATAACTATAATTTTATCTGCATTCTTTATTGTGGAAAGGCGGTGGGCGATTACTATTGCAGTCCTATCTTTAATAGCTTCATTAATAGCTTCCTGAATCAATCGCTCTGTCTTGGAGTCAAGTGAACTTGTTGCCTCATCCAAAATAACTATTTCGGCCCCCTTAAGCAATGCTCTTGCAATAGCCACTCTTTGCTTTTCTCCTCCAGAAAGTTTAACCCCTCTGTCACCAATAAGTGTATCGAACTTATCAGGGAGCGTTATAATGAAATCGTATAATCTTGCTTTCTTTGCTATATCAACGAGCTCCTCTTCTGAGATTTTTCTATCCAATCCGTAAACTATATTGTTGCGCAGGGTATCATTAAAAAGCAGGATGTCCTGGCTCACTAACGAAATATGTGACCTTAAGGACTTTGAGGTTAAATCTCTAATATCTTGACCATCTATTAAAATTGAGGAAGGCGGGGAATCGTAAAAACGTAGAAGCAGGCTTATAATAGTTGTCTTTCCTGCGCCTGTTGGGCCAACAATTGCAGTTGTTTTGCCTTTTTCAATAGAGAAAGTTAAGTCATTTAAAACGCATAAACCTTTAAAATAACAGAAACTTAAGTGATTAAAATCTATTTTACTTTTTATGCCCGGGAATTCCTTATCGCCTTCCAGAACGAAGAATTTATCCTTATCATCAAGTATTTCTGATATTGCCTCCATCGGCCCGGCAACTGTCGCAAGAGATGCCCTGAGTTCATTTAAATGAGAAAAGGTTGTAAGAATTCTTTTAAGAAGATAAAAATAAACCATAAAACTGCCTATTTCTATTACTTTTCCTTTTAAGGCCATAAGACTCCTAGCTGAAACTAAAAATAAGATGGCTGTGAGAATAATGATCTCCTGTAAGGGCAATGCCAAATTTCTTTTTTTATCAAGACTAAATAATAATCTTTCTATATCATTGCTTAAATAACTAAAACGGCCTTTTTCACGTTCCTCAGCGCTATATAATTTAACTAGAGGTATGCATGACAATATATTGGATATACTGCCGTTTAATTTTCCCCAAGATTCCGAATAAACTATTGACGTACTTTTTATCTTATTGATAAGCCATTGCAGAGCATAGTAAAGAATAGGAAAGAAAACAACCACTAACAATGTTAATTGCCAAGAAATTTTTAACATGATAATAAGATACACGATAAGCATAAAAAGGAAGCTGAGTAATCTTTCAAACTGCATAAATTGCCCTGTCACAGCCATAGAAAAGCCCAAAAGCACACTATGAAGATAGCCTATATTAGTACGGTCAAAAAACTGCTTTCCGAAAGTAAGATATCGTACAAAAATAAGCCTCATAAGTCCATTTGAGGCTTTTCTGATTTGACGGGCAAGGACTAAGGCGGAATAGTAGTCTAAAATGTTTTTTAATACTGCTGATACAAAAATAATTCCCAAAAGAATTATAAATATGTTCCTATTTGAGAGTTCAAATAACTGAGGAATCCATAACATAACGGACCTAAAGATAGCATTTTCTTTTACAAAACCAAAGTCCATGTTGATGATCCCTTTTGCCATAGGGAGTAACATGCCCACGCTTATACCTTCACACAGAGCCGCCAGTAAAGATAAAAATGTGGCAAAAACAAAACGCGCAGGCTGTATTTCTATCCTGCGCATGAAATCTTTTAATTTAATAAAATCTCTAATTAATTTAAACTTCATTGCCGCCCCTAGAATAGCCCGGTGGCTTCAGCATGATTTAAGCATTTGACAGCATAAAAGACTAAATTTAAATATTTGCAAATAATATATATTTTAACATGAAAATAAAAACTTATCTATTAAAAATATCTGATTAATGGCTTAACCGATGGTTTTGCCGTATTCCTGAAATGTGAGGTGACACTTATTACTGCTGCAACCAATCTATTTATTACCTTTTTTTGGCTATAATTCTCAAATATATGCTTCCTGCCTTCTTCCCCTAGTTCTTTCCAAATTTGCGGATTCTCAACCAGATAGTTAATTCTTTCGGACAAAGCATTTATGTCTTTCTCCGGAACAAGAAAACCAGACTTACCGTTTCTGACTGCCTCTGGAAAACCATTGTGTAATGTGGCTAATACAGGCATGCCTGTTGCCTGAGCCTCGAGCAAAATTACGCCCAAACCTTCGGTATCTCCTGAATCTGCAGTTACGCTTGATAGAATAAATATGTCTGATTCAAGCATATAACTTAAGACTTCTTCATTTGTTTTTGCCCCTAATAAGAATATTTTATCTTCCAACCCTTTACTTTTAATTAAATTCCCAAGTTCAGCTCTTAGCGGCCCTTCGCCAATGATGTTATAGATGATATTGTTGTGCTTTTTAATTGAATTAGCCACCGCTTCTATTGAATATTTCAACCCCTTTTTTTCTACTAATCTGGCTACGGTTAATAGCTTTACAGTATCCCCAATACTCCTTATCTTGAATTTAAATTTTTCAAGGTCTATGCCAAGGCCTATCACGCTTAATCTGTCTTCAGGACAACCCAACTCTATTAACTTGCCTTTTGCGTAATTTGAATTCGTAAGAAATAAATCTCCTTTTTTAAATAATAAGGAATAATCTATACCCCGCTTCGGAGCCAGAGAAAAATCAAATCCATGAAAATAGGTAACCAAACGAAAATTTATTATACTTTTTAATTTTATTATCTGGTTAGCGATTGTGCCGAAATGGCAATATACCACCCCTGGCTTTGTTTCTCTAATTACTTTAATAATGGTTAAATAATCCAAAATTTTTCTTAGGGCAATTTCCTTGCCTTGTTTTTGCTCATAACTTAAATGTAAAAGGTTAATCTTGTTTTTTAAAGATAAGGTACTCCCAATTAAGAATTGCGTTAATGTTTTTAGAAGTAGGCCCTTTTTTGAATATTTCTTCCTGCCCTCTCTTGTATTAAACTCTAAGTACATTGTTTTGTTTATTAAATCATATTCTCTTGCTTTCGCATGAAATATAACTCCTTTGGGCCTCCCTAAGCTTATAATTTCAATATCATGGCCTAAATCAATCAGAGAAGTTATTTCATTCAAAATAAACGTCTCTGATATTACTGGAAACTGACCGAGGATATACAATATTTTCATTGTAAGCACCTTATATATTAGAATTGTAATCTATATTATGGTTTAATTCAACAATATTTTGTTAAATTCTAAGGGCATTTAGTGTCGAAGGCAAATTAGGTGGTTTCTTCTAGGGGGAGAGCGAAAGCCTTAATGCCCTCCTTGCCGAGCGATTTGCGCAGGTCTTTGATGCAAGCCAGAATTTGTTTGGCTTGTTTTTCGTCGCAAGCGGCATAGAGGATATTATTTCTTCCGGGCCAGATGTCGTTACCCAGATGGACGCTAATGGGTTTAAAGTTAAAAGTATTTCTAATTTCAATTCAATACAATTTGGGAGATAAGTTTTTGCAAACAAATATTTCCCCTGAGGTATATAAATCGTAATTATATTTCAATAGAGCTCTGAAGAAGATATCCTTACATTCTTCGTCATGAAGCTCAATAGCGATATTTCTAACCTTACTAAGCCATTGATTATAATTTTGAGAAAATAATTCGACTTCTGCTCTTTCTATATCAACCTTAAGAATATCCACAGTTTCATAGCCTGATTTTTTTATCAAAGTATCGAGATCTATTGAACAAATATCTGGTTTCTCTGCCTTTTTGCACTCTCTAACTTGCGTTGACCAATCAAAACCATCTCTATATTGTCCTTTTGAAACAACCAATCCTGTTGTATGCGGCCATACGGCAGAATGAATCAACATAACTCGCTTTTTATACGGTCTTAAATTCTTTCTACAGATACGAAAATTATCTGGATCAGGCTCAACTGTAACGAGGAGTGCATTCGGAAATCTATTCAGAAACCAAATTGAGCTAAGGCCAATGTATCCGCCACAGTCAACAATCAGCTTTACATCTTTGACATCTTCCAAACAGGAATATTCTTTGTCTTTAAATATCTGGAGATAGTTCTTATAATCGCTACCATTCGGCCTCCAACAAAAAGGGATGCTATAATTGTCTGGAAAGAAATATTCGTATCTTCGCTTCTTAAATCTTTCCTTGAGAAAAGGCAACCGATAAAAAATACCGGTTAGTGCTTCAAATAATCCAAGATATCGAGCTACCTTCAAAAAAAGTTTAACCTTTTCCTGGAAAGTCTTTAATCCCATATCGACTTAATTATATCATAATTTAGTATCGGTATATAAAGTTTTATTCTCTATCTTTGCTGAGGGTCTACTGAAGACAGGCGTTACTCAGGTAATTTCCTCTAGGGGCGAAACAAAGGCTTTGAGGCCCTCTTTGCCGAGGGATTTGCGAAGGTCTTTGACACAGGCAAGCATCTGTTTGGCCTGCTTTTCTTCGCAGGCGATATAGAGGATATTATTCCTTCCGGGCCAGATGTCGTTGCCAAGGTGAATGCCGCTGGAGGTGCCGCGGCCGAAGGTGCCGGTGATTTTGGTGTAGTTTTTCATGGCGCATTTTTCAAGCACTTCCATGACTTCAGCATCCAAGGCCTCGTTATAAACGACCATAACCATCTTCATGCCTGGCTCCTTTTGGTGTCGTTTCCTTTCTTAATTCTTGCCTCAAATACTGCATAAAGCGTAGGAACAAAAAGCATCGTAATCATCGTCGAGACAAGCAGGCCGCTTAACATGGTCACGCCCAGCGGCTGCCAGCTTTCTGAGCCTTCGCCGCGGGATATTGCCAATGGTAGCAGACCAACCAGTGTAGTAATGGTGGTCATCAATACTGGCCTTAAGCGTTCTTTACCGCCTGTGGTCACTGCTTCAAGCATAGATAGGCCTCGCGCGCGCAGGATATTAATATAGCTGATCAAAACAATAGCGTTGTTTACAACGATACCCATAAGCATAATCACGCCTAGGTAGCTGATGATATTTAAGGTTTGTCCGGTAATAAGAAAACCCCAGATGACCCCGATAAAAGTAAAGGGAATGGAGAACATAATCACGAAGGGATCCAGCAACGATTCAAACTGCGCTGCCATAACCATATAGACAAGTATAACGCTTAAGATTAAAAGCAAGAATAAATCTTTAAATGCCTTTCTCTGCTCCTCTGCCTCTCCTCCGATATTGATCATTACATCAGCTGGAAGAGCAAGTGCCTGCAATTGCCTCTTGATATCATCAACAACCTTGCCCATAGAGCGCTTATAGACGTTGGCCTCCACCACTACCAGCCTTTCGCGATTCTGGCGCTCTATTTCTGAAGGCCCCTTTACCTCAACAATACGGGAGATATTGGATAATCTTACCGGTTTTTTAGTAACAGGAGAGACAATGGTTAGGTTCTGGATGTCCTCTATGGTTTTGCGAGAGGATTCCTCGAGCCGCACGTAGATATCATAGGTCTTGCCCTTCTCGCGGTACTTTGTGGCGGTTGAGCCCTGAATATAAGTATTTAAACTGCCTGCGATAGTATTCATGTCCAGTCCAACAGTGCTTGCTTTTTCGCGGTCAACTTGTATGGTTAATTCCGGACGGTTGAACTCACGAGAAATGCTTACGTCAACTGCTCCGGGGATTTTTTCCATGATGGTTTTAACTTTGTCCGCCAACCTGTCTGTTTCTTCAAAGGAGTGGCCGATAATTTCTATCCTGACTGCCTTCCCTCCCATACCAGTAATCAGGCGGCCGATGGGGTTTCCCGTTGACACATCAGTTTTAAATACACCGGGGATAGCCCTAATCTTCTCTCTCAACAACTGGCCTATCTCAAATACAGAACGCTTGCGCTCATTTTTGGAGACGAGCTTTGCGCCGCTGATGATTACGTTTGATCCGGAGGTCGAATATACTGCCCTGCCAGCTCCGGGAACTGTGCCGCTACGCACATAATAAAATTTGGCTTCTGGCACATCGTTTTTGAGTATGCCTTCCATCCTTTGGGCGACCTTATCCGTTTCCTCAAGCCGTGTGCCAATGGGTAATTGCGCAGTGATGCGCACATCGCCTGTATCTTCTTCAGGCGCAAACTCAGTGCCCACAAAGCGGCCTAAAAATATTGTAGCAACAAAAACTGCGCTGAATCCAAAGATGACAAGTTTTTTATGCCCCAGGCAAAAAGCAAGTGTGCGTGAGTAAAAATCTTCCCAGCTTTTAAACATTCTCTCGGAAAAGGCATAGAATTTAGCTATAGAGCCTTTACGAGCGCTGTTGTTACTTGGCCGCATCCACTGGGCACAAAGCATGGGGCTGAAAGTTACGGCAGTAAACAATGAAGCCAAAAGCGTCACCGTGATAATGACTGCCATTTCTCCGAACATAATACCGATGACACCGCTGATAAAAAGCATGGGCATAAACACGACTACTGTGGTGAGCGTTGAGGCAGCAATTGCCAGAAACATCTCTTTTGCGCCAAAGATCGCTGCCTCTTGCGGCCGGTTTCCCCTTTCCAGTCTGCGATACACATTATCAACGACAACAATAGCATTATCCACCACCATACCGCAGGCAATAACCAAGCTGGATAAGCTGATAATGTTAAGGGTCTTTCCTGTCAAAAAAATATAAATAAAGGAGATCATCAGCGAGAAGGGAATGGTCAGGCCAATAATCAGGCTCGGGCGGATCTGGCGCAGGAAAAACCAGACCACCAGAATCACCATGGCTATTGCCAGCCACAATGTTGTTTTCAAAGAATTGAGCGAGTTGACTACCTCGGTTGAGGTGTCAAAAATTAAAAACATCTTTACGTCTTGAGGGAGAACTCTTTCTAGATTCTTTAATTTTTCTTTTACGCGGCGCGCCACATCCACAGTATTGGTGTCAGTCTGCTTCTGCACCATCATCACCAGGCCTGGGCTTCTGTTAATCCTTACTTCAGTGGTGACCTCTTTAAAGCTGTCCTCTATCCTGGCCACATCCTTAAGGTACACGGGATTGCCGTCATACTTACCCAGAATTACGGTATTTATCTCATCGGGGGAGGCAAATTCACCGGGTAAACGCACCAGATAATCAGTTAAGCCGGATTTGAGGCTACCGACGGGCTGGGTGATGTTTTCCTGTTTCAGGACATTCTGGATATCAAGGATGGAAAAGCCGTGACCTTCGAGCCGCTGGCGGTCTATCCAGATATTGATCTGGCGCTGCAGGCCTCCTTCAATCTGCACGGTTCCTACGCCCGGAAGCTGCCGAAGCGCATCACCTACGCGCTTATCAATAAGGTCGTAGAGCTCAGGGTATGATTGCTCGGCAGTCACACCCACAAAGATGATGGGAATCATAGCTGTGTTGAACTTAAAGATCATCGGGTTATCCATTTCATCCGGAATATCAGGAAGAAAGCGCTTGGCTAAGTCAATGCGGTCGCGGATATCATTGGAGGCCTCATCAAGGTTTGTACCCCAGATGAATTTCAGCGTTATCAGGGAAAAGCCGTCGCTTGAACTCGAGCTTATTTTCTCTAGGCCCGGCAAGGTGGCCAGCTGGTTTTCCAGCGGCTCAGTGACTTTAATTTCCACATCCTCTGGGCTTGCCCCGGAATAAATAGACATGATAGAGATTGAGGGCGGCTCAATCTTGGGCATCATGTCAATGCCGACGCGGGTTAAGCTGTACAAGGCAATGACGATGATCGAGAAAAAGATCATTAAGTTTGTAACCGGACGTTTTACGCCGAATTCTGGCAAATTCATCTGACTACTCCTGCGCTATTTCAACATTCACAGCTGCGTTATCATAAAGTCTCTGCTGGCCCATGATGACTACAAGGTCTCCTTCTTTTAACCCTTCCTTTACCTCTACATAAGGGCCCTGGCGGACACCTGTGCTGACTTTTTTCATCACTGCTCTTTTGTTTTGCACGGTATAAACGTAAAAATTGGGCTCTTTGCCTATCAAGGCTTCTTTTAAAATAAATGGCGCCGGCGCGTGTTTGCCTAAGATTAGTCTTACCTTGGCAAACATCCCGCTCTTTAAGCGAAGATCAGAATTATCAATGGTTATCTCGATAGGCAGGGTGCGCGTTGCTGTATCCAGCACCTGGCTTATCTTAGAAACCTTGCCGGTGAAAATTTCATCCGGATAGGCATCCACCCGTATTTGAGCTTCCAGGCCCATTTTTAAATTGGGAATGTAGGTCTCCGGAACATTCAATTTTACTACGACCTCATCCATATTGACGATGATGGCTAAAGGCGCTCCGCCGATAAAGGTAGCGCTGGGCAGGACATTGGCGCCTTTATCAAGCAGAGTCTTGCCCACAATGCCGGAAATCGGCGTCTCTACTTTGGCCAGTTCAAATTTAAGGCCGGTTTCATCCCTGTCTACAAGGGCGATAGTCTGGCCCTTTTGGACCCTGTCTCCTTCCTTTACTGTGTACTCATAGAGCTTGCCAGTGACCTTGGAAAAAAGATTTATCTCATCCTTGCTCTTTATGTCTCCCACATAGTCAATGGCCTGCTCAAACTCCCTGAGGGAAACCTTCATTACCCGCACAGGGATTGTCTCCTCGCTTTTGGGCTGCGCTTCTTTTCGCTGACAGCCAGTAAGCAGGCCGGCGAAAGACAAGAAAAAGAAAATAACTATTAGGATTCGGAATTTAGGGTTTGGGATTTGCATCTTATCATCCTCCTGTCGCTCTCTCGAAATTATTTTTTGCTGAAATGTAATCATAGATTGCCTGTTTTTGATTAAAGCCTGCCACATCAAACCCTAAGGTTATATCATCTAAATCCAGGGAGCTGGCAATTCCCGCTTTAAATTTCTCCTGTCCCACGGAAAGGGTATCTGTATAAAGCACTAATTCCGATTCTGCGCTCTTAATTTTAGCCACCGCATCTCTTAGGGCAAGATATGCATCTTTTAATTCCAAGGCAATATCCCTTTTTACTTTGTCTTTAAGAATCCCTGCCTCTTTTAAATCTACAATCGCCTGGTCTACTTTTGCCTTGGTCAGCCACCCGTCGAAAATCGGCCAGGAGAATGTTATGCCCAGCACATTATAATCCTCCCAGCCCTTGACGGGGTGGATAGAATAATCGGCAGTTTGTCTAGAGCTGGAGTAATAATCCCAGGAAGCGAAAATCGTCGGCCTACCCTGCGACTTGGCGATCTCAATGCCGCTCTTCGCCTGTTTCTCCTGCGCCTCATACTGCCTGATTTCAGGACGCTCCCGCATTGCCTTTAGGATTGCCTCATCATAGGCAACCTCTTTTGGTTCGTAATCAAATTTTCCCTGCGCCTTAAGATCAACATTCTCATCTAAGTGCAGCAAATTCTTAAGTAAAGCAGAGCTTGCCTCAATCTGGTTTAAGGATGCAGTGTAGGCCTCTTCTACATTACTAAGTGAGCTTTTTATGCCTAAGATATCTGACTCGGATGACTGGCCGCTAGAATAACGCGCCTCTATATGCTCAAGGTGCATTTTAGAATTATCCAGGATCTCTTTGTTTAGCTTTGCAAATTCATTGGCTAAAAGCAGGGTGTAAAATGTCTTTTGCACGCTATATACCGTATCTAATCTAGTCTTATCTAAGATTGCCTGCGAAACGTCTATACCGAATTGGCTCGATTTTATGGTATTAACCACCATCCCACCGCGATAAAGA
>Ga0315285_10001688_pt1 | contig 23164 bp, 16 predicted proteins | sample YL17G09_36_MG_FD_203698 | JGI IMG/M metagenome (GOLD analysis project Ga0315285, IMG submission 203698) | Sediment microbial communities from Yellowstone Lake, YNP, Wyoming, USA - YL17G09_36 | ecosystem: Environmental > Aquatic > Freshwater > Lake > Sediment | place: USA: Wyoming | collected... | reverse complement strand
GCGACGTGAAGCTCCACTTCCAGCATGTGACGGTCGCGGACGTGATGAAGGCGTCGAGCCCGCACCTGAAGGAGATCCGCTCGATCCGTGCGACGGCCATGACCTGCATCTCGCAGGGGCTCGTGCTGGCTGAGACGGTGATCGATGACAAGGAGACGACCTGCATCACGCTCCACACCGATGGGTTCGCGAACGACGCTTCCCCGTCGGCAGAGGCACGCACGATCGCAGCGACCGTCGAGAAGCTCAAGAAGCATCCCAATCTCTTCGTCAACACCATCGCCTACCGCGACTACTGCGACTTCAATCTTCTCTCCTCGATCTCGAACGGGCTTTCTGGCGCGTGCATCCAGGCGAGGGACATCAAGCAGGTCTACGAGGCGCTCTACAACGCCACGGCTCTGCTCGCTGGTTCGATGGCACCGGCCATCGAAGCCTCCAAGGGGAAGGCTGACTACATCGCGTTCATCTCGAAGTCCGCACGCAAGGTGCTGGGCTCGGAGGACAACCTCGTGGTCCGTGGCCTCAGTTCGACCGACGATCGCTCGGTCTACCGCTACTTCGAGGTCACGGAGGCTGAGTACGCGAAGCTCGCGTGCCCGGAGACGCTCGGCACGCCTTCGGCGGGAGCCATCTCCACCTACTGCCGGGCGCAGATCAGCGAAGGTCACCACAACACGGCCAAGTACGCACTCGTCGCCATGAAGAACGAGACGCTCCTGAACACCCACTACCGGGCGCTCGTCTCGTCGGATGTCGCGGCCTTCGCGGGGGCTGTCGAAGAGACCCTGTTCTCGGACTCCGAGTACCCGCTGGCTGCGGACTTCGGCCTCGCGGCGAAGGGTCCATCGGTCCTGAAGGTGCTCTCGGTCCTCGACCAGCACGCGAAGTCCCTGAGCGTCAACCTCAAGGTGCTCGTGTCTGGCTACAAGCGTCGTGGCCTCAAGCGTGTTCCTGGTGTTCGTCTCGAAGACGGCACGCTCCAGCCCCCGACCGTCGAATCCCGCTACCGCACGGCCAACGAGGAGTGGGTCGCCGTCAATGGGTTCGAGTTGAACCGCAACACGGCGACCGTGAACATGCTCGTCTCGCAGCCGATCGACCTCTACCCGCACAACGGGAACGTCCGGGTCGCCTCGGTTGCTGGAATCGACCTCACGCCACTCAAGGCGTTCAACAACTACACGCTCGTGAGCGACGGTTCGTTGAACGTGAACCAGATCATGCTCAAGACCTCGGACAAGCGGTGCTTCCGCGAACTGAAGGATCTGGGAGTGGTCACTGGCGAGTACGCTCCTGGGGGTGCTTTCGCGATCGACTTCTCGAACCTGCCGCTCGTGGACTTCGAGTCGAGCTTCGACTCGGTGGCTCCGGACGAGGTTCGAGATCTTGCGCGGCTCACGGTCCTCTCGAAGATCCTCTCGGGCATGTCCAAGGGGGAATCGACGGCGATGACTGCGGAGCAGGTCGCGGAACTCAAGAAGCACTACCTGTCCTCGGCCCTCTACTTCTCGCCTCCGACGACGAACGAGCAGGCTGACCTCAAGGACGCCATCGCTCTCGGCAAGATCGACACACGGCTCTCGTACAAGATCGACGTGGGCATTCCGGCCATGACTTCGGTGACGAAGCTCAAGTCGGGCAACGAGGGTCTTCAGCGTCGATTCACGTCGGCTTTCCACGGGAAGCCGGTCGAGAAGTCGAACCTCTCGGAGATCCTTCTCCCTGGCACGACCTGGGACGTGAAGAAGCTCACCGCACGCACGCAACTGGACGAGACAGACACCATCTCGTACCCAATCTACGAGGGCATCCTCGGGACTGGTGCCACCACCGAAGTCGAGCGCGTCCTCAAGCTCGCCGGACACGAAGACCCCAAGGGCTTCCTCAAGAGCCTCAAGGGCAGCGACCATGAGGCCGTGGTCGCCTCGGTCGCGGATGCACTCCGGCTCGTGGATGGGATGATCGAGTCCTTCTACGATCGGATCCGCCCCCTCGCCTTCTACATCGGCGCGACCGGGCTGGTCCCGGACTCGCTCAATGCGAAGGCGTTCACTTCGGAGGCGTTCGCCACGCAGTACACGGATGCCAAGCTCTCGAAGGCCGAGAAGGAGGACGGTACGTTCTTCGTCCTGCCGAACGGACTCGTGGTCACGGTGTTCGTGAAGGCTGAGTACTTCACCGTCTCGTGATCGTGAAATGTCTCGGTCCTCAATCGTTTCCAAGATGAGGACCGAGACATGACTCTGCGAGAGAAGCCTGGAGCCTGACCGTGGGCTACGGCAGGCTCAATCAAGCACAGCGCCTGGCAGTCGCCCCGCACCTCGTCGGGAAGACCATCCATGACCTCGGGGCGGGGGACTTGGAGTTGGCGCAGGAGTGCCTGTCCCTCGGGGCGTGGCATGTCGTCGCAATCGACAAGGAGATGTCCCGGCGCAAGCAGAAGGGGATCACCAAGCTCCACCTGAACTTCTCAGAGTTCAAGGATCCAGCACCTACGGTGGTTCTCTCGTGGCCTGTGAACTGGGTGGTCGAGGGGCTCCTGCGGATCGTCAAGGAGGCCAAGACGGTCGTCTACCTCGGGACGAACACCGACGGCATGGCGTGCGGCACCAAGACCCTGTGGAAGCACCTAGCTACCAGAAAGGTGCTCGCCCATGTTCCCGTCCACGGGAACACGATGATCGTCTACGGCGCTCTCCTCCAGAAGTCCCGCAAGGTTCTGCCAGAGGAGTTCGCGGCCCTGAACACGGACGAGATCTACTCGTTCGAGAGCCTGTACGGACCCAATCCGGTTGTCAGGCTCTAGCTGCCCCTGAGCATGACGTGGGAGTACGCGGCCTCAATCGTTCGAGTCCTCGACGGCGACACCGCCGTTTTCAGGCTGGTCAAGACCTTCACCCAGGAGGTTGACTTTGGCTTCTTCATCCACGACTCCGTGGCTCTCTCCAAGAGCACAGAGTTGAGCTTCAGGTTTTTCGGGATCAATTGCCCGGAGATCCATAGCTCGGACGCGGCTCTCAAGGCCCGTGGATTGAAGGCGAAGGCAGAGGTCGAGCGCCTGTGCTCCCTCGGCCCCTTGCGGCTCGTGAGCTACAAGCCGGACAAGTACGGACGCTGGCTCGCTGATGTCTATGTGACGCCCTCAGGCAAGAAGGAAATCCATATCAACCAGGCTCTCCTGGACGGTGGTTTTGCCCTCCCGTACAACGGCGACGGTGTGAAGCCGGTCTGAGATGCCTGATCTCTCTTGGATGGGGATTGGGTGGATTCTGCTCATCCTCCTCAGCTTGATTGCGATGATCATTCACGACGACTACTGGAAGAAGTAGGGCTCTCCGGTAGAGTCAGACGCCTGTACCCCGAACCATCGGTACAGCAGAGGAAGAACATGACCGACGAGAACACCACCGAAGCCCCCGCCTCCGAGATGGCCAAGAAGCTCGCCCCCGAAGAGGTGGTGGCCTTGACCCAGATGCACCGTCAGGCGCAGGAGACTGTCCAGCAGATTGGGCAGAGCGAGGTCCGCAAGGCTCGGCTTCTGGCGAGCCTCTCGGAGGTCGAGGAGCGCGCCCAGGGCATCATGAACGCAGCGGCTGCACGGCTCGGTATCGAGCCTGGGACGCCGTGGCAGATGGCTCCTGACGGGACGGTCGTGATCCTGCCCCGTCAGCCGCAGGCTGCTCAGACGCACTAGGCACGCTATCTTTCCCGAGAGGGAAGCCGATGGTGTGGACCCCGACGACGTACCCCCTGCCCCCCATGAACGTCATGGTGGTCAGTCCCTTCGAGAAGGGGATGCTGGACATCCGGTGGGATGACCCCTCCCTTCTCGGTGGGAACTCTGCGTACAACGTCCTCGGGGTCAACGTGTACCGGTCGGATGCGTCCGACCGGGGACCGTTCCGCAGGATGAACTCGTTTCCGGTCGGTGGGACGTTCTTCAGGGACTTCACCGATGTGGCCCTCGTCGCTGATGAGGTCATCCCGTGGGAGACGGGCTGGCAATCTCGCGGTGACGCTCCGAACGTCCGACGGTGGACGCTCAGGACTCGCTACCCGATGTACAAGCCCCGGACCCAGGGGATTGCGGCGAACTCCCTTGAGGATGTGATCGTCACGATCAACGGTATCCCGGCTCGGATCCACGAGGTCTTCGGCCCGGCGAACGAGATCACGCTGGGGGATGCGACAGACCTCAATCCTCGGAACGACAGGCTCGTGTTCGCCCCGTTGCCCACGGGTCCAGCAGACGCGGTGGTAGTCACCTACTACACGCTCAAGAACCTCGTCCAGCCGGGGGTGGACAAGAAGAGCTTCTACCGGGTGACGACGGTGGCGGAGGACGCGGCCCAGCCGGGGGGTCTGATTGAGACTCCGCTGAACGTGACGATGCCAGCGTCCGACTCGCAGATTGAGCAACTCGACTACATCTGGCGAGAGGCCATCCGTCGCAACAATTGGATCCTCACTCAAGGCGGAGAGCGCATCAAGCTCTTCGTCCAGAAGGTCGCTGGGGTCCCATGTGAGTGCCGAGTCGAGGTGGAGTCCCGCATTCGGGCCTACTCGAAGCAGCCCTCGAACCGCTGCAAGATCTGCTACGGGACAGGGTTCGTTGGGGGCTACGAAGGCCCCTACGACATCATCATGGCCCCGGACGACGCTGAAAAGCGCATCTCACAGGGTTCAACGGGTCGTAGGAAGGAGCACTCCTACGAGGTCTTCATGACCTTCACGCCGATCGTTTCCCAGCGTGATTTCGTGATCAAGCAGAACAACGACCGGTACTCGATCGGTCCTGTTCGGCGTCCCACGAATCGCGGGAACGTCATGCAACAGCATTTCAATCTCGCGTACCTCGACTCGGCGGACATCCGGTACTCGGTCCCGATTGACGGGTCTATCGCGTCCCCGAATCTCCCGTGGCCTCAGACCCGGTACACCTACAATCCTCCTCGGGAGACCTACGACGCACGGGAGGATCCGCCGTGGCCAGTTACGCCGGATGCGGCCCTGCCGGAAGCAACCGACAAGGACAACGTCCCCGGCCCTGTGCAGATTCGCTCAAGGACGGGTACAGGGGAGAACATTGACTATTGACTGGAACTGGCGAAAATCAGAATAGGGATGCTAGACTACGGACATGAACGTCTGTGGTGTGTGCTCTCTCCCAGTCCCGCACTTGAGGAATGGTTTTGAAAGGGCACCACGCGATGGTAAAGAAGACTTCCACACCCCCACCACCGCAGCCCCCTGAAGATGGGGTTGTGCCTGATCCCACAGACAGCCATCCCATCATGCGTGTCAGCAAATGGGTTGGTGCTCTTGTTGGAATCGTGGGTGGCCTCGCGGTTCTGGTGACTGGGATCTGGAAGGTAGGCGACCTCCTCAATGACCTGGAGGGCGTCCAATCTGACCTGACGGCTCTCCGTGCTGCAACGGCTGAGGCTTCGTTGGCGGCCCAGCACCGCAGCGAGATTCAAGAGGAGATCCTCTTGAATCTCCGCATCGCAGTCGCATCACTGCAAGCCAGGTCGGGCACCCCGGTCGGTGGAAGCGCACCGTCGAGGCCATCTACTGGAACAACACATAGACCCCCTGTAGCGCGTGCGCGTGTGCATCCACCAGCATTCGCTCTTGCCACCACGAGTCCAGAGGTTGTTGAGTTGGTGGCTAGTCTGCCACCACTCCCCCCACCACTCCCACCTTCCCCACCTTCTCTCATAGAGCCCCCTGTAGCAGTGTCTGAGATGGTTGTTTCCCCTGAGATGCGACTCGTGGAGAACATGGAGATCCGCGACTACGACCACTCAATTGAGACGGCTGATATCGCACTGGAGCGGGCGGAGATTCTTCAAGACCAGCTATGAAGATCCCGGCCCCCCACATCGCTGCCCATCCGAAGGCACCGCAAGCAAAAGTTCACTCGACCAGAGCGGTACGAAAACCCTCTACCGAGAAGAAGACTGTTCGGAGCCGGTACATCACTCCTTTGGAGCGACAGGTTGGGGCTGTCCTCGACAAGTCCGACCTCCAGTTCTTCGGTCGTTGCCTCCTCAAGTACATCCGTGAGGAGGCCAAGAAGGACGCGGCCAAGACCCATCAGGTGCCCACATCGGAGGAGTTCTACAAGTCCTTCACCTATCAGGTGAAGGACAACACGATTGAGGTGTCCTCAAGCTGGCCCTGGATCGATCTGATCGTCTTTGGGACCAATGGCCCCTACAAGATGAAGTGGCTCACCCAAGCCCAGGGCGTCTACAAGGTGCCCTTGCGAGGGAAGCAGGGAGAACTGATCATTCGCTCGACACCCCTCACAACAGACAAGGCTTGGATCCATCCAGGGATCGCCAAGCACAACTTCATCGAGCGGGCGTTTCGTCGGGCCAGGAAAGATTGCGTTGATCGGTTCATGGACAAGAACATCAGCAAGATCCTGGACAATGCGTTCAAATGAGCGAGGTCGAAATCACCTGCCTCGGGGACTCGGCTCACATCCGTGATCTCGGCCTGAAGATGACTCGCGGTTCCAAGATCCGCACGAGTCTCTCAGCGATCTCCAATTCCCGTGACCTGGAGGATGCCAAGGCGCGTGGTCTTGTCTCCGTGAGTGTGATGAAAGCTCAGACCATCAGAAGGGAAGACCTACCCATCATGCCGCCTCCTCCGATCGAACCCTCTGCGAACCACCAGAAGATCGCACGGTCCTCCCATCAGTCGGGTTCTGGGAATCCACACACGGAGGGACACCATGACCCACACTCGACCGAGTTGCTGAGGGAACTCCTCCTCGAAATCCGGGGTCTTCGAGAAGACATGCGGAAACGTCAACCTGAACCCAAGACCGATCAACTGGCGGCAGCAATCGCGAATGCCGTTCGAGGCGCTCTGAGCGGGCTTCAGTTTGGGTCCGGCGGGGGCACTGTTGCCTCCCTCTCTTCGGAGCCAGAAGAGAGATTCATTCCTCGTGGTATCGTCTCAGGGTCAACGAAGACAGACATTGAGACAATCAACTCGGTAGCCCCGAGTACCTCAGGTCTGGATGATGCCAGCGGAGCCCTCAGAAATGCCCGCCGTCAGACAAAAGAAGGGTGACAAGAACATGAGCGGGAAACCCGAAACAGTCCGAGGTGTAGGTCTCGACGTAGGCACCATGAATTTCGTGTCCGCACGGCGGACCCCGAAGGGTGTCGAGACTCGTCGGATGCGGGATGCCTTCCTCGATCTCCCGCCTGAGTCCAAGAAGATGCTCAAGCTTTCGGGTGTCTCCTATGTGGACCGGGAGGATGAGATCCTCATCCTTGGGGATGCCGCTCTCGACATGGCCAACGTCTTCGGACGAGAAGCCCGTCGTCCGCTCTCTGGCGGCCTCGTGTCCTCCACGGAGGTGGATTCCCTGGAGGTTCTCGGGCTACTCGTCCGGAACGTCCTCGGGGCTCCTGAGGAACCAGGGGAGCACTGCTACTTCTCGGTCCCGGCGGCTCCGGTCGATTTGGTGGGCCGAGACGTGGTCTACCACCGTGGCATCTTCGACCGCATCGTGTCCGAGTGTGGGTACACGCCCCACTCTGGAAACGAAGCTATGGCGATCATCTACTCGGAGACTGCCAGGGACGGCTTCTCTGGGATTGCCCTCTCGTTCGGTTCGGGCATGACCAACATCGCCCTCTCTGTGAGCACGGTAGAAGGGCTGGCCTTCTCTGTCGGTCGAGGGGGAGATTGGATCGACTCTGGCGCGGCGAAGTCGGTTGGGTCCACCCAGGCTCGCATGTGCTCGGTCAAGGAAAAGGGCATCGACCTCAACAACCCGACTTCCAGGGAGCAAGAGGCACTCGCCTTCTACTACAAGAACCTGGTCGAGTACGTCCTCGACCAGATCGCCCTCCAGTTCAAGGCCGTCGAGGGTCGGTTCTCGCTTCCGAAGCCCATCCCGATCATCGTCTCCGGGGGCACCTCCTTGGCTGGTGGTTTCCTGGAGTTCTTCACCGGGGTCTTCGAGAAGAAGCGCAAGAAGTTTCCGATCCAGGTGAGTGAGATTCGGGCTGCCAGCGATCCACTCAACGCAGTCGCTCACGGGCTCCTCGTGCAGGCTCTTCAAGAGTACGAGTGACGTGTATTTTCACCTGACAGAAGCGACTCGGCGGAGGCTCATCAAGGAGCTTCGTGCCTACTGGTCTCTGCATCCCAGGTACCAGGACATCATCGACAACATCCAGGGCAAATTTTCCTTCGAGGAACGCCCTCAGTACGGCATCATCCTCAAGACGGGTTCTGCCACCAAGGTCCAGTTCTCACCTGACAACTTCATGGGGACTGTGCAGAGCTATGTGGCCCTAGCCAAGATCCCAGGATACGCAGGGTTGTCGGTAGATTGGGTCAGGGAGGACTCCCTCGCGATCCAAGCAAACGGGGGTAGGTTCCCATCTCAGAGTGGGGTCTACTACTGCGAGATGGTCACGGAAGACACGTTCTTCGTGGACCCTCTGCTCGATGTCAGGGACGAGCGGATCCTGATGACCACCCCCTCGGAAGGGACCCTTCAGGGGATCCCCTATGCCGGGAGCCTACGGATCTTCGAGATGCCCAGCGGGCGTCTCCTCCGTCCGGGCGTGAACTACACGATCGGCGCAGACCAGGTCACCGTCTATCTGGCTGTGCCACTAGCCAACGGACAGGCGCTCTCGGCTGACTACCGGGTCGCTGGGGTGACTACCGGACCCTGGAAGGTGGAGGCCCAGTCGGGCCTTAGTCATGTGATCCCAGGGGTGGTGTTGGTCTTCGGGCGGCGCTACCAGAAGGGCGACCGTTGGGCAATCATCGTCTCCCAAATCCGGGAGCCTGCGTACATGGAGTACGGCGGGAAGTGGGAACTGGGCATCGACATCGACATCATCGCCCGTGACGTGAACGCCCAGGTCGAGATTGCGGATCAGACGGCCATGTTTCTGTGGGCGATCCTGCGACCCAACCTCGTTGACGAGGGGCTCGACATCATGGATGTGTCGATGGGCGGGGAGTCAGAGGAGATCTACGACGAGAACGGAGACGACTACTTCTACAACTCCGCAATCTCGATGACCATCCAAGTAGATTGGTTTCTCCATGTCCCGATTCTCCCCAGGATTTTGTCCTACCAGGAGGATGTGAAGGGGCTGCCGCAAGACCTCTCCTTGTCGCCGTTCAAGGATCCGTTCTTCTCAGGGAAGTTCGAGCACTTCGAGAAGACCCTCGGTTGATCCATTTGGTGGCGTTGACACCCCTATATCCGCCGCATTGAGAGGAGAGGTACCACAATCCCTGTCTTTCGATACCAGTGCTCGTCCTGCGGATTGAACTTCTCCGCCCGCGTCGCCTCGGCTTTGTCTGCGGTGAAGTGTTCTTCCTGCGGGTCAGAAGCTGGGCAAGACCTCCCCCGGTCCTTCTCGGTGAGCACCAGCGTCCCCACGCAGGGGTTGTCGGCTCCTGCCACTGGGCTGTCCTCTCACGATTACGTCTATGACCGGGTGGTGGGTGAGGACTCCAAGGCCAAGTGGTCCCAGATAGCGGCCCGCCAGAAGGACAAGGTTCAGGTCATCGAGGAAAAGGGCGTCACCGGGTTCGACCTCACCCGCAAGCCAGACGGCACCTACGGGGTGATGACCCCCAAACAGAGGGCAGCCTCTGAGAGATCTCGAAAGTTCCACTTCAAGATGGATGCCCACGGCAGAGCCATGAAGGCGCAGAAGGCCACCTGAACTCGGCCACCTCCCGGTGCCTCGGCACCGTGGTCAATCACCGATCCACACGAATCCCCCGCGCTTTCCACTTCCTCTCCTCTATTCAGGAGAGGTCTGATTCACCTCAATTCCAGGAGCGCGACACATGCCGACTCTTCTTCGTGGTGGCTACGCCCCGCCCGGTGTCTACACCCAGACCTTCTTCGGCGTCCCCCCGACCCCGACCCCGATTCCCGATCGCCTCCCTGTGTTCATCGGGACTGGCACGGAGATCCTCTCCCGGTCGAACCTCCCCGTCGTGCGTGGCTCCTCCAGCACCATCGACCAACAGGTCGTGGATGAGGACGAGGCAGGGCGTGCAGTCACCAGCGTCTCTCCGAGTGGGGTCGTCTCCATCGGGGCGTTCGATGGGGTGATCACGAAGTTCCAGGTCCGTAATCTTCCGATCGTCTCGGGCGATGGTACGGGCACTCCGGCGGTGGACACGAGCGCAGTCTCGTGCCGCGTCAATGGCTTCCCCACCGTGGTCCTCGGCCTCGATGCAGCCAAGGGCATCGTGGAGATTGCAGTCGCCCCACAGGTGACTGACATCGTTCGCTGCACCTACTTCTTCGACCGCTCGGACACCCTGACGACCGACGACGTGTCGGATCAGATCACCCAGGATGCAGCCGTCATCGACGGCCTCGCGGGTCAGACCTTCGCCTTCGTCCTCGGGGCGAACGACGTGTTCTCAATCTCGGTGGACGGACTCGCGTTCGTGAACATCGTGATGCCCTCGTCCGCCCCCTCGGTGAGCGGCGCAGTCGTGGCAGCGACGATCAATGGTGCGGCGGGCATCGGTTCGCTCGTCGCCTCCACCTACGTCAACAACCTCGCCCAGGTCTGCATCCGTCTCTCGGCGGACAAGTCGATCGTCATCGGGACCGGGACGGCGAACACGACCCTCGGGTTCACGCCGAACACGGCGACTGCTCGCAACCGGGTCTTCTACACATTCCAGGGTCCGATCGTGGACGGCACGGGCGGCGGCATCACGACCACCGACCCGTCGCGCATCGTCGTTCTCGTGGACGGCATCCAGGTCATCCCGACGGCGGTCAACGGATCGGCTCGGAGCTTCACGCTCCCCTACGCCCCGGCCCTCGGCTCCACGGTCACGGTCCGCTACTTCTTCAACACCTGGCAGGACACGTTCGACTACCTCGCGAACATCAACGTCACTGCCATCACGCGGGTCGCCCTCACGCCGGATGGTTCGACGGCGGGCACGTTCCTCCAGGGCGTCAGCTACGTCCTGAAGGACGATGTGATCGTCTGGGGAACGGCGGCGCTCATCTCTGCTGCTACCCACACAGAGGGCGGGGCGACCCTCGGCACGTCTCAGATCCAGGCGATGCTGGTGGACAACCAGATCTTCCTGGCCCCCTGCACCCCGACCGTGAACAGCACGGGTCCGGTCTCGGTCGAGAGCCGCACGGTGTTCCAGCTTCCGTATCAGCCCACGACGGGCAACGGTCGCGGCAACCCGCTCGGGTCGGCTCTGTACCAGGTCGTCTCCAACGGGAGGATTGACCTCCCGACGACTCGCCCCGACCTCATCACGGCATACTGGGGCTTCGGCGTCCAGGATGCGATCGACCGTGGTCCGGTGACGGTCCTCAAGGTGGACAGCACCACCTCGCAGATCACGCTCAGCCCGATGGTCCCGGAAGGAGCCTCGGTCTTCGCGAGCTTCTACTACAACACGCTCGTGGACATGGCGAACATCGGCACGAGCAGCGCCTACACGCTGACGTGCGTGACAGCGGGTCCGGGAGGCATCGGCACCTATTCGCTCAAGGGCGGTTCGGGTGCATCCCTCTTCGGAGCAAGCCTCACCGCCAAGGGCACTGACCTCACGACCGTAGAGATCGTGTTCCCGTCGGGCTCGGAGTTCTTCCCCGATGCTCGCGTCGAGGGTGCCGCTCCGGTCGAGGAGACTGTTCAGGTCGAGTTTGCCACGTCGGATCTGACTCCGGCGCGGTTCACGAACTTCGGCCCCGGTCCCTACTACACGATCGACAACACCTCGGATCGTCTCCGGGTGACCTTCGATGGTGTTCCTGCCTTCACCGGCATCGCCGCTGGTGTTGATCTCTCGTCACCCACGGCAGGCACCCGCGCAGGAGCCTTCGCTCACCTTCTCGGTGAGGAGATCAAGTACACAGCGGCCTCAGGCGAGACGACCTACGACCTCACCTCGGGTGTGGACGACGCGATCAATCTCCTCGTGGATGGCGTCCCCCTCGCTGCGGCGACGGGCACTGTCCTCGGTGCGACGGCGGCCAACTTCGTCTCGGCCATCAACGCATCGGCTGTCCTGGCAGGCAACGAGCCCTACTACAACGGCGCGGGCACCTTCACGGCCTTCACGGTCACTGCTGGTGAGTACGACCAACTCACCCTCCACTACACCGGAGACGTGAACGGACCGTCGGGCAACCAGACCATCACCCTCGCGCCTGGCGCGTATGTGTCGGTCGGTGCGCTCGTCGCCCAGATCAACACGCAGCTTGCGACGATCAACGGCGCAGGCTTCCTCCTCGGGTCGGTCACGGCCTCGGCACTCGCCTCGGGCCAGGTCCGGTTCACCCTCGCGATCGGCACGGCCTCGGACCTCCTGACGTTCGGCGGCATCCCGCTCAACACCGAGACGGTCACGATCGACGGCAAGGTCTACACGTTCCAGACCGTTCTCACGAACGTGGATGGAAACGTCCTCATCGGCGGTTCGGCTGCCGCCTCGCTCAGCAACCTCATCGCGGCGATCACGCTCGGTGCAGGGGCTGGCGTCACCTACGCAGCGGCGACGACACTCCACCCGACGGTCACAGCGGTTGCTGGAACTGTCGTCGGTACGATGCTCGCGAAGGCGAAGGCCAGCGGGTCTGCCGGGAACACCATCGCGGTCAGCACGACGGTCACACTCGGTGTGTGGGCTACAGCCACGCTCCTCGGCGGTGACGACGCTGGCTACCTGGAGTTCATCACGAACGCGCTGCTCGCACGGGACTTTGCAGTTCTGGCAGGCATCGACACGGACACGGCGACGAACAGCAATCAGACCAAGATCTACAACGGTCCGATCGCTCGTCGCTACACGGTGGCGACAACGGCTGGTCGTCTCCCCTACGACCGCATCCTTCTCAGGAACCGCATCTTCCCAGGTGGGAACTCGCTGTCCTACGTCTCGACCCTCGCACAGACCGGGATCACCCTTCAGGGCGGCACCGGCATGGTGAAGTCCGGACTCATCAACGGTGAGACGGCTGAGGCTGTCTTCGGTGCGAACGTCAAGGCACCGACGATCATCGCCTACACTGGATGGGCGGATGGTCAGGTCGCCACGGCCACCTACGGTGATGCGCGTGACGGTCAGGCGAACGTCATCTTCTACGACGGCACAGACCCGTCGAACCCGGCGAACAACCTCCTGACCTTCACGGCGGGTGGCGGCCTCGTCACGGTGATCTTCACTGCCTCGACTCTGGGCACGGCTACGGCCTTCGGTCCGGTGACGATCGCTGGCTCGGTCCTCGGTCAGATCAACGCAGCCATCGTGGCTGCGGGGCTCAGCGCGACCGTCCAGGTTCTCCAGGAGGGTGCGGCTGCTCGTCTCGTCGGAGGCGGCGTCAACGCGGCTGCAACCCTGGTGATCGGTGCTGGAAGCTCGAACGACACCCTCGGCTTCGCTGAGGACGACTCGGCGGCTCCTACGCCTGTCTCCACCCGTCAGTTCATCTCGGCCCTCATGGGTCACACAGCAGCGGCGTCCTTCGTGGCGTCGATGCTCAGCTACGCACTCCCTGTCGCTGGCTACTTCCCGGCCCGTGCCCTCGCTGGCATCCAGAAGGACTCGACGGGCAACGTCTTCCTGTACTTCCAGAGCCAGACGCTCGGAGTCGGGTCGAGCATCAACTTCGACAACGCGACCACGAACAACTCTCTCGTGACGGGGACGCTGCTTCTCATCACGTCGGCGGATGGATCGTCTGGTGAGGCCGCAATCAACGGCTTCTTCGTCACGTCCTCGAATCCGAGTCTCGGTTCTGGTTCGGCGGACACCTCGGTCTTCAACTCGGGTGTCGGTCAGGACGGCGTGGTCGGTCAGACCTACCGGGATGAAGTGACCGGGTTGGTCTTCACGATCCTTCCGCGTGCGGGTGGGCTCCCCTACCCGACAGGCGCGAACGCAACCCTCACCTTCAGGGTGAGCAAGACGTTCACGACGGATGGCAACATCCCGACCCTCGCAATCCCCGGACTCGAACTCACGGTCACGAACACCTCGCTGGTGGTCGTGGGTGACACGGCGTTCATCGAGACCTTCAAGAAGACGGGCGATGAGCCCACCATCGGGGAGATCTACTACGTCAGCTACCTCTTCCGGAAGCAGGACTTCTCCCCGAAGTTCTTCTCGCGGCTGTCGGAGGTCGTGGCCGAGTACGGACCGGTGAGCCCGGACAACCCGCTCTCCCTCGCGGCCTTCCTCGCGTTCCTGAACGGGTCGTCAATCATCGCGACCTACCAGGTTCTCAAGGAGCCTGGTTCGTCTCAGGCGAGCGAGCAGTCGTACCTCAACGCTCTCGTGGACCTTGAAGGCGACTCGCTTCCGGGCAACATCTCGCCCACGGTCCTCGTGTTCCTGACCCCGGCTACGCCGGTCCTGACGAAGTTCACGGCCATCCACTGTGATGTGCAGTCGAGCATCCGCTACCGCGCAGAGCGCACCGCAATCTTCGGATTCGCATCGGGTACCCAGCCCTCGCAGGCTGGTGCTCTTGCTCAGGCGACTGGCGCAACGCGCGTTCGGTTCGTCTACCCCGACATCGCCACGATCACCCTCACCGACGTTCTCGGGGCGTCCAAGACGTACCTCGTGGACGGTCGGTACATCGCAGGAGCGGTTGCCTCCTCGACCACGGCTCCGAGCATCGACTCGGCAACTCCGTGGACGGGTCGGCTGCTCAGTGGCTTCACGACCCTCGCTCGGTCGCTCGACGCGGTGGAAGCGAACCAGGTCGCCTCGCGTGGTGTCACCGTGATCGAGGAGCGTCTTCCGTTCATGCGGATCCGCCACGGCCTCACCAGCGACATGAGCAACACGCTCACGAAGCTGCCGACGGTCATCCAGATCGCAGACGACATGCAGCGTCGCGCTCGTGCGGTGCTCGATGCCTTCATCGGCGTCAAGTTCCTCCCGCAGATCCTCGGGCAGATCGAGGGGCAACTCTCCGAGATGTTCAAGCGCGCTGTCCAGGGACAGATCATCACGAGCTTCACCGGAGTCAGCGTCATCCTCGACCCTGAGGATCCCACGGCTGTCCTGGTCGAAGCCTTCTACATCCCGGTCTTCCCGCTGCTCTACATCCAGTTGACCTTCCGCGTCTCGTCGCAGTCGGCAACGGTCTGAGCAGACCATGGATGACTCCAAGACCAGCGGTTCAGACGGCAACTACATGACGAAGCAGAACCTCTGGATGCTCCACGAAACGAGCACAATGCTCGATGAACTGGTGCCAGAGGGGGAGCTTCTGCCCGACTGGGTGGAGTCGAAGATCAACACCGCAGCCACACACCTCAAGGATGTGGCTGCGTGGGCGGTCTCTGAAGCCAAGCTCAGCATCAAGACAGCCGGGTACGGACGTGGGTACGGCCAGGTTCTTCGGGGTGACCCTCGGTGGATGGATGCAAAGTATCCAGGCACCGACTCCAAGGGCAACCCCTTCAAGAAGGGGGAGAAAGTCCTCTACTGGCCCTCGACCAAGACCTTCATGACCGGAAAGGACGCCCAGGACGCCTGGCGGAACTTCCAATCTGAGAAGGGCGACGAAGAGGGCAACCCCTACGCTCGAAGCGCCTCCAGGGTCGCCGCCAAGTACATCAACACCCGTTTCCGCCCCTATAGCCCGCCACGGTAAGGGCGGCTCTCGTCAGCCCACGGAGATTCATGGCCAACACCGACATCAACCCAGCGAATGGCGTACAAGGTAGCTCCTACCTCTACGACTTCGGGACGAGCCCGAACACACGGGTTGCCGTCTCTCAGAAGGTTCGGCTCCTTGCCCCGGCCTACGGCTCGGGAACGAAGGCGCTGTTCCAGATGGGCGTCGTCTCCTCGTTCAGCCCGAGTCAGAGCCGGAGCGTCGAGCCCGTCCGTGGCATCGGCTACGGCGACATGATCGCGGAACTCGTTCCGTCGGTCACAGAGCCTGTCACCGGCTCAATCGAGCGCGCTCTCCTGTACCTCGCGAACCTCTGGCAGGCGACGGGCTACTCGGGCGGCGTGGACGGTCCGGTCAGGTCGCTCGCCCACCACAGGTGGCCGTTCGACATCGAGCACCAGTTGGTGTTCTCGACCCTCGCTGACTCGGACCTCGGGTTCGCGAACGTCGGTCACTCAGGGGCAGAGCGGAACTTCGGCGGCGGCGTCCAGAAGGTCAGCTTCCCCCAGGTCAGCGTGCCGACCCCGGCACCGCCCACCTACGGTGCGAACCAGGGGCACTCGGCCATCATCACGATGTACGAGGCGTGCTGGTTCACAAGCTGGTCAGCGACCTACACACAGGACGCTGGGCAGATCATGGAGTCCGGCGATGTGAGCGTCTCGGACGTTCACGACTTCTCCTCGCTCTACGGGGAGTTCCTCCCGACTGGCAACGATCCTTCGGTGGACCAGCTTGGTTCGATCCGCTACGGCGGCTCGGCTGAGATCGGGACGCTGACCGGTGCTGGTGTGGTGGGTGGTACCGGTATCCGCTGAGTCCCTGACAACCATCACAGGTCTACGGTAGAGTACGGGGAGCTTGCGGGAACGCGGGCTCCCCGTTCCCGTTTCCGTCCAGGAGCAAACCTGTGGGCCTCACACTTCAAGATCTCAAGACTGCGATGGCCCCCCTTGCCGAAATCGGCAAGGGCGAATTGACCTTCGAGGTCAATGGGACTCGGATCTCACTTCGAGCCCTGACTCCTGATGAGGAGATTGCAGTCCAGAGGTACTCCCGGTCTTCTCTCGCAGAGGGTGATCTCACGGATCAGACCACAGCCTTGGAGTACCTGGACAAGTTCAGGAACGGCTCCTTGGGCTACAGCATCGTCCAGATTGGGAATCTGGATTTCCGCAATGTGGAGACCATCGAGACGGGGGAAAAGCTCGCCAACGGCACCGCCATCAAGGTCAAGCGTCACGAGGCAATCCAAGGGCTCGTGGGCAACTGGTCGCGGAACATGACCGTCGCCGTCTTCAAGAAGTTTGGCGAACTGATGAACCAGGTTGAGAAGGAGGTTGAAGGGCTCATCGAGTTTGAGTCCATCGACTTCGACGGGGAGATCACCAGGCTCGAAGATCGAATCCGGGAACTCAAGGAAGAGAAGGCTCGCATCACCCTGTCGGACGCCGATCCCAGGACCAATCTCCGGCAACAGGTTGCCACCTCAGGCAAGTCCTTCCGCCGCCCAGAAGCGGGAAGCACAGCCGCCGCAACAACCGACTCAATCCAAGACCAGCAGAACACGATTCAAGAGGCTGGGACGGTTTCGGTCCCGTCTGACATTGACCGGGAGATTGCCTCGGAAGAGGAAGAGTCCCAAGAGGAACCAGAGGAGCCCTCCATGGACCTCCTGGGAGCCCAGGGAGCCGCTCCGCCGGTCGAGAACCTCCGGAAGTCTGTGTTGGACCGTGGGACCGCTGGTGGGGCCATCAGGATGCCTCCACCGTCCCCCTCGAAGCAGGCACCTGAGGAGTTTCAGGAGAGCGTCGATGAAGATGCTCCTCCTGAGCCCACAGCGGACCCCCTCTCGGATGTCATGTCTTCGATGGTGGACATGGGAGACTCGGACTCGGCAGAGAAAGCCGTCGAGATGGAGACTCGTCGCATCATGGAGATGCGGGCCAACGCCGCGAAGATGTCGCGGAAGCCGCCTCACGTTGCAGCAAAGCAGGCGGCTCAAGAGATTGAGCGGCCCACCGCTGCGGGCACCAAGGACGGCGTGGAGGTCTACAAGATGCCCACGCAGACACTCACGGACAGACGGCCACCTGAGACGGTGCAGGCACCTGTACGGAGCAACGCCAACCCCCGCTTCAAGCCCACACGCAGCGGGGGATGACCCCGCACTGGTGAATCACGCCCGTGCTTCCTTCCACGACCAAGGAGCAAAGGGGTCCGATGTACGAGGATCTCATTCCTCTGGTCGTACCTGGATTCCTTACGACTCGCGTTCAGATTGGTAGCACCTCTCTTGGGCTCCGATCTCTGTCGATCAACGACACCAACCACCTCCGCCAAATCGCCCGTGATGGAGGACCAGACTGGCCCTTCCATCTGGCGGCGGCGAGCATCTGGATGATTGATGGGGTCTCTCTGTTGGAGAGCTACCCGTACAATCAGATGCCAGCCCTCGCTGTCCTTCGGAATGGGCACAAGTCCCTGGTCAGGATGGTGTTCTCGCAGGCGTTGAGCTTCTTCCGCCGGATGCGAGATGCCAACCGCCTGTTCGAGGCGTTCCTCTACGAGGACGAGTCCAGGAGGCTCTGGAAGGCCACGAACAACGGGGCACACCAAATCTGGACGCAAGCAGGGATGCCGGGGCTCGAACGGCTCGGCCAGAACCCGTTTCAATCTTCTTGGGTTCAGTGGAACCGCGCAGAGGATGACAGGCTGGACGACGACTACCAGTGGAGCCTGACGAAGATGCTCGTCTCGGTGCAGTCCTCGAAGTCGGCCAAGAAGCTCGACGCGAAGGACAAGACCAGGCTCGAAGCAGAGAAGTCACGACGGGCAGAGGCCCAGAACCGCGCCTACTACATCTACAAGGGTGTCCTCGATGATGAGGGCAAGCGGAAGGAAGACCCAATCCTTCAGGTGCTCCAGCCACGGACAGCCCAGGAACTCTCTGAAGAGATGCGCCGCTGGGTCTCTGGCGAGAAGGACATCCACGATCTCGTGGTCGAGGACTACAAGAACCGCATCAAGATTGAGTACGAGGAAAAGGAAAGCGAGGCAGAGCAAGCCCTTCAGAACGTGCGGGCTCGGGCTCTTCTGGAGGAGCGGAACCTGGGGGTTCCGAAGCCCAGGATGATTGGGTACACGCCGGAACAGCTTGCGAAGCTGCGTCCGACTACCCAGAAGCCTGGTGCGAAGTTCATCATCGAGGCGAACATGACCTCCCGGAACTTCAATCGCTACCTGCGGGACAACCCGAACGCTGGTTCCCTCGATGTGGTGGACGGACGGGTCGTCGTGAAGAACCCATCTATCGCTCCCCAAGGAGACGAGGAGGCAGAGCCTGCTCCGACCCTCAACGAGTTGATCGCAAACCGGAAACCCACCCTGAATGGCTAACAGCAGCGAGCATACAGTCAAGCTGTCAGCGGACTTCTCCGACTTCGTTCGCAATGCGAACAAGGCCGGGAAGAAGTCCGCTGAGGCCATCGGCAAGGCTATCGAGGCTGGGGTCTCATCGCACTCGGTACAAGCCTACCAGAAGGCAAACAAGATCTACGAGAAGCTGACTCGGGCATCTGTAAAGGAGATGGCACAGTACGAGTCTAACTTGAAAACCAAACTGAGCGGCGAGACAGAACAGAAGCTCAGGAACTCCATCAAGAACATCGCCAAGCTCACTCAAGAGCTTCAAGACATCACCCTAGACGATGATGCCAGGAAGAGGAAGCAAGCTGAGAAAAAGTCTTTCCAGGAGAAGTGCAAGAACCTGAGCAAGTTGAGTGACACTTCGGAGAAGGACATCAAGACCCAGATGGCTGCGTTGATGTCCGGTATGCGAAAGGCAGATAAGGAGCATAAGGCTGACGATCAGAGGGCAAGTCGGAGGATGAAGGCCAACACTGAACTGTTGAGGGTTCAGAACAAGCTCGCCCATGTGTTCAAGGGGGAACTTGTATCCGGGGCTAGTGAACTCAACTCCGGTCTGGAAAGTGCCCTGACCAAGTTCAAGGACGGTATCTCGAACATCGACATTGGTTCGATGATTTCCGGTGGTGCCTCGGCTCTAGGGAAGGGGCTGGGGGGAGCCGCAGAGTCCCTGGGGGCGCTCGGCGGGGCTGGGGGTGCCCTCGGAGGATTGGCCTCGGCACTAGGCGGTGTAGCCCTAGTCCTCGGACCCCTGGTCATCGCCTTCGGGCTCTTTGCCGGTGTCATGTTCGGCATCGACAAGGAGGTCAAAGAGTTCAACAAGACAGCAATCAACACGTTCGGGACCAGGAGCGTGATGAGCATGGGTGCCGGGACCATGAGGGACAACCTCACGGTCCTGAGACACGCCACACAGGACTTGAACAAGACACTCGGGCTCACTTCTGAAGAGGCAATGGGTGTGTTTGATGCCCTCGACGCTGGGGGCATCTCTCTCAATCGTCTCACTCGGGGTGCAGTCACCGCTGCTGACAAGGAGAAGGCTCTTGGGGAGGTGCTACGGGATACCGCAGCCACAGCCAAAGCTCTCGGGGTCGGAGTCAGTGAGTTCACGAGCCACCTCGCTGAGTACGCGAACGAGACTGCAAACTCCTTGGAGAGTGTCACGGACCAGTTCGCCCTGGTGTCGAAGCAGGCTCTGGACGCAGGGTTCTCTACTCGCCGGTTCTACTCGCTGATCACTCAGGCTGCGTCTGGCCAGGCTTCACTCAACACGCACCTCTCCACGACTGGAGATTTGCTCATCAAGATGGCCAAGGCCATCGGAGACAAGGCTGCGGCAGAGATGATTGGTGGGGCGTCTGCTTCGTTCAAGGACATGAGCACTCAAGATCGGTACAAGACGATCATGACGACCGGCGCAGGCCGGACGAAGGATATCCTCAAGGGGAGCGCAGAGCGTCAGGCCAGCACCTTTACAGCCGACCTGAAGGCACTTGGGAAGAACTCTGAACTCGCCAAATCTCTCAAGATGGCAAGGGATGCTGGCGTCACGTTGTCTCCCGAAGCTCTTGCGGATGTGTCTGGTGAGAAGCTCGTGAAAGAGCTTGCCTCGATGACTACAGCGCAGCAGTCCACGCTCATGTCGTCTCTTACGAGTTCTTCAGACAAGACGGTCTCTGATTTGGGTCGGAGATTGGATCAGCTTACTACGGTCAGCCGTGGCACCACGGGCAGCATGGCTGACATGTCCACTGCACTGGGTGGGCTCGATCCAGGTGCAGCTATCGCCATGAAGCTTTCGAGCGCGATGGCGATCCTTGGGAGGCCGCTGGATGAATTGACGGGCGTAGACCGGATGGCTGCCGAGTCGATCACTGGGCTGACCGGTTCGCAGATGGAGCAGTACCAGGCTCTAGCCAGAGTCTCCAAGGGTAACTTTGCTCTGCTGGAGAACACAGCGGACGACATGAAGACGATGTCCAAAACGGACAGGGAGGCTCTTCAGGCTGATCAGGATACGCGGTTCGGTGCTCACATGGACGAGAACGGGAAGGTCGTCACCAAGAGCGGGGCAGAGATTGCGAACGCGATGGAACTCATGTCCTCCACTGTCGCCGCGAGTCCAGACGAGATCAAGGACATCAAGGACGAGAACACTGTCCTCGCTGAGGACGCTCTTGACGAGACAATGACGATCTCGGACGTGCTCCAGAATGAGATCACCCAGTACCTGCGTGGCATCTACGAGGATGTGGGCCTCCCCTTGCTTGACATCATCGAGGGCATGATGGGGACCTCGGAGGCAAAGCGAGCTAGGCACGAGACGACTGCCTTCAAGAAGTCTCTTGCTAGATCCACACGGGAGTCTATGGGAGAGAAGCGGACTGCGGAGCGCACTATTTCGACGCTCGAAAGAAAGACAGACCGCACCGAAGAAGAAGATGCTGAACTTGAGCACGCTCGCGGCACTGTGGCAGTTGCAGACGCGAGGATCGCCGCTGCGGATGAAGCCAGAACCAAAATTGAAGGCGGTGTAGATGAGGCTGGGAATGCCATCGCCCCAGATCTTTCGGCTCTCGCAGACACCTTTGACTACTATCTTGAGGGTAGTGATCGTGCCTACTCCACTGAAGAGGAGGCTCGGGCGGCAATGACCCCTGAGCAGTTGGCAAATGAGTCCTCTAATATAGGTCCAGGAATGTTCGGTGGTGGTGAGTACATCACGAAGTCGGCTGCCCACCACACCTCTGGCAGTGTTGCTGCTGGAGGTCTCCTTGATAGCGCGGAGACCGCTGCCGTCCGTAATATTATGGCTGACAGGGCAGCGGCGGCTGAGGCAACTGGCGCACCTGGTGCGCCAGTTGTGGTCACACCGCCTGGTGGAGCCCCAACTACAGCCCCAACTGTTCCTGGAACAGTAGCGCCTGCCCCCATCGCCTTGGTCGCACCGACCGCACCGACCACAACGGCAGCACCTGCTGTAGCGCCTTCGGTTGTGTCCGATGCTACGTCTGGGATGGCTGAGGCACCTGTCGCTGTCGAAGATGCGTCTGCTCTTGCCAAGGAGGACGCAGAGAAGGCTCTCAAGGCCACAGGAGACGGGACCAAGGCCGTCGTCAAGGCTCTCACGAAGGACGTGAAGCTCGGGAACTCGCTTGCACGGAGCAATCTCCCCGACGCGATTGGGGTTGCGATCATCAAGGCTCAGGCGGCTCACGACATCGAGGCGTTGGCCTTCGCTGCGGGTTTGGATCCTAAGCAGACTGCTGAAGCTGTTTCCAAGTACATGGAGACCGGGGAAGTTTCTGGCGATCTGACGACTGCTCTCGGGACTATGCCTGAGTCCTCCAGGAGAGCCCTGGACACTCTATCAAGTGGTCTGGGTCTGGGTCTGGGATCTGCTGGTGGGTTGTTGGGTCCTAGTGCCGATCCACACATCACGGGCAGACACAGATTGGCGACCGTCGCCGCAGATCCAGATCCTGATTCTGCTGTTGCAGACTCGGATGTCACAACTCCTGGGGTAGAGGACTTCCTCTACCGGGGTGACGGCGTTCGCGGGACAATCACACCGATCGACACGGCAGATGATGTCATCGGCATGAAGCGTGGTGGAGCTATCGACCGTGCCACTGGCGGCTCTGGTGGCTCTGTCACTGTGAACATCTACGGCGGCGACGAACGCCGCGTCTTCGATGTGGTGAAGCGAGTCTTGTCGCAGTCTGGGATTGGTCCAGGACGAGTGACCTCGCGTGCCTAACCAACGCTCAATCATCAGGTCTGCCTTCGAGTCCGCCCAGGACGAGTTCTTGGGCCTGGGCAAGCGCCCCGTCGTCTTCGACATCATGGCCCCAGGCAGCGGCACTTCCCTCCTGGGTGAAGACCTCAAGCTGGTTCTCCACGTCAATCCAAGCTCGATGCAGTTCAGCTACACGAAGGTCATCGAGCGTCAGCAGACACTTGGTGGCTTCGTTGAGTACCACTGGGGAAACTCCCCGGCTGAAGTCTCTCTCAGTGCAGCGACAGGTG
>Ga0315285_10001685_pt1 | contig 23188 bp, 16 predicted proteins | sample YL17G09_36_MG_FD_203698 | JGI IMG/M metagenome (GOLD analysis project Ga0315285, IMG submission 203698) | Sediment microbial communities from Yellowstone Lake, YNP, Wyoming, USA - YL17G09_36 | ecosystem: Environmental > Aquatic > Freshwater > Lake > Sediment | place: USA: Wyoming | collected... | reverse complement strand
CAATCCGCAATCCGCAATCCGCAATCCGCAATGAACTCCAAGCGGTCAAACAATGGTATCACCTTGAAAAGGATATACTTAAGCACAGCCAGATAAAAATGTCAGTCACCCGTTGGGCCGGCCGAAGATCATCCGCCCGGCGGACGTCTGAAGGGCGCTGGTGACTGTGATCTCGATTTCCTTGCCGACAAGGTCGCGGGCCTGCTCAACCACAACCATTGTTCCATCCTGGATATAGCCCACACCCTGGCCCGCTTCCTCCCCCGGCCGGACGATCCTGACCTTCAGCGGCTCGCCAGGAAGGTACACCGCCCGCATCGCATTGGCCAGGTCGTTGACATTGACGACCTTCACGCCACGTAAGCGGGCAACTTTGTTGAGGTTATAGTCATTGGTTATCACCCGCCCGTCCAGTTGGTGCGCCAGTGCCAGGAGTTTCTCATCCACGCCGGAGTATTTTTCCACAGTCGCCGCACTGGGGTCCATTATCCGCACGTCCACGCTCTTGGAACTCTGAAGTTGCGCCAGGATGTCCAGCCCCCGCTTGCCACGGTTTCGCTTGAGCTTATCCTCACTGTCTGCAACTGTTTGCAGCTCGTTGAGGACGAATCGGGGCACGATGATCTCCGACTCCGTGACGCCGGTTTCGACGATGTCGGCGATGCGTCCGTCGATGATGGCCGAGGTGTCAAGCAGCATTGGCCGGGCACCCTTGGCCTGCCTGGCGAACTCGACGTAGGGGATGATGAAGCGGAAATCGTCCTTGGTCTGAAGGACGAAGCTGACGCACAGGAACACCGTCGCGGCCCCGACAATCCCCTTGACGAGTTGGACAAGCAGGGGGTTGTTGAGTTCGAAGACCTTCACGCCGATGTCGACGACCAGGCTCAGGCCGTAGGCGATTACCATCCCGGCCAAGGCGCCGAAGAAAAGCCCGCTGAGCACCTGGAGTCGCTTTCGCCGCCAGAACATATCCGCCAGCACCAGCAGGAAGGCCGCGATGACTGGAACAAGGATGGTGGTGGCCACCCAGCGAAAGGTCACCGCCTTGTCCCCTGCCGCCTGTAAGGACAAGGAAACTGAAATTCCCGTTACGACCAGCAGGAAAAATATCCGAACGATATGGAGGATCATGTTTGCGCCATCCAACGAGAAGCGGTGATTTTATGTTTTTCAATCTTTTAATAAACAAAATACGATATCGATGCCCGTCTTGGGCTTTATGGAATATAACACCCCCGCCCGCCGTCGGCCAGCATCTTTGTGGGCCGCCGGTCAGGAAGAAGCTCGCGGGGTTGTGGGCCGACTGGACGAACATTTTCGGCGAAACAATTGACCGGGGGGTATGCTGCCGATAATGTCTCTGGAGTTGGTACGTATTGGAAAGGAATGCCCGATGGCTATTCAAGAATGGTCTGACGATATCGTCGTGGTGGAATTGGCCGACGATCCCCAGTTCACCGACGAGTTGACCAGCGTGACGGACTTGGTGGAGAGGAACCCCCGCCACGTCGTGCTCAACTTCGGTGTCGTCGGGTTCATCAACAGCTCCAACGTTGCCAAGCTTCTGCGCCTGCGCAAGGCAATCAACATGCAGGGCCGCAAGCTGATCATGTGCGAGGTCAACACGCAGGTCTGGGGCGTCTTCCTGGTCACGGGCCTGGACAAGATCTTCGACTTCACCAGCGATACCGCCACGGCGCTGGCGACGCTTCAAATCGGATAGCGGTGGCCGGGAGCCGGTAGCCGGTAGCCGGGAAGAGTGGAAACGGCGGAACCCGGAACAGCCAACGGCGGAACCGGGAACCCGGAACAGGGGAAACGGCCGGCATCTGACAAGCCTTTTTCGGCATTCCGCCCTTTTTGATGTTCCCGTGTTCCGCTTTTGTGCTTTTCCGCTTTTCCTAATACCGGGTTCCTGGTTCCCGGTTCCGTCGTTTGTTTCTCCCGGGTTCCGCTTTTTCTTCACCGGCTTGTCCCGGCCGGACGCCGGCAGTATAATGCATGATTTACTTGTGTATGGCGGACACGGAACCGACATCCTCGCGGGATATCCTCGACCCCGTTGCGGGCGGTGGGGCGCCTACCGGGGCGGATGAGCCTGTGCGCACGGACCGTCCCGCGCGGCCGGCCAGGGCGAGGGAGATCGTGATCCTGGGCGCCAAGGAGCACAATCTCCGCAACATTGACGTTCGCATCCCGCGCGACAAGCTGGTGGTCATCACGGGCCTCAGCGGTTCGGGCAAGAGTTCGCTGGCGTTTGACACGATCTACGCCGAAGGCCAGCGAAAGTACGTCGAAAGCCTTTCAGCCTACGCCAGGCAATTCCTCGAGCAGTTGTCCAAGCCGGACGTCGAGCACATCGAGGGCCTGCCGCCGACGGTGGCCATCGAGCAGCGCGGCGGCGGGAGCAATCCGCGGTCGACCGTCGCGACCACGACGGAGATATACGATTACCTCCGGTTGCTCTTTGCCCGCGTGGGCGAGCCGCACTGCTGGATCTGCGGACGGTCCATCACCAGCCAGACCGTCAGCCAGATGGTCGATGCCCTGTTCCAACTGCCGGAGGGCACGCGGTTCATGGTCCTGGCGCCGATCGTCCGCGGCCAGAAGGGCCAGCACCAGGAGATGCTGCGGCACATCCGGCGCGAGGGCTACGTCCGCGTGCGGATCGATGGGCAGATCCACGACCTCAAGGCCGCCCCGGAGCTCAGCAAGTTCCGGGCCCACGACATCGCGGTGGTCGTCGACCGCCTGATTCTCAAGGAATCCGTTCGCATCCGCCTGTCCGACAGCATCGAGACCGCCCTTGGCCTGGCCGGAGGGCTGGTGACGATCACCCACGAGGACCCCGCCAGGCCGGATGAATCGAAAGACCCCGCCGGGACTGCCAACGGGCACTGGCGGGACCGGGTTTTCTCGGCCACTTACGCCTGCCCCGAGCACCCGGAGGCCAGCCTGCCGGAACTGAGCCCGCGGATGTTCAGCTTCAACTCGCCGTACGGGGCGTGCAAGTCGTGCGACGGGCTGGGCACGATCCTGGAGTTCGATCCGGATCTGATCGTGCCTGACCAGACGCTCTCGCTGAGCGCGGGGGCCGTGGCAGCCTGGCGGCACGGCGGCAAGCGGATGAACATCTTCTACAATCGGCTGCTGAGGCAGTTCTGCCGCGAGTTTGGCGTCTTGCCGGCCACGCCGTTCCAGGAGATCCCCACGCCGGCTCGCGACGCGCTGCTCAAGGGCGACGCCGATCGCGGCTGGGAGGGCGTGATTGCCAACCTCAACCGCCGCTGGAAGAAGACCGACAGCGAGTACGTCAAGAGCCGTCTGCACGGGTATCTTTCCGAGCAGGCCTGCCGGGCCTGCCGCGGCGCGAGGCTCAAGCCCGCCAGCCTGGCGGTAAAGGTGGCAGGGCGGAACATCGACGACGTCACCCGCATGAGCATCGCCGAGGCGCTGGCGTTCTTCGACACGCTCGAACTCGACACCGAGAAGACCCAGATCGCCGCGACGATCCTCCGCGAGATCCACCACCGAATGCGTTTCCTGGCCGACGTGGGGCTGGAGTACATCACCCTCAACCGCACCTCGGCCACGCTGTCCGGCGGCGAGGCCCAGCGGATCCGCCTGGCAACGCAGGTCGGCAGCGGGCTTGTCGGCGTCTGCTACGTGCTGGATGAGCCGACCATCGGCCTGCACCATCGCGACAACGCCAGGCTCATCCAGACGCTGCTGCACCTGCGGGACATGGGCAACACGGTGCTGGTCGTCGAGCACGACGAGGAGACCATGCGCTGCGCCGATGAGATAATCGACATGGGCCCGGCCGCGGGACGCCACGGCGGGCGGATCGTCGGCCAGGGGACGGTCGAGGACATCTGCCGCGCCCCGGAGTCGATGACGGGCAAGTACCTTTCCGGCGCGATGCGGATCGAGACGCCGCTACGGCGGCGGAAGGTCTCGTCGCGAAAGGCCCTGGAGCTTCGCGGCTGCCGGGAGAACAACCTCAAAAACGTGGATGTCAAGTTCCCCATCGGCGGGATCATCTGCGTAACGGGCGTAAGCGGATCGGGCAAGAGCACGCTGGTGAACCTCACGCTCCTGCGGGCGCTGCGCCGCCAGTTGACAAGCTCGCGCGAGAAGCCCGGCGAGCACGACAAGCTCCTGGGCCTGGGCAAGATCGACAAGGTCATCGAGATCGACCAGTCGCCCATCGGGCGCACGCCGCGGAGCAACCCGGCCACGTACACGGGCGTGTTCGACCTTATCCGCCAGCTTTTCGCCAAGACTCGCGAGGCGAAGATTCGCGGCTACAAGCCGGGTCGGTTCAGCTTCAACGTCAAGGGCGGGCGGTGCGAGGCCTGCCAGGGCCAGGGGACCAAGCGGATCGAGATGCACTTCCTGCCGGATGTCTACGTCGAGTGCCAGGAGTGCCGCGGCGCCAGGTACAACCGCGAGACGCTCGAGGTCCGCTACAAGGGCAAGAACATCGCCGACGTGCTGAACATGCGGGTGGAGGAGGCGCTTGGCTTCTTCGATAGCTTCTCGAAGATCAAGCAACTGCTCAAGGCCCTCAACGACGTGGGGCTCGGCTACGTCGAGCTGGGCCAGAACTCGACAATGCTCTCCGGCGGCGAGGCACAGCGAGTCAAGCTCGCAAGCGAGCTTGGCAAGACCGCCACCGGGCACACGCTCTACGTGCTGGACGAGCCGACGACCGGCCTGCACTTCGCCGACATCAACAACCTGCTCAACGTGCTCAACCGCCTGGCCGACGTGGGCAACACGGTGGTGATAATCGAGCACAACCTGGACGTGATCAAGTGCGCCGACTGGCTGATCGACCTTGGCCCCGAGGGCGGGCAGGCCGGCGGGCAGATCGTCGCCGAGGGCACGCCCGAAACCGTCGCCACAAACCCCATGTCCTACACCGGACAGTACCTGGCCAAACACCTCGCCGTAGAACGCCCGGCGGGGGGTAGGGGGAGAGAAGAAGTGATTGCGGATTGCGGATTCTGAACACGGCAGGCCCCTATGGAGTGCGGCGTCGAGCCCCGACGCAGTCGGGGCGACCACGCCGCTTTTGCTTGATTCGAAACAGTCGAATCGGTTGCAGAGCAGAACAGCCGAGCATAAGCTGACATAACCATGACGAGCAATGGCCAATTCCCTCAACCCGCCGGGCGTGTGCGAGGAAATATCCTGGCAGTGCGGTTCCTGAGCCCGGCAGGGCGATTGCCGATAGCCACGGGCGCAAGCCCGTGGACCGTGCTTTCATTGATCCGGAGCCCCAGCGGGGCGAATGAGACCTTCAATCGCCCCGCTGGGGCTCTTTGCCTGGAAACCGGCGTTCCACGCCCTTGCGCCCGTGGCTAATCGCAGACGTCCCTACGGGACTAAGACGACCTCCAGCAACAACTTCCAGGCTGCCAGGAAAAAATACTCGCACACCGCCGGGCCGAACAGCAGCCCCAGTCACAACCCCGGTAAAAGAAAGATCCCCTGGCCGCACGCGCCGACTCACATGCTCGCGGCGTCAGGCACGTATTTCGTGTCGGCCGGTACGTACCTGAAGCAGCACCATTTCCGCGCGAGGCAGCGGCTGTCGGTACTGCATCGCGGCCTGCTGACTGTCGCTCGCGATTTCGGATGGTCTTTTGAGGCTTGGGCTGTTTTCTCGAACCACTATCATTTCGTTGGGCACTCGCCGGCGGGCCAAGACAGTGCGGCAAGCCTTTCGCAGATGCTTCGCCTGCTTCACAGGAGAACCGCCAGGTGGATCAACGATTTAAACTCCTCGCCTCGGCGCAAGGTGTGGCATAACTACCGTGAAACGCGACTGACCTACGAGAAGTCGTACCTCGCCCGCCTGAACTACGTTCACCAGAACCCGGTCAAGCACGGGCTTGTGCTTGTGGCCAGCCAGTATCCTTGGTGCTCAGCCGGGTGGTTCGAGCAGACCGCCACTCCGGCACAGGTGAAGACAATATACAACTTCCCCGTCGATCGCCTGAACGTCGATGACGACTTCGACGTTGAGGCGGAAATGTAGGCGCCATTGGTCTGTCGCGAGTTGACGAAGACACAGGGGGCTGGCGAACGAAAGCGGCGTGGTCGCCCCGACTGCGTCGGGGCTCGACGCCGCACTCCAAAGGCTTCACTTACTTAATGATCGCATTACCCCGCCTCACCGCCACAGCCGCGTCTCGGCCTGGACGTTTGGGCGCGAGAACCAGATCAGCAGGAACACCGGGTAGATCATCCGGGTCGTTGTCCGCCAGAGCGACGAGGTGATCGAAGAGGTGATCAAATAGGTGCCTGCCCTGCCACTGCCGAATATACCAGCCACACCCTCCGGAAGGTGAATTGCCTGGCAGATGGATAGACTGACGCTCAGCAGGATTGTGATGATTGCGTAGGTCTTGTGCATTTTCAGCCCAAGCCTGCTCTGCCGCACGACGAGAAGCCCCGCCGTAAACAAAACGACAGCAATTATGCCTTTGAGCAGAATAAGGCCCACGGATACGGTGAGCCTGAAATCACCCTTGAAGACTGAACCGAAATCCCGCTCGCCACGACTGGCAGCCAGTAAACCAAACTGAATCGCATAACCTAGCAGATCAAGGAATGCCCACGCCCCAAGGGCGACTGAGATGGCCCCGATCGTCACCGGCCAAAGCACACGCCGCGTGCCGGCGGCGCGTATTCCGGCCGCGCGGAGGGCCTGCTGCTTGTGAGCCCGCATCGCCGCCCGCTTTGCGGCAGCCCTGGACTTGACGGTTGCGATGTCCACGGTGGTGAAGTCCTGAAAGTCCGCCTGTTCGTTCATCGGGAGCCCCTCCCATCGGCGTCCGGGCTGAAGGCCGGTGCGGTTGGCAATCTCCACAGGGCCACCTCGCGCATAACCTCCAGCCGGTGGAACCAGATCATCAGGAAGACCGGGTAGATCATCACCGTGGCGACCGGCCAGAGCGTCCAGTACATCATTTCCGTTGCAGAACCCCAACGGCTGGAAATACTAGCGACAAACGAGATCGCGGCTGGAATGAGCGCCAGGATCGCGTAGACCTTGTGCAATGTCGGCCCCAGCCGGTTCTGGCGCATGACCAGAAGCCCCGCAATCAGCAGCAGGCCGCCAAGGACGCCATGCAAGAAGTCGCCCATGCCGGTCGGTGATAAGAACTGACCGTCCAATAGGGATCGTGACGAGATGCCTCTAATGAACAGGCCGACGATCAAATTGAGCAACAGCCCGATCATGCGCAACAGCAACATGGCTCCGAAGGCGACCGATACTCCCCCGATCGCCATCGGCCAAAGCACACGTCGCCCGTCGGGGTATATCCCGGCCGGGGCACAGGCCCCCGGAAAGGCGCACGTCGTCGCCGGCGCGGCGTGGGCCGTGGCCAGGGCGGTGGCGGCGTCGGTCGGTGATGTGGCGCCGGTCGGGGACGTCGTGGTGTCGCTCGCAACGGGGGTGAAGTCGTTCTCGTCTGCCTGTTCGTTCATCAATCGCCCCTTTCATTCTCGGCCGCGTTGTTCTCGGCCGGGATTATACCCGGCGCGCCCGGCCCCCGGCATAGTCGGCTAGCTTTGCCAGGTGCGGATGTGCTCGATGACCTTTGGCCGGGTAAACCAGATCAGCACGAACGTCGGGTAGGCCAGGGCGAACACCATGCCGGCGATCGCGCCGACGGCCATGCTCGTCTTGACTATGACCTGGGCCTGTGGCGGGGAGTTGGGAGGCATCGTCATGCAGTTCATCATCGTGATCATCACTACCAGGCCGGCGAAGGCCCCGACGATGCCCATCAGGGCGTAGGCGACATGCAGGGTTCGCGCGGCCCGGCGGCGCTTGAGCAGCATGGCCCCGCCGATTGCCAGCATGCCGTACATCAGGATTGTGAACAGGCCGGCGAACCACTGGTATGGGCCGAACCAGGCCGGCATGCTCTCCATCATCTGGCGCTGCTGGGCGGTGCCGAAGCCGCTGACGTTGTAGATTAACGAGCCTATCGTCATCAGGCCGAAGAGCCCCGCTATGCACAGCGATATTATCCCCACCACTGTCGGCCAGGACGGCTTTTTTGCCTGCAGGCCGGCATACGCGCCGCCGTAGCTGCCGGGGGCCGGGTAAATGTTCATCGGCTGGTCGGCAAAGGGCTGCGAGGGCTGGGGCGTCGGCTGCTGTTGGCTCTGTGGCGAGTACGGGTTCTGTGTCATGTCGGCTCCCCAAAAAAGGTCTTAGGTCATAGCTCTTAGGTCTTAGGGGGCTTGCGCGGAGCAGGCTTCTTCCTTTCGCCCTACGACCTTCCGTTTCTTCTTTTCCCTATGACCTATGAGCTAGGACCTACGACCTTCCGTTTCTTCTTTTCCCTATGACCTATGAGCTAGGATCTATGACCTTCTGTTTCTTCTTCTTCTTCTTCTTCTTCCTACTTCCTACTTCTTACTTCCCCCCGCCCCTCAGTGTGCCACCGGCTTGCCGAGGATCTTCTCGATCTCGGCGAGTTTCTTCTTCATCAGGGCCGGCGTATTTGCTTCCAGCGTCAGGCGCAGCAGCGGCTCGGTGTTTGACGGCCTGACGTTGCACCACCAGTCATCGTACTGGCAGGTGACGCCATCGAGGTGGTCGATCCGGGCGTCGGAGAGTTTCTGCTCGATCTCCTTCATCTTGCCGGCCTTGTCGTCAACCTCGAAGTTGATCTCCCCGCTGTGGCTGAAGCGTTTGAGCGGCTCGATCATCTCGCTGAAGGGCTTGTTGGACTCGCACAGGACGGTTATCGCCGAGGCGAAGGCGATAGCCCCGCTGTCGCAGTTGTAGTTGTCTCGGAAGTAGAAGTGTCCGCTGAGCTCGCCGCCGAAGACTCCGTGCCCGTCGGCCAGGGCCTTTTTCATGAAGGAGTGCCCGACGCGCTCGCGCCTTGGCGTGCCGCCGGCGGTGCGGATTTCCTCAGCCACGACCCGGCTGGAGCGGAGGTCGTAGACCACCATCGCCCCCGGGCTGTCAGCCAGGAAGTGCGGGGCAAGCAGCGCCGTCATCAGGTCGCAGCGGATGGTCCTGCCTTTCTCATCGACGAACACGCACCGGTCGGCGTCGCCGTCCATGCAGATTCCCAAATCCGCCTTGTGCTTGAGCACCGCGTCCTTGGTCATCTGAAGGTTGGCCTCGATCAGCGGGTTGGGCTGGTGGACGAAGCCCTTGCCGATCTCGAAGTTCAGCGGGATGACCTGGAGGTTCTCGATGCCGTCGAACACGGCCGGGAACATCTTGCCGCCCATGCCGTTGGACGCATCGACGACGACTTTCATTTTCCGGTAGAGCTTGAGGAACTTCAGGATGTGCTTCTTGTACTCGGGCCAGAGGTCCACCTGCTGGACCGGGGCCATCGAGGCGCTGAGCGGCATGCGTCGCAGCGTGGAGGCGATGCGCTTTATCTCGGCAAGTCCGGTTGCCTGTCCGACGGGCCTGGCCTTGGCGCCGGAGATTTTGAACCCGTTGTACTCGATGGGATTATGCGAAGCGGTCACCATTATTCCGCCGCAGGTGCCCAGGTGGTTGATGGCGAAGTAGAGCATGGGCGTGTCGGCCAGGCCGATGTTGACGCACGCGGCCCCGCTGGAGGTTATGCCCTCGATCATCGCATCCACCAGCGGCTTGCTGTGCGGGCGCATGTCGTAGCCGACGGCCAGCCGGTTGGCGGACACCTGGCCCCGTTCGTAGCCGCTGAGCAGGCTTCGCAGGAACTGCGCGGTGGCGTGGCCGATCTTCCAGGCGAGGTCCTCGTCGATCTGCTCGCCGTAGATGCCGCGGATGTCGTAGGCCTTGAAAACCTTGTCGATGACGTTCATGCTTGCAGCCCTTTCGTGCCTTGGCGCCCGGGGCGGCACCTCTGTGATTATTCGTCAGCCCCCGGCCAAATGCAATCGGCAATCGGTTTGACATGGCATTGGCGGCATCTATAATATGCCCTATCGTAATCCTCTATCAGGATGTTGCCTAATGAACTGGAATCGCGCTGGATCATGGATGACCTTCGCTATGGCGGCGACTCTGGGCGGGTGCATTTCCCCTGGCGGCTTGGACGGCAACCTCATCGGGCGCTATCAGCAAGCCGTTGCCGAGCGGGCAGCCCAGCCCCGCCAGGCCGTCACGGGGATCGGCTCGCTCAAGCCTGCCCAGGCTTACGTCGGCTCGCCGCTGGCGGCTGAAGACACGGTCGTAAGCAAGGTCTTGCGGATCGACGAGACCTACAAGGTGGTCGAGAAGTACGACAACGGCACCGAGAAGGTGGATCTTATCCGCGTCGTGACCACCACGACCAACCAGAAGGACCCGAACACCGGCAAGGTCGCGCCGGTTGTCAAGGTCGACAAGAGAGGGCCGTGCTCCGTGGTCTACGGGTCCGCCCCGGTGGACGTTCACCAGGTCGACACCTACCGGATCGGCGCCCGGAGCGGCGCGGCCGCACTTGTCGCCGGCGATCACAAACTCGTCAAGCTTTCGCTCGGTCAGGCGATCCTGCGCGCCCTGGCCAACAGCCTGGACATCCGCGTGGTCAGCTACGACCCAGCCATCGCTCGCGAGGACATGGTCCGGGCGGCCGCGGCGTTCGACTACACGCTGTTCGGCGCCACCGACCTCATCCACGCCGAGAACAAGCAGGCCAACACCTTCTCCGGCTCGATCAGCAAGCAGCGCGACTGGTCGCTGGGCGTCAAGCAGCACACGATTACCGGCGCGGACTTGTCGCTCCAGTGGGCCATGACGCGCGCCTGGAGCAACAGCAACAACGCTTTCAATGTTCTCAACACCCGCTACGAGCCGACTGTCGTTCTGCAAGTCACCCAGCCTCTGCTTCGCAACGCCTGGCCCGAGTTCAACCTCGCCCAGCTCCGCATCGCCCGGGTCAACGCCCGCGTGAGCGACGCGGCGTTCCGCGACAAGGTCGAGGAGGTCATCACCCAGGTCGTCAGCCTCTACTGGACGCTCATCCAGGCGCGCCAGAGCCTGGAAATCCAGCGCCGCCTGCTGGACCAGACGCAGGACACGTACGGCATCACCCTCAGCCGATACCAGGTCGACGCCACCGGCGCGGTCATCACGCAGCTCCAGGCGTCGGTGAAGATCCGCGAGGCCGCGCTCATCACGGCGCGAAAGAACATCCTCGACGTCCAGCAGGCCCTGGCCAGGCTGCTGAACGACCCGCAGTTGAATGCCCTGAGCGACTGCGAGGTGGTCCCGACCACGCCGATGGTCACCGAGAAGCTCGAGATGGATGCCGTGGACCAGATGCTCACGGCCCTGAAGCACAACCCGCAGCTCGAGCAGGCCCGGCTGGGCATCGCGGCCTCGGAGATCAACGTCTCGGTGGCCAGGAACCAGACTCTGCCGAAGCTGGACCTGTCGGCGTCGGCGGGCATTCAGGACCTCGCCGTTCACGCCGACCGCGCCAACCGCGACATGCTCGAGGGCGACTACGCCAGCTATTCGATCGGCCTTATCATGGAGTACCCGATCGGCAACCGAGACCGGCTGGCCAACCTGCGTCAAAGCAAGTTCCAGCGGACCAAGGCGATCGTCACGATGCAGAACGCGGCCGACCAGATCGCGGTGTCGATCCAGGAGCGTATCCGGCAGATCGGCTCGAGTCACGATCAGATCGTCGCCCAGCACGCGGCGGTCAAGGCCAGCGAGGCCCAGCTCAGCGCGATCGAGGTTACGGAGAAGGTCCGAGCCAGGCTGACGCCGGAGTTCCTCCAACTCAAGCTCCAGGTCCAGCAGACCCTCGCCAGCAGCCAGCAGGCGGAACTCCAGGCTATGGTGGACTACAACAACGCCCTGGCCGACCTGGCCAGGATTACCGGCACGATTCTGGATCAGCATCGCGTCGAGATCTCCATGTCCCAGGTGGTCAACGGCCAGTTGACACCCGCCGCGCCGACCACGACGACAAGCGCCCCGACCGGCGCCCCGGCGGGGGCGGACATGAAAAGCGGCGATTCGGAATAGGCGGCTTGACGCCTTGGCAGCCTTCAATTGATGGGTGCCATGCTTCCGTCTTAGGAAGCATGTCCCCTGTTCCCGGCCAAGACATGCTTACTAAGACGGAAGCATGGCACCACGATCCCCCAAAGCATCGCTGACAGAACATTGGCTCAACCCCGTACAAAAACCGAAAAAAATATTATTTTTCCATTTTGGCGGTGACATACCGTTGTCACCGGGCAACCCGATAAGTCTAGAGGAAACTAACAGATGAGTGTCAGTCGGATTTACAGGCTCTTGAGGCTGGTGACCTTGCTTCAGTGCGGTCGCGGCCAGTCGGCGGATGATCTTGCCAGGGAGTTGGAAGTCAGTCGGCGGACGGTTTTCAGGGACCTGAACATGCTTGAACTGGCCCACATACCGTACTACTTCGACCCCGATACAGGCGGCTATCGCATCAGCCGGCACTTCTTCCTGCCGCCGGTGAGCCTTACGCTGACCGAGTCGCTGGCGATCCTGATGATGACAGGCCGGCTGCGGTCGTCGACGCGCCTGCCCCTGATGGGCCAAGCCGCCCGTGCGGCGATGAAAGTGGAAAGCGCCTTGCCGGCGGAGATTCGCGAGCACGTCGGCAGCGTGCTGGACCGCCTGCACGTTGACCTTGGCCCCGTCAGCCGGCACGAGGGGCTTGACGACATGTTCGACCAGATCACCGCCGCAATCGTCCAGCGCCGCGTCTGCAAGCTGGTCTACATAAGCTTCCTCGAACAGGAGCAGATCCGCCTGACGGTCCATCCGCTGCGGATGGTGTTCGTCGGCCGGGCGTGGTACGTCGTGGCCTGGTCGGTCCGGCACAAGGAAACCCGCACGTTCAAACTCGGGCGCATCCGCAAGCTGACGGTCGCCGAGGAGGTTTTCAACCCGCCGCGCCAGGCCGGCGGCGCCAAGGTGGCCGCGGGCGCCGCCAACGCCGGCGGCACCATTGACTCTGTTGCCAAAAGCATTTTCGGCCAGGCATGGTGCATGATCCAGGAAGGCAAGGTTTACGACATCCACCTTCACTTCGACAAGAAGGTGGCCGGCAACGTCGCCGAGGTGCAGTGGCACGCAAGCCAGCGGGTTCAATGGAACGATGACGGCTCGATCGAGTTCCACGTCTCGGTCGATGGGCTTGGTGAGATCACGTGGTGGATTCTCGGCTACGGCGACCAGGTCGAGGTGATTTCTCCCCCGGAGCTTCGCCATCGCGTCGGCCTGGCTGCCAGCCGGACGGCCCGGCGGCACCTCGGCAGGGAGCAGAAGCCATGAGAGCACTCGTTCAGCGCGTCAACTGGGCGGAGGTGTTTGTGGCCGGGCAAGTCGCCGGCCGGATAGATCGCGGTCTGCTTGTCTACGTCGGCGTGGCCGCGGATGACACCGAGGCCGACGCCGCGCGCCTGGCCGAGAAGGTCGCTCAACTCCGAGTCTTCGAGGATGACGGCGGCAAACTGAATCTATCCTGCAAGGACGTTCGGGGGGGCGTCCTGGCAGTGTCGAACTTCACCATCCTGGCCGATACCCGCAAGGGCCGCCGGCCCGCATTTACCGCCGCTGCGGCTCCCGAGCACGCCCAGCGGCTCTACGACGCCTTCCTGGCCGCCCTGGCCGGGCAGTCCGTCCAGGTCCAGCGCGGCGTCTTCCGCGCCAACATGACCATCCACAGCGCCGCCGCCGGGCCCGTCAACGTCCTGATCGACGTCCCGGCCTTCAGCCCGGATCGTTAGAGTCCTTATTCCGGCGCCAGGTGGGGAAAATCGCCGCCTTTGCCGGCCAGCGCGCCCTTGACGAGGCCGGGGGGAATATCGTAACCTACCTGGCTTACACCCGGGAGTGTGCCCGAGCGGCCAAAGGGATCAGACTGTAAATCTGACGGCGTATGCCTACGGAGGTTCGAATCCTCCCGCTCCCATGGAAAAAGCCGGCCTGGACGGGCCGGCTTGTTTTCTGCCCGGAGTTTCCCCGGTTTCGGGCTGAAAAAGGTATCCACAGATTGCGCAGATTCACGCGGATAGAATGAGAAGATTCCATCTGCGCGAATCTGCGCAATCTGTGGATACCTGTCTCTTGTTGTTTCTGAAAGGGTTTGCCAAATGCCGCCCAGGTTCGTCTATGAGATGCACGATGTCGGCAAGGTCTATGACGACAAGGTCATCCTGCGCGACATAAGCCTGTCGTTCTTCTACGGGGCCAAGATCGGCATCGTAGGCGAGAACGGCTCGGGCAAGACGACGCTGCTTCGCATCATGGCCGGGATCGACAAGGACTTCCACGGCGAGGCCATCCTGGCAAAGAACATGCGGGTCGGCTACGTCGCGCAGGAGCCGCAGCTCGACCTGGACAAGACCGTCCGTGAGAACCTCCAGGCCGCCATCGCGCCCGTCCAGGCGCTGGTGGACCGCTACAACGCCGTGGCTGACAGGCTCGGCGAGCGGTGCGAGGCCGACGAGATGGAAAAGCTCCTGGCCGAGATGGACGACCTCCAGCAGAAGATCGACGCCTGCGACGGCTGGGAGGTTGACCGCATGCTGGACATCGCGGCCGACGCGTTGGTCCTGCCGCCGGATGACATGCCCGCGCGGATCCTCTCCGGCGGCGAGCGGCGGCGGGTGTCGCTGTGCAAGGTCCTGCTGGAAAAGCCCGACCTGCTGCTGCTGGATGAGCCGACGAACCACCTCGACGCCGAGACCGTCGCCTGGCTGGAGACCGCCCTGCGCGAGTATGCCGGCACGGTCATTATCGTCACCCACGACCGGTACTTCCTGGACAACATCACCAAGTGGATCCTCGAACTGGAGGATGCACGTGGCATCCCGTTCGAGGGCAACTACTCATCCTGGCTGGCGCAGAAGGCGGATATCCTCCGCATCCGCGAGAAGCGCGAGACGGACCGCCAGCGTTCGCTGACGCGCGAGCTTGCGTGGATCAACACATCCGTGCAGGGCCGGCGGACAAAGAGCGAGGCCCGCATCCGCCAGTACGAGGAGAATGCGGGTCAGGCGACGATCGACACGAAGTCCGACGCGGTGATTCAGATCGCCCCTGGCCCGCGGCTGGGCGACCACGTGCTGGAGTTCGAGGGCGTCTGCAAAGGCTACGACGGGCTTACGCTGCTGAAGGACTGCTCGTTTAGCCTGCCTCGCGGGGCGATGGTCGGGGTGATCGGGCCAAACGGCACCGGCAAGACCACCATGTTCCGCATGATAATGGGCCAGGAGAAGCCCGACACCGGGCGGATAGACATCGGCCCGTCGGTCGTGCTTTCGTACGTTGACCAGAACCGCGATGAGCTTGTGGACTCCAACACCGTCTTCCAGGAGATCACCTCCGGGCGCGACCACGTGGAGCTTGGCAGCGTGTCGATGAACTCGCGGGCGTACGTGGGGCGGTTCAACTTTCGCGGCCCGCAGCAGCAGAAGCTCGTCGGCGAGCTTTCCGGCGGCGAGCGCAACCGCGTTCACCTGGCCAAGCTGCTCAAGCGCGGCGGCAACCTCATCATGCTGGATGAGCCGACCAACGACCTGGACGTGAACACCATGCGCGTGCTGGAGCAGGCGCTGATCGACTTCCCCGGCTGCGCGATGATCATCAGCCACGACCGGTTCTTCCTGGACCGCGTCTGTACGCACCTGCTGATCCTCGAGGGCGGCGGGGCCACGCGATGGTTCGTCGGCAACTTCCGGGATTACGAGGAATCGCTGGAGGCGGAACACTCCGACAGGATTGCGCATCGGCGCGGCAAGTACAAGAGGCTGACGCTGAAGTGATCCGCCGGAGGCGGATCGATTGCGGATTGCGGATTGCGGACCCTGCTCTGCGAAGCCGCTACGCAGGGCGAAGCATGAGTTGCGGATTGCGGACCCTGCTCTGCGAAGCCGCTACGCAGGGCGAAGCATGAGTTGTGGAATGGGGATTGGGGGAATTGCCAGAGGCGGGTTGGATGCGAAGTTCCCTGTCCGCGGCCCCGGAGGGGCCGGGGAATGTAGCCACGGGTGGAGCGCCGCGGCCGCGAAGCGGGTGCAAGCGAAACCCGTGGATTGGGAGTCTTCCCCTTATCTTGTCGCCCCGCGAGGGGCGAAGGAACGCTTCCTCCGCCCCTCGCGGGGCGGTTACTTGAAGAACCGTCTTCCACGGGTTCCGCGGCGCCCAAAGCGGCGTCGCTTCACCCGTGGCTACAATCCTCCGCCCCTGTGCGGGGCGGCTTGACGTGGTTGCTCCGTCCCTGACGGGACTCCGCGAACCACGGCGCCTGGCTTGAAGCATCAGGAACCTTGGCCTTGCATTACCCGCATCATGTCCCACATCGGCAGCGATACCGCGCAGACGTAGCAGGCCCCCCAGATCAGCAGGAGCAGCAGCGCAACGACATTGATCCAGAATCGCACCTTTGGCGCCGCCAGGATCTCCTTCACGACGAGCGCCGTGCCAAGGAAACCGGTCCCCAGGAGGCAGACCGCCGGATTCGAATAATTGATGATGTATTGCGTGATGATTGGCAGCCGCGTACCCATGTCACGGTAAATACTCTCTTGATGCGGCAAGTAGAATAAGGGCAGCACCAGCCCGACCACGACGAGCACCAGCAGATTGATGGCGAGGATTACCCACGAGACTACTCGGTAGGTTTCCCGCCGGGCGGCGATAACGACTTCGGCTTCGTCCATTGCTTTGCTCCCCTTGTTTGTATTCCCATGCTCGCTGAAGTGAGCAAGCCTCGCAAGCACCGATCACCTCACGCCCGCAATTGTCCACTGTCCACTGTCCACTGTCCATTATCCATTATCAATTGTCCATTGTTCACTTGTCATTCGCGAGCGAAGCTCGCGCCGCCTTCACTCCCCCAATCTGGAACAGCACATTCGTCATGAGTTGCTCCGCGGAGTCGGGGCTGTAGCCTTTGAGGCGGTAGACGGGGATTCCCAGCAGGCCGGTGGTGATGTCCGCTTCGGACAGCAGGATAACGGGCCTGTTGTTCTTGAGCACGGTCTGGAGGTGCAGGCGGGTCTTTTCGCTTTCGCCGAGGGTCTGGGCGTATTCGGTGCGGTACTGGATCTTGGTAAGGTCGTATGGGCCGGCGGTGAAGAGAGGGTTATCCTGGGCGACCCGGCCGGTCTTGTCCCCGCCGGCAAGCGGGAAGACCTGCTTCTCGAAGCTTCGCAGGAAGAGGTCGTTTCCGCCGGCGGCGTCGGCGACGAGCGTCCCGCCGTCGGCGAAGAACTTTCGCAGCGCGGCCTGGTCGCGGTCGGATAGCTCGAAGGGGTCCGTGCCGGTCATGTGGGCGATTGGCCAGGCGTTGGCGTCGAGGTCGGCGATGGTCATTGGGGCCGACACGTCGAGCCGCACGTGGAAGCGGTTGTTGACGCGGATGGCAAACCGCGGCCAGGCAAGCGGCTCGGGGTCGCAGTTGCCGTTGTGCCGGAGCCTGGCCACGCGCAGCGTCGCGACGGGCTCGGTCTTGTCGGCCTGGGGCCACGAAACAGCGTCGCGCGGGTGGACGATCGTGCGGTCGGTGGCTTGTGCCCATATATTCGCGGCGAGTTGGTATGTCGGCAGGTTGGTGTCGCGCGGGCCCAGTTGCAGGCCAAGCGATAGTTCCTTCGGCGCATGCATGGCCAGCAGGCGGACGCCGTTTGTTACGCCGAACAGGGCCGCGTCGGTCTTCTGCTGGAAGTACGACGAGTAGACCTGGTGCGCCGCCGGCAGGCGTATGAGCGGGTGATCCGGGAAGATTTTGGCGTAGAGCTTACCCATGTCGATGGTGAAGTCGCCGTTGTTGCACGCGGCCTCGCTCAGCAGCGTCCCGCCCTGCTGGACGTATTGGCGGAGCTTCTCGGCGCAGCGGCTGTCGATTTCCACCGGCCCGGCCCCCGAGATGTACAGCACGGGCGCCTCGTGCCAGTGCTCGATCGGGCTGTCGAGCGTGACGATCTGCCAGCTCATGTTCCGCTCGAACTGCCTGCCCATCCACTGAGCCAGATTGGCCGCGTCGCGCGGGCGCGTGTTCCACCGGCCTGGATACTGGAGCTTGTTGACCAGCACGGGGCTTTGCCCGCGTATGAGGAACATCAGGGCGAAGGCGGTCTCGGCCACGCGGTCGCCGTAGCCGAAGCTGCCGTCGGGGTTCTGGCCTGCCAGCAGGGCCGCGGCGCCCTCGGCGAACCAGTCGTGCTCGCCGAGGTACTTGTGCCCGCTGGCCAGCCCCACGCGCGCCACGCAGTACAGCCAATAGTGATACCATTCGACGCCCTTGGCGGGGTTGTCCTTGGCGTCGAAGTTCCGGCCTAGCCAGTCAAGCGCCTTGACCATCGCCGGGCCATCGCCGGCAGCGGCGCAGCGGATGAACTCTTCGCCGTGCAAGCTGTCGAAGCAGACGTACAGGCTGGCAAGCCCGGCCGCGGTCATCGAACCGTAGGAGCGGCCCCTTGAGCCCCCAACCGGCGCCCGGAGCATGCGGTCATTGGTGAGGTATCCCCATCCGCCGTCGGGCTGCTGGTTATCCAGCCAGTGGCGCTGGACGAGCCGCAGGTACGCCGGCGGCGCCTCCAGGCCGCGCTGGATTGCGGCCGAGACGCCAAGCAATGCCATCTGGCTGTTGGAGTTGTCCCACGCCTGGCTGGCCTGGCCGTCGCTGGAGGTGTAGGTGTAGGCCCCTTGGTCGCTGGCGGCCCGGATGAGCCACTGGGTGTCTTTTTGCAGCAGGGGCAGGCTGTTGGGGTCATTCAGCAGTCCCCAGGCGCTGGCGCGAAGGGCAACCGCGTAGGTGCCGGTGAGTTTGGCCTTGCCCAGCCAGTCGAGGCCGCGGGCCAGGGGCGGGCACTTGGCGGGGTCGGTCCGCGCCCACAAAAGGGCCTGGACGAGCAGCGCGGTCTTGCCGCCGTAGCGGCAGTTGCCGGGGTCGATCTCGCCGGCGCTGTTGCCGTCTTTTCGGATCTGCGCGATGAGGAACCGCCTGGCCGAATCTATCGCCCGCTGCACGTCCGCGCCCGACGGCGCCGCCGGGGCCGGCTCGGCAAGGCAGACTTGGCCGGCAAGCAGCATCGCTACCGCCGCCGCCAGCACGGGCAGGACATTGTGACTACGACACATTCGGGACATGGGCGCATCGGGTACGGGCAAGATGCCCGTACGACTCACGGGCAAGATGCCCGTGCTACGCGGGACGCCCGCGGCAATCCGCAATCCGCAACTCATGCTTCGCCCTGCGTAGCGGCTTCGCAGAGCAGGGTCCACAATCCGCAATTGTTTTTTCACTCGGCCTTCCAGAGCATCATGAATCGCGGGGTCTGGAGTTGGTCAATGAGCTTGGTGTCGATCTTGAACGACGCGTCGCTCTTGCCGTCCATCATCGCTTCCATGAATGTCTTTCGCCGGGCATATCGCACTACTTTGGGCTTGCTCAGCGAAGCCAGTTGGGCTGCCCTGTCAATGGCGGCATCCTCGTAGCCGATCTGGTCGATCAGGCCGAGCTGCTTGGCCTTGGAGGCCAGGTAAATCTTGCCGTTGAACGGCTCGGTGTTCTCGTGCTGGATGAACTTTCCACTCTTGTCAAGTATGCGCACCGTTTCAGAGCGGGTCTTGAGTCTGGTTCCGCGCCCGGTCTTGACGATGTCCTCGAAGCGGGCCTGCATCTCATCCAGCACTTCCTGGAGGTGCTGGAGCTGGTAGTCTTGCGGCATGGTCGTGGGGCTCATCTCATCCTTCCACGCCTGGGCGTGCGTGGACTTGATCGTGAGCGCTTCGGCGCCGATCATGTTCAGCGTGCCCTTCAGGACGAACCACCCGGCTATCACGCCTATGCTGCCGGTGATGCTCGTCTCCTCGGCGAAGATCTCATCGGCCGGGGCGGAGATGTAATAGCCCCCGCTGGCAGCCACCGAACCCATGGACACCACCACCGTCTTGCCGGCGGCCTTGATCTGCTTGACCATCTCGCATATCTGGTCCGATGAAGTTACCCCGCCGCCCGGGCTGTCGACACGAAGCACCACGGCCTTGACTTCGGAGTCGTCGACCACCGAGTGGTAGAACTGCTTGAACTCCGCCGCGGCTGACCCGTCGATCAAGCCGACGACCCTGTACACGGCCACCGTCTGGCTCTTGCGTCCGGACCGGATGGTTTGCGTAGTCAACCCGCCTTGGGCGTCCAGGCCGCCGAACTGGGTTCCCACGGCCGCCAGCAGCGCCAGGTTCAACAGGAGGGACCCGCCCAGGATCAGCACCAGGAACAACCAGAATATGATCCGCCACCCGCTTGACCGCCTGGCTGGGCGTGGCTGGCAGCATGGCTGGGCCGGCGGGTAACCCGCGCCCGGGGCGGCGCCCCACGGCCCGCCCGGTGGCGGCTGGGGCGGCCCCCACGGGCCGGCAGGGCCTTGGGCGTTCGGCGAAGGCGTCGGATGGAGCGTAGGGGGCTGGTCTTGATAAGCTTGCTCGTCGGACATGGCATATCTCCCATTTTTCAGGCAGCCAAACCTCTTGGCTGCGACAAACGCATCGTACTATCCGCCCACAAGGGCGCGCACTTCAGCCTACCAGTGTACCTTCCCGGCCGGGGGGTGTCTCGCCTTGTGCGAGGTTTTTTCCTGGACGGGGCTCATGGGTCCCATACGTCCTATAGGTCCTATGCGACTCATAAGACTCATAGTTTCTTCTCTCTCCTTTCTACTTTTTCCCGCTCTGAGTGCGACCTGTTTTTCCGGCAGGAAAAACAGGTCGCACACGCGCGGCACTTCGGCCGGCGTGGGCTGTTGCAAGTATATGCCCGGCCTTGCTGGCGGGCTTGTTGTCGCGAGGTAAGGTATGATCCGTGCAAGTCGCGGTTTCATGGCCCCGGCCAGGGTGATTGCCCTGGTGCTGGCGGGCGGGGCGATGGCTGCCTTGTGCCAGATGTCGGCGCCGGCAGGGGCGGACGACTGGCCCTGCTGGGGCGGCAAGCCCGGGCGGAACATGGTGACGCGGGGGCGCAACCTGCCTCTGGGCTTTGACGCCGGCGAGAGCCGCGAGGGCAGGATTCCGCGCAGCCGCTCCGCCAACGTCAAGTGGCAGGCCGCGCTGGGCAAGATCAGCTACGGCACGCCGGTCGTCGCCGGGGGGCGGGTTTACGTGGGGACCAACAACGAGCGCCCGAGGGACCCGAAGTTCAAGGGCGACGCCGGGGTGCTGATGTGCTTTAGAGAATCCGACGGTGAGTTTCTCTGGCAGCTTGTCACGCCCAAGTGCAAGGAGCAGGGCAAGTACAACGGCGACTATGCCAAGCTGGGCATAATGTCCGCCCCGGTGGTCGACGGCGACCGCCTGTACCTGGTGACCAACCGCTGCGACGTTCTCTGCCTTGACGCCGCCGGCATGGCCAACGGCAACGACGGGCGCACCGACGAGGGCCAACTGCTGGCCAAGCCGAAGGTCGAGAAGATATGGGAGGACCCCAACAAGGGGATGATGATCGAGCGCCAGCCCGGCGAGCCGTTCGTGCCCGGGCCAAAGGACGCCGACGTGATCTGGCGGTACGACATGATGGTCGAACTGCCCGTATGGGTGCAGGACGCCTCGAACTGCAACATACTCATGCACGGCGACTACCTCTACGTGAGCCCGAGCAACGGCGTGGACCGCACGCACACGCACGTGCCGGTGCCGGACGCGCCGAGCCTGATCGTGCTGGACAAGCACACCGGGCGCCTCGTGGCCGTCGACGACGCGGGCATCAACCGGAGGATATTCCACGGGCAGTGGTCATCGCCGTCGATGGGCGTGGTCAACGGGCGGACGCTTGTTTTCTTCGGCGGGGGCGACGGCTTCTGCTACGCCTTCGACGCCCAGCCGGCCGGCATCGGCGAAGGCAAGATCGGCACGCTTAAAATGGTCTGGAAGTTCGACTGCAATCCCGCCGAACTGAGGCTCAAGGACGGCAAGCCCGTGCCGTACCAGCTCAAGCACATCCCCCGCGGCGGCGAGGGGCCCAGCGAGATTATCGCAACACCGGTCTTCCGCGACGGCAAGGTCTACGTCGACGTCGGCCAGGACCTGCTGCACGGCATGGGTCCGGGCTGCCTGTCGGCCATGGACGCCGCCGCCGGCCAAGGCGACATAACCGGAAAAGGCCTGCTCTGGCGGAACCTGGAGGTCGACCGGTCCATCTCCACCGTCGCCGTCGCCGACGGCCTGGTCTACGCGGCCGACTACACCGGCAGGCTCTTCTGCATCGATGCCAAAACCGGCAAGACGATCTGGAAGCACGACACCCGCAGCCGGGTCTGGAGCTCGCCGCTGGTCGGCGACGGCAAGGTGTACATCGGCACCGAGAGCGGAGAGGTACACATCCTCGCCGCCGGCCGGGTCGAAAAGCTGCTGGGCATCGGCAGGCTGGACTCGGCCGTGTATACGAGCCCCGTGGTAGCCAACGGCATGTTCTACGTGGCCTCGCAGATGCAACTGCTGGCGATACACTGTGATGGCGCCGACGGGGGCGCGGAAAAAGCAAAAGCGGAACCCGGAACCGGGAACCCGGAACCAGGAAAAGCGGTAGCCCCAACGGGGCAGGCTGGTAGCCGGTAGCCGGTTTCGGAGCCCCGGAAACCGACATAGGTCCCATAGGTCCTATAGGACCCATAGGACTTATAGGACCTATCAGCCAATCCCGGCGCGCCAAGCCCGGCTACCCGCCTTCGCTAAAGCTACGGCGGGCATGCTACCAAGAACAATGTTGATTTTTCGGTCTTGGCCCCGGATGCTAGGCTTTCATGAGCGAGACTTATTACGTAACGACGCCGATCTACTACGTCAACGACGCGCCGCACATCGGGCATTCGTACACGACCATCGCGGCGGATGTATTATCGCGCTATTACCGCTCGGCCGGGCGGGATGTACACTTCCTGACCGGCACGGACGAGCACGGGATAAAGATTGTCAAGGCGGCCGGCGACAGGGGCCTTACTCCGCAGCAGCTTGCCGACAGCGTGGTGGTTCATTTCCAGCAGCTCTGGAAGGACCTGGGGATCACCAACGACGACTTCATCCGCACCAGCAGCCCGAGGCACGTCAGCCGCGTTGGGGCCCTGGTCAGCGAGCTTATCAGGCGCGACGAGATATATCTGGGCAAGTACGAGGGCTGGTACGACGAGGGGCAGGAGGAGTTCGTCACCGAGTTGGCGGCGCGTGACA
>Ga0315285_10001684_pt1 | contig 23194 bp, 17 predicted proteins | sample YL17G09_36_MG_FD_203698 | JGI IMG/M metagenome (GOLD analysis project Ga0315285, IMG submission 203698) | Sediment microbial communities from Yellowstone Lake, YNP, Wyoming, USA - YL17G09_36 | ecosystem: Environmental > Aquatic > Freshwater > Lake > Sediment | place: USA: Wyoming | collected... | reverse complement strand
CCGCTCGAGGGGAACAGGATATCCTTAGGGGATTTTTCAGTCGCTCTCACCAGGCTCTTCGGCAGCACGATGCGCCCCTTCAGGTGGTCGCCGATGGATGAAGGTTCATTGATCGAGACAGGCTCTGCAAATTTCAGAGTTCTTCATCTCCCAGGACATTCTGAGGGCAGCATTGGGCTCTGGGAGGAGAAGACTCGGTCGCTGATCGCCGGAGACACGGTTTTCGCCGATGGCGGCATCGGACGATACGATCTCCCGTCCGGGAACTTCGCGCTTCTCAGGAACTCATTGGAACGGATAGCCTCGTTGGATGTCAAGGATCTGTATCCCGGGCACGGTCGCGAGGTCATGGATAATGGGAAGGAGCATATCAGGACGTCATTCGAATCGGTACGGAATGGGATCTGAATGAAAACATTTGCATGCCCAAAGAAGGGTAAAGAATGCAAAGAATGCACGCTCGACAATGCTGATATGGAGAACTTGACAAGGATAGTCAAGACCGGTGGACTGGCCGTATATCCGACCGACACTCTCTACGGGCTCGGGGCCGACCCTTTCAACGATTCCGCTGTGAAGAAAGTATTCCTATCAAAGAACAGGCCTTTCGACATGCCGCTGTCGATCGCGGTCGCCGACATCAGGATGATCGAGAGCGTCGCTGTGCTCAACGATTCCGCAAGGAAGCTGATAACCCGCTTCCTGCCAGGTCCCCTCACCATCCTCTTGACGAAGAAGCCGTCTGTTTCGGATCTATTGACATCAGGCGACAATACAATCGGGATCAGAGTCCCAGATCATCCATTCGCGCTCAAGTTCATCAAGCGGATTGGACCGATAACATCCACCAGTGCGAATCTGCATTCCAGGCCGGATCCGACGTCCATCGAAATGGCGAAGAAGGATCTCGGGTCGTCGGTCGATGTCTATATCGACTGTGGGAAGACAAGATACTCGGCGCCATCAACCATCGTCGACGTATCAGAAGGCGATGTTGAAATAGTAAGGGCAGGCGTCATTTCTAAGGAGGAGATCGCCAACGCCCTCTCTAGACGCTAGAGCGATCGATGAGTACCTTCAAGCGGGCAAGATTGCCAAGGAAGCCCTGTCTCTGGCCAGGGGATCCGCAAGAGAGGGGGCGACGGCCATCTCAATCGCGACCGCCGTCGAAACCCTTATCAAAGATAGGGGCGCGGCATGCGCTTTCCCAATCAACATCTGCCTCAATCACGTCGCGGCTCATTACACACCGCGAGAGGGCGACCCCCTCAGATTCGCCAAAGGGGATCTGGTGAAACTCGATGTCGGCGTGCACGTGAACGGTCACATAGCGGATACGGCGGCGACCGTGGAAATCTCCACCTCAAATTGGAGCAATCTTATAAAGGCGTCCGAAGATGCCCTGACCTGTGCTCTCGAGATGCTCACCCCTGGGGTCAGTGTTTCATCAATCGGTACAGCAATTGAGACTGCCATCGGCAGCAACGGGTTCAACCCGGTGCGGAACCTTACCGGCCACACTCTTGAGAGGAACATCCTGCACGCGGGGATCACGGTCCCGAATGTATCGGTTAGAGACCGGTCAGTTCTAAAGGGCGGGACCGCGGTCGCCATAGAGCCTTTCGCGACCGACGGCATCGGAGAAGTTGACGGGAACAAGGGCGGGAACATCTATCACATAATAGGGGAGCGCAAGCTTTCCGATGACGACGCAAATAGATTTCTTGCAACCGCGGTCAGGGATTTCGGCCATCTCCCTTTCGCCAGCAGATGGTGCTCTGTTTTCTCGAAGGATTACGAATCTTTGATAAGAAAGCACTGGCGCCATCGCAACATCAGGAGCTATTCGATCCTATCCGAGAAAATCGGAAGCATGGTTTCGCAAGCAGAGCATTCCGCCCTGATTCTTGACGATTCGATCATCGTTTACACGCGCTGAGTCGAACCGATTCTAATTTGCACGACGGAGTCGCTGGATATAAGGCCTTCTTGCTCTACCGCGATAATTGCGAGGTGGAGAGGCCTCACAGACACCTCCTTTCGAAAAACTTGTGGGTGGTTCGAATTCTGGAGGAAATGGCGAGGTGTCTTGGTGTGATGCCTCTCCTTTGCGACGCATGCCCCTCGCATGCAATTGTCCATGTATGCTTCAATGTAATTAAACTTTTGTCCGGGACAAAATTGCTATGAGCCAGATATCGAATCATGAAGTGGAATACTACTTTTCTCATGACTTAAAAAAATATTTTGAATAATCCTTTTCTGGATTCCTTCTATTCACGAAAAACCGATTCGAGGAAAGAATCAGAGCTGAAAATAATGAGCTATCATGCGAACTGTTCTCGGGAGATCCGGCATGCCTGATGTGAAAGTCTTAATTATCATCTCTATCCTTCTTGAGCCGAGCGAGGGTAGCTAAGCCTGGTCAAACCTGGCAAGCCAGGGACCAAAGGCGAGAGACTCAAGATCTCTTCCAGCAGTGGTCCGCCGGTTCAAATCCGGCCCCTCGCACTATTCATCTCAGGATTTTCGCTATTTCTGGCTCGACAGAATCATTGCGAGAAGCGATCCGTCGATCGTTCGTTTGGAGATTCCCCCTTTCTCTCGCAATCGCAGTTAACCTTTTATACAAAATCTGTTATTGGCTGACTACTCAGCCCGAATAGGGCTGGCGACAATCCAAACTCTCTCAGGCAATATGCCTAAATAGGGGTGGAAACGTAGTAATCATCCCTTTGAGGGGGAAGCTTGTTTAGTGCACCCGTACACGCCTAAACGACGCCGTGTGTTCGGGGAAGGGTAGAGACATAGCGGGACGAAGGGCCCGCCATTGTCGATGAATACCAGTCATACGCAGATCGGGACGTGTGCGGAGTCGTACACGCCTGCGGCTAGCTACACCGTTTGGGGAATTGCTCGGTTCGAGTACTGACGAAGGCCGTGCCAAGCTGCGATATGCGTCGGGTAGGCGCAAGGAGCCTTTGAACCGACGATGGCCGAATGTGACTTCATGTTCTTCGGAACGATCCGTGAGGATCGGGAACGGGGGGAATTGAAACATCTTATTACCCCCAGGAAGAGAAATCAACCGAGATGCTGTTAGTAAAGGCGATCGAACACAGCATAGGGCAAACTGAATCCTCCTAAGAAATTAGGCGGAGATGTGGTGTTGAAGACCCTGGGTACTTCCTAACCACCCAACTCGAAGTTGTCTGGAACGACATACCGTAGAGGGTGAAAGTCCTGTAGAGACAAAGTGGAAGGAAGATTCCGGGAGTTCTTGAGTAGCGTGCACCGGATATTGCGCGTGAATCTGGGAGCCATTTGCTTCCAACCCTAAATATTACTCGAGTCCGATAGTGCAGTAGTAGCGTGAGCGAAAGCTGAAAAGTACCCTTTGCGGGAGGTCAAAAGTGCATGAAACCAGACGGTTATAATCTTATACGGTATGAAAGGAACGAAGTCCGAAAGGATGGACCAGTATCGTATTATCCGTTTTGAATAACGGGCCAGGGAGTTCAAACTGATGGCGAGGTTAAGTGGATCATCCACGAAGCCGAAGGGAAACCGAAATGTCCGCAGTCCGCAAGGACGAGGGACTAGATGTGCTCGTCTGTAGTCATCGGTGAGATACCCGAAGCCAGTTGATCTATGCGTGGCCAGGTTGAAGCCTATGGAAACATGGGTGGAGGACCGAACCGGTGCTGAGGTGCAAATCGCTCGGATGAGCTGCGTATAGGGGTGAAAGTCCAATCTAAACTGGGTATAGCTGGTTCCCCCCGAAACTACTCGCAGGTAGATCTCAGACGAGACGGACGATGGGGTAGAGCGACCGATTGGGGGCTTAGGGGGAGAAATCCCTCGGTTCCCTGTCAAACTCCGAACCTGTTGTCGTCGTAGACTCTGGGAGTGAGCGCGTGAGGGGTAAGCTCCACTCGCGAAACGGGAACAACCGGAACTTAGGTTAAGGTCCCTAAGTGTTGGCTAAGTGTGAACGGCTAAAAGGAGTCGGCAGTCAGAAACAACTGGGATGTGGGCTTAGAAGCAGCCATCGTTTAAAGAAAGCGTAACAGCTCACCAGTCGAGATTGTCGGCCCTGAAAATGGACGGGGCTAAGCCAACCACCGATACCTAGGAGCACCGAAATGGTGATCTAGTAGGGGGGCGTCGGGCGCGAGCGGAAGCTCGGCTGTGAAGTCGAGTGGATCGCGTCCAAATGAGGATCCTGGTGGGAGTAGCAGCAAAGAGCGGTGAGAATCCGCTCCGCCGCAGGGGCCCGGGTTTCTCGACAACGTTCATCAGTCGAGAGTTAGTCGGTCCTAAGGTGTCTCTTAATCGAAGCCACCGAATGGGAAGCAGGTTAATATTCCTGCACCACTGCAGTTTTTGCGCATGTGTCTGACGCATGGGGATATTTTGAGCAGACTTGTCTGTCTGTCCAAGTGTGTAGGCCGATGGAGAGCCGTAATGGCGAGAAGTTGGCAAAAGCACGAGTGGGAGGGCGAAAGCCCCCTTCAGATGATTCCTTGTGCCAGTGAAAAGGATCATGTTTACAGCTGTGGTGTCCGTACCTAGAACCAACACAGGTGCCCCTAGATGAGTAGTCTAAGGCGTGTCGGCGTTAATTGAGGCGAGGGAACTCGGCAAATTAGCCCCGTAACTTCGGGATAAGGGGTGCCAGACATGAAGATGTCTGGTCTCAGTGACTAGGGCGCTCCGACTGTTTAACCAAAACATAGGTCACAGCAAGATCGAAAGGTTGTGTATTGTGGCTGAAACCTGCCCAGTGGCGGTATCTGAAAGCCCCGTTCAAGGGGAAGAAGGACCGTTAAACGGCGGGGGTAACTCTGACCCTCTTAAGGTAGCGTAATACCTTGTCGCTTAATTGGCGACTTGCATGAAGGTCCAACGAGGGCGCCACTGTCCCCGCCTCGAAGCCGGTGAAACCGATCTAATGGCGTGAAATCCATTATCTTCCAGCTGAAAGCGAAGACCCCGTGGAGCTTTACTGCAGTCTGCGGTTGTGGTATGGGCTTGGATGTGTAGCGTAGGCAGGAGACGTTACCAGGGCTGACCGCTAGGTCAGTTCCGAGTCAACGATGAAACACTGCCCTTTCGAACCTATATTACTTACATTTACGAATGGACACCCGTAGATGGGCAGTTTGGGTGGGGCGCCACGCCCTCAAAAAGGTAACAAGGGCGCCCAAAGGTCAGCTCAGGTAGGTCAGAAATCTACCGAAGAGTGCAAGGGCAAAAGCTGGCTTGACGTGAATCAGCCCAACAATGATTCACGATACGAAAGTAGGGCCTAGCGAACCACTGTGCCTCACAAATGGGGGCCAGTGATTACAGAGAAGTTACCCCGGGGATAACTGAGTCGTCTCCAGCAAGAGTTCATATCGACCTGGAGGCTTGCTACTTCGCTGTCGGTTCTCCCTATCCTGGCGGTGCAGCAGCTGCCAAGGGTGGGGTTGTTCGCCCATTAAAAGGGATCGTGAACTGGGTTCAGACCGTCGTGAGACAGGTTTGTTGCTTTTCGCTGGAAGTGTCTTGATGCCTGACCGGAAGGTTCCTCTAGTACGAGAGGAACGGGGAATCGTCGTCGCTGGTCTATCAGTTGTCCGACAGGGCAGTGCTGAGCAGCTAAGCGATAGAGGATAAGGGCTGAACGCATCTAAGCCCGAAACCTCCCGGAAAAAGAGGCATCTTACAGTCGCCGTAATTGACGGCGTTGATAGAGTTGGGATGTACGCACCAAGGTTCGCCGAGGTGTTCAGTCCGCAACTACTAATCGCTGTAGCCGCAACAAAGCGTGTACGATGAGGCGGTACGGCTCTGCCGTTACACTGACTGCGTATGACATAGTAACCCTTCGATCGTTCATTTTTTTGAATGAATGAGTTGTTAGCTTCAGCTCTCGCTAGATGATCTTCACGAGCAATGTTCCGGCGACGGCCGGAATCACAAGCATTGTGAGGTCGTCGTCCAGATGCTTGATATCGATCTGCTCTGACAGGACGGCGAGCGGCGCCATGGCGGTGATCAGCAGGATCATCGTGGTAGGCTCAGCGCGCAGGATGGTCAGCGAGAATAGTGCGATTAACGCGTACGTGATCGCAGTGAATGTCGCAATCCTCATATCGTCGACTTTGACATGCCTCAACTCCCCGGCAAGCGGATCGCACCACGCCATCCCGAGGATGCATGGGACCCCAACGATGTCCGGTGAGATCGACAATACAACCGCCACGCCTATGACCGCATACACGTAGCTGGCAATCCTCGATTCCTCGTATGATCTCATCCCAGGGAAGGTCTTCTTCCTTTTTAGTCTCACAAATTCGACGGTACAGGCAATCAGGACTGCTCCGAGGAGAACGTACCATCTATGGACCCCTTCGATGAACAGCGGTTCCGGGAGCCAGTAATAGATTATTGCAAGGGATAGGATACAGTGCACTGACCTTCTGACAATATTCCATTTCGTCCCCCTTCTGACATTCGACTCCGCCTCCTTTTCCTTGCCCGGCATCTCAACAGAAAGCGCGTATGACATTGAAGGCGTTTTGCATCCCAGGGGATGCTAAGTCCATTCATAGTCCGGAGGCACGAACTTCCTCAACCTCTGGATGGCGGATATCTTCTCCCGATCTCCCAGCTTTGCCTCCTCGGCACCCTTCTTCAATATCTGGATAGTTTCATCCATCGCCTTCCTGTCGACGGGGAAGGGCACGCCGTCCTTGCCGCCGACAGCGAACGAGAACTTGACAGGATCGTGCCAGCTCGGTTCCTTCCCATAGATTATCTCCGCGGAGAACGCCAGCGCCCTGACCGTCGAAGGCCCTACTCCATCGATGCCCAGCAGCTCCTCGAAATTCCGTGGCTGGATGTCGTAACACGATCTGAGCACATTCCAGTTGATGTCCCTCGGCATCGTCAGGACGGCGGGTATTTTCTCGCCGCCAGGACACCATTCGAGTATGCTCTTCTGAGGGCCTCTCGATGCGGCTCGGACGATCTCTCTCGTCCGCCTCGGGTCTTCCTTGATCAGATCGCAGCAGACCTCCTTTGCCTCGCGGCTGTCGCGGCTAGTCAGGTCGAGCACCATGTCTCTCCTCACGCCGAGTATCGATGTGTGCGGGCTCTCGTCGAACCGTGAGATGCCTTCGGACGACCAATGATACCGCCTTGCGTAGCCAGATTCCTCGTTCATCCCCTGCTGGACGACCGACCAATTGCCTTTCCTGTCGAACAAGATCGTGTGATGGTAGAGCTGATGGCCATCCTGAAGAGCCGCGCTGTCGACCTTAGCCGCCATCTTGCTCGACCTCTTCAAGGAATTCTCGATGTCGAACCCGATCGAGTTTCTCTCGCAGGCGTCCTCGATCTCCGGCAGGGTCATCCTGGAGACGGCGCCCTTCCCGCCTGCCAGGTAGATCCCCAGGTCGTTGGAAGACAGCGCCTCCTTCACCGCGCCGCATGTCACAGTCGTCGTACCAGAGCTGTGCCAGTCGAACCCCAGGACGCAGCTGAACGCCTGGAACCAGAACGGATCCGAGAACTTTCTAAGCGTTTCACGCTCCCCGAGATCGTCCACGGATATCGTCAGGATAGCATCGGCCAATCCCACCATCCTGTCGAACAGCCATCTCGGGGCTTTGCCAGGGTGGAGCGGCAGCTCTGCGGTGCCTGTACGCGACATTATCCTCAAATCGCTCCGTGACACCTAATCGCTTCCCAGCAGGTACGCGAAAGTATCTAACAAAAAAGACTGGACAAAGCGCCATCCCCAAATGCTTTATTTAAGTGTCCCCCAATCTAGCGTCGATATGGACGAGAAGGAATTCGAGCTTCAGTTCTTCACAAGCAACGGCTTTCACAGGTCCCAGTGCAAGCTCTGTAAGAGGTTCTTCTGGACCCTCGGGGATCACGATACTTGCGGCGAGAGCCCCTGCATCGAGTACACATTCATCGGCAATCCGGTCTTCAATCAGAGGATGTCGCTGCACGAGATGAGGGAGAGCTTCCTCTCCTTCCTCGAGAAGAACGGCCACACGAGGATCAACAGGTACCCGATAACCGCTAGATGGCGCGATGACGTATTCTTCACGCAGGCGAGCATCTACGATTTCCAGCCCTGGGTCATCAACGGGGTCGTCGACCCGCCGGCTAACCCACTGGCGATTTCGCAAACATGCATCAGGTTTAACGACATAGACAACGTCGGCAGGACTGGCTCCCACCTCACAATGTTCGAGATGATGGCGCACCATGTCTTCAACACGAGGAAGAAGCAGGTCTACTGGAAGGACAGGACCGTCGAGCTGTGCCACGAGTTCCTGACCAAGGTCCATGGAGCCGACCCCATGGTCATCAGGTATGTCGAGGAATGGTGGGAGGGCGGTGGGAACGCCGGCCCATGCGTCGAGGTAATCATCGGCGGAGTCGAGGCTGCGACCCTCGTTTTCATGCAGTATGTCACAAAGGATGGCCAGCGTTTCCCGATGGACATGCAGGTGGTCGATACGGGTTACGGTCTCGAGAGGCTTACATGGCTTTCTCACGGGACGCCGACCTGCTACGACGCGATCTTCGGCGATGTGCTCCAGAAATTGGAGCAGCTGGCTGACATCCGCGGTGATCCGAAGATCCTCGGGGAGTACTCCCGTGTGGCTGGCCTGATGAAGGTCGAGACATCGATGGACCTCCGCCAGCTCAGAGCCAACACCGCGAAGAGGCTCGGGATTTCGGTCGATGAGCTCCTGAGGCAGGTCGAGCCTCTCGAGAATGCATATAACATATGCGACCACTCGCGCGCGCTCGCCTTCCTGCTTAGCGACGGAGTCGTTCCCTCGAACGTGAAGAGGGGGTATTTCGCAAGGTTGCTCATCAGGAGGGGCATCAGGGCATTGAATCGCCTGGATGTCGAGACTCCCCTCTCCGAGATTGTCGGATGGCAGATAGACTATCTGAAATCCGATTTCCCGGAGCTGGCCGAGAACAGGGACGACATCACGCTCATAGTGAAGGTCGAGGAGGAGCGGTACGGCGAGACCGCCGCCCGAGGGAAAGCCATTGTCCAGAGGCTCGAGGCCTCGAAGAAGAACGGAGAGCCACTGGGCGTGGGAGACCTGATCGAGATGTACGACTCCAACGGCATCACGCCGGACCTTGTCAAGGAGTTCGCCTCGAAGCCGGTCTCTGTCCCGGACGATTTCTACATCCAGGTCTCGAAGAAGCATGAGAAGATCGATTCGGCCGACGAGGAACATGTCGAGGAGAGTAAATTAAGCAAGGAATACCAGCCGACCAACCTCGCGTTCTACAAGGATTCATACAAGCAGAAGTTCAGGGCGAAAGTCATCGGCATCGAGGGTCAGGTGATCATCCTCGACAAGACGTACTTCTATGCCGAGAGCGGAGGCCAGGAATCAGATTCCGGATACATTGGCGACATGAAGATGGCGCGCGCCGAGAAGATCGGCAGCGTGGTCGCGCACTTCATCGAAGGGCCGGTTACGGCCAAGGAAGGCAAACTGATTACCTCGCGCATCGACTGGGACCGGAGACGCGCGCTGATGAGGCATCATACTGCAACTCACATCGTGAACGGAGTGTGCCGACGGATACTCGGCAATCACATCTACCAGTCGGGTGCGAACAAATCGGTGGATTCTGCGAGATTGGACATCACGCATTACGCCGACCTTTCGAAAGAGCAACTGGACAGGATCGAAAAGGAGGCAAACCAGGCCGTTCTCGACGCCCTGAAGATCTCATCGAAATTCGTTGAAAGGAACCAGGCGGAAAAACGTTACGGTTTCAGACTCTACCAAGGCGGCGCTGTCCCTGGCAGGGAAATCAGAGTCATCAACATCGATGGGCTCGATGTCGAGGCGTGCGGAGGAACGCACTGCAAGAACACCTCCGAGGTCGGGATGATCCGGATCCTCGGCGCAAGGCGCATCCAGGACGGTGTCGTCAGGATGGAATTCGCTGCCGGGCTCGCAGCTGTGGAGCAAGTCCAGAAGATGGGCCATTCGATCAAAGAGACCGCCCAACTCGTGAACTCTTCGGTCGACACCGTGCCGTCCGCGGTCCAAAAACTTCTCGCTGATATGAAGGAGTCCCGGAAGGAGATTGATAAGCTGAAGAAGGAGGTCGCCACCGGAGCTGGCTCCGATTCTTCCGATACGATCAGCATCGGCGGCGTGAGGATAATCAAGAGTATCAGGCACGTCGAGCTGCGTGATCTTACGCACATGGCAAAGGAACTCATCTCAAATAGCAATACGATCGCTGTACTCGCCTCCGGCTCCCATGGCCTAAAGATGATAATCGCCCGCAGCGAAGACGTCGACGTCGACTGCTCGAGGATCCTCGGAGACGTATTTGCGAAAGTAGGGGGAAGCGGCGGTGGCAAGCCAGACTTCGCACAGGGCGGAGGCCCGCACGCCTCGAAGGCAGAAGAGGCGATCGAACTTGCCTTGTCAGAGATAAAGAAAGGTATCGAGTCGAGAGGAAAGAGCTGAGATGGCAAGATCCGGTTCAATCAGAAGCAGGGTCAAGATGGCAGTGGAGATGCACGATCTCCTGCCAATCGCTCGCAGATATTTTGTAATCGGGGCGTTCGACGGCGCACTGACGATCATGGGGGTCATTCTGGGGGCGTACGCTGCCGGTGAGCTCACAAAGAACCTGGTGCTTGTAGCTGGCTCCGCGACCGGGATCGCCTTATCGGTCAGTTCTGCCGTCGGGGCTTACGAGGCCGAGAGGATAGAATCCGTCATACAGCACAGGGGGCTCGAGAGGGCAATGCTGTCAACGGTCGAGGGGACCAGGAAGGAATCCGCCAAGATCGGCAACCTCGCGAGCGCCTTCGTTCACGGCATCGCCCCGCTGATCGCGGCGCTGATACCGCTGACCCCCTTCTTCTTCATGCCAGAATTAGACGCGATGGTCGTGGCCATCGTTATCACGATCGCCTTCCTGTTCGTCATGGGGTCATACCTCGGAAGCCTGATCAAGGAAATGATATTCTATACGGGTCTGAGGTTCGTTGCTGCCGGGCTAATCACGGCCATCATAGTCTTCCTGCTCCACGGCGAGTAAGAAATCGATAAAATGAGAGGGGCGACAGCCCCTCATCTGGCTCCACCCCCCGGAGAGGGCGGAAAATCTGCGAAGATGTTTTCAGTCGGATGCGAGCGGCTTCTTCGCTGTGATTTTGTCTCTCACAACGAGTATCTCCCAGAGGCAGAATATCCCGACGGTTATGGCCGTGCCGAGAGCTAGGTCCGACAGTAGGTTCGGTCCTATCAGCAGCAGCTCGCCGTTCCATAGGTGATCAATCATCCCGAAAGTTCCTCCACCGGCCAGCAGAAGGGTCAACCACGATTGACGGGGGTTTTCATCCAACCTCTTGACGTTCTTCCTAAGTCCGTGATGCAGTATCGCAGCAGCCACTGGTACGACGTAGCAAACCATTTTTTCATTCCCCTTGGTAACACTTTTATGATTTTCGTGTTACAACGATACGGTAATGCGCTCAGGTATATCAAATATTATCTAAATATCTCTCTCGTGTCAATTGGCATGATCGATGAGAAATATTTCGACATTCTGGACTCGCAGGTCATCTAAGCATTTCTCACTACCCAAACGCTTTTATATGAAAGAGCATTTCGCTACACTACATCGTCTGATGCGTCTTGCTGGCTTTCTGAGCCTTTGAGCGAGATTCATATTCGGAGGTCATTAATTGGCAGAGAAGGCAGTCGCGCCTGAAAAAGCAGAGAAACCCGAGAAGCCCGCGAAGCCCGAAAAGGGGGCGAAGAAGGCCGCAGCGAGGGTTCCCGAGACTCTGAAGAAAAAGGATCATCCCGATAATTTCAAGTTCATTGTAAGAATGGTCAATACGGATATCAACGGCGAACTCTCTGTTCTTGTGGGCCTCACCAGAATAAAAGGCATAGGCCTTCGAGCCGCCCAGACTATCGCGAAACTAGCCGGAATCGAGTTCGGTTTCCAGGTGGGTATGCTGGATGACGCTGCCGTGGCGAAGCTCGAGGAGACGGTCAACAGTTATGTCGAGCTCGTCCCGAGCTGGATGATCAACCGCCAGCACGACTGGGAGAGCGGCGACGACATGCACCTTGTCGGAATCGATGTCGACATCGTGTTGAAGGACGACATCAACCGTATGAAGATGATCCGGTGCTATAAGGGGATCAGGCACGAGCGCGGCCAGAAGGTCCGCGGCCAAAGAACCCGTTCTAATGGGAGAACCGGTTTGCAGATGGGTGTTATCAAGAAGAAGCTGGCTCCTGGAGAGGCGCCCGCAAAGACAACTGAGAAGGCTGAGAAGGCGCCCGCCAAGGCTGTCGAGAAGGCGCCCGCTAAGACTGCTGTGAAGGGTGCATAGACATGGGCGATCCGAAATTCTCCAGAAGGAAATACGATACGCCGTCCCACCCATGGCGCGCGGAGAGGATCAAGAATGAAACCGAACTCCAGAAGCGGTTCGGTCTGAAGAACAAGAGGGAGATCTGGAAGGCGCAGTCCATCGTAAGGACCCTCAGATCTCAGAGCAGGGATCTCCAGGCTCGGACAAGGATAGGCGAGCACCAGGCAGAAATCGAGACGAAGCAGCTCCTCGACAAATGCGGAAAGCTCGGCCTGCTGCCTATGGAAGGCACCACCCTCAACGACATACTCTCACTTTCGCTGGAGGACGTCCTCACAAGGCGATTTCAGACGATGGTGTTCCAGAAAGGCCTCGCCTATTCCGCGGATCAGGCAAGGCAATTTATCGTTCACCGTCATATCACCATCAACGGTCGGATCGTCAACGTACCTGGCTATATGGTCAGACGCGCCGAGGAGAATGCGATCAGCTACGCGACGAGATCGCCGATCGCCAACGAGCTGCATCCGATGAGGCCGAAGCCGAAGGAGGCCGTCGAGGTCGAGAAGGAGAAGGCGCGCGAGGAGCAGGTCGCAAAAGATCTTGAACCCGCGAGGCCGGTAGCTCCCAAGAAGAAAGAGGCACCTGCCGAGCATATCCCGAAGGCCGTCAAACCGTCGCTCGAGAAGATGATCGAGAAGGACGGGTCGAAAGAGGAACAGGAACCTCTTCCAGAGGACAAGGAAACGGGAGAGATCCAGCCGGCGCCTAAGACCGCGGAGAAGCCGAAGGCCGAGAAGCACAAGGCTGAAAAGCATAAAGCGGATGACAAGCACAAGGCAGACGGGAAACCGAAGGCTGAGAAGCACAGGACCGAGAAGAAGCCGAAGGCTGAGAAGCATAGGACCGAGGAGAAGTGAGCACGATGGGAAAATGGGGAATAGCTCACATATATGCCAGCTACAACAACATCGTCATCACGGTCACCGATATTACTGGCGCCGAGACAATAACGAAGTGCAGCGGCGGAATGGTCGTCAAGGCGGCCAAGGACGAAGCGTCGCCGTACGCGGCGATGAGGGCCGCTGAGCGAGTGGCGGAGATCTCCAAGGAGAAGGGGATCGACGGGCTTCACGTCAAGGTGCGCGCTCCCGGAGGCAATAAATCGCTTTCACCCGGACCCGGCGCCCAGGCAGCTATCAGAGCACTGGCTAGAGCCGGGATGAAGATCGGCCGGATCGAAGACGTCACTCCAGTCCCGCACGATGGAACGAAGAAGAAGGGCGGACGGAGAGGACGAAGGGTCTGAGCCGGCAATCGAGGCTCCACGAGTGGTTCAGATGAAGATTGAAATACAGGAAATGACCCAGACGAAGGGGAAGATTCTTTTCTCCGATACCGACCCGTCCGTGATGAACGCCATTAGGAGGACCATGATAGCCGACGTCCCGAAGATGGCCATCGAGAACATCGAGTTCCATATGGGAGCCATAATGGACGAGGGAGGCAAAGAGTTCGAGAGCGTGTCGCCGCTGTTCGACGAGATAGTGGCTCACAGGATCGGCCTGCTGCCAGTCCCGACCGATCTGGACTTGTTCGTCCCGAAGGAGAAATGCACCTGCAACGGCGAAGGCTGCCCCAGCTGCACCATAATGTACTCGATAAACAAGAAGGGCCCCTGCACCGTGTACTCGGGAGACCTCGAACCGCTGGGGGGCGCGAAGTTCAAGATAAAGGACGACCTGATCCCAATAATCAAGCTGACCGACGGCCAGGCGATCCTCGCCTACGCCAACGCACAGCTCTCGACCGGTAAGGAGCACGCGAAATATTCCCCGGTCTGCGGCATCGGATACCGCTTCTCTGCTAAGGTGACGCTCGAAGGGGGCAAGTGCGACCACGACGAGCTCTGCATAAGCGTCTGCCCCAAGGAGGTCTTCGCGAAGGAGGGGAAGAAGATCGTCGTCGCGCACCCGGAGAGGTGCACCCTTTGCATGGCCTGCGTGGAGTCCTGTGAGCTCGGCTGCATCAAGGTCGAGGGGAACCCGAACAAGATCCTGTTCAAGTACGAGACCGACGGCTCGATCTCCGCTAAGGAGCTCATGGTCCGGACTCTGAAGATGCTCGAAGACAAGTTCACCGGTTTTGTCGAGATGGTCTCGAGCCTTCAGGAATGAGCGCTCAGAAGAAGTCGTCCAGGCTGCTGTCCTTCACCCTGTCGGAATTGAATATCGAGCTTATCGAGTTCTCGACCAGCTCGATCCTCTGCCTGGTGTAGAGCGGGACATCGTATTGGTCGGCGATCTCCTTTGCTTTGACGAGGTACTTGCTGACGCTCCCTCCCGGGACAGTCAGTATGAGGTCGTTCCCGCAGTCGCATTTCCCCCTGAGCGGCATCCTGCGGTATTTCTCGTTGCACTTCGGGCACCTCAGCTGCTGGGTTGAGAAAGTCTTGAGGCTGCCGAGGAGATCGGGGAGAAGATGCCTGGTTATCACCCTGTGGACGACATCGCCAACATCTACCGCCCTGATCTTCGCCGCGATGCTCAGCTGCGCGTCAATCTTGTCGCTCATGGTCTGGAACATAGTGTACGAGGAGCAGAGCGGACCGGCGTCGATTCGCTCGGTCTCATGCGAATATCCGATCCCTTCGTACTGGAGCACCGTCCCGATCCTCCCGCCGGCGAGGTCCATCAGATGCTCGACGCTCTTCGGAGGCTTGAATTGCCTCGCCGCCTCGTACAGCTCCAGGGGGTATTCCCATCGGAAGTCCAGGTTGTGCGCCTCTTTGTCAATCTCATCCGGGTTGATCCTGGTGGAAAGCACGAGCGGAGCGTCCATCAGGCCGCCTCTTTTCTCCGGCAGGAACGATCTTGAGAAGTTGAGCAGTGCGTCCATCAGCAGGATTATCGAATCCTCATCTCCATCGCAGTTCCTGCGTTTCGCTGCGTGGAAATACGGATGGGCGTATCCCGCTTGTGCCTTCGAGAACCCGACGATCCTGGCGAGCACTCCTCCGGATGTGTGGGGCGCCAAGCCGATCGCGAGATGGCCGATCAGATCCTTCTTCGAAGTCGCGCAATAATAGGGTTTCAGACCATAGAACCGCTCGAGCGAATCATCGATGAACTTGGAAATATTGACGAGGTACTTTCCGCCGCTGGCCGATGGGATTATGTCCTGAGCCTTAAGCTCGCATGTCTGTTCGGCGTCGGTAAGGTCCTTTCCGGACGCGTCCTTCTCATAACCAAGCTTCTTCGCCTCCTCGACGCTGAGGCCTATCTCGACAGGTCTGAAATGGGTCAGCGGGACATCGGTCGCGTCGAACCTTATGGTACCGTCCTTGAACACGAAGACCTCGTGTTTCGCCCGTAAAAGCCCCTTTTCGAGAGGCTCCGGCGTCTTATCTCTCGAGATCATCCCCTGCACCGCTTTGACTTCCGGGATGCTCTTCAGCCCGACCCGTTTGGCTGCATTTTCCAGCATGTCCTGGAGGTTGAGGACAACGGTCGCCTCAATGCCTCTCGCGATCGTGTGCGAGCCGCAGGCGCAGATCGACAAGAACCCGGTCATCCCGCAGACCGGGCACTTCCTCTCTCCGATGCTGATCTCCAGCTCGCCTTTTGCCGCGGCGGCATTGACAAGCCTCTGAGGGCCTCCCGCAATCCCGATCGGGAAGAGGACGTGGGGCGGGGGCTTCATCTTCCTCTCCTTCGCTTTTTCTGGCCTCGCCATGCGGGCTCCGATCCTAGTCATCGCTCTTGGGGCGATGTCGATTCCGCACAGCTTCGATAGGATCCGCAGGGGTTTTGTCTTCCAGTCGATTTCTTCTGACTCCGATGCGAGGTGGTTATCCTTGTCTGCTTTCAGTCCAAGGCAGAACACGACCGGTTCGGCGTGGGCCGTTATCCTGAGCTTCCCTTCCTGCACCCTGTGCAATGCGCCGAGCTTCTCTAGGATGCTCTTGATCTCTGGTATGTTATCGATGATGAGCTGCTTCGAGTAGACACCGGTCGCAAGTATGTGGTCCCTCATCTTCTTGATTTCATCCGGAGACAGATCTGACCAGAACAGGTTATGATTTGGATGAAGCGGGACGCCGAATTCTCTGGATATTTCGACAGCCCGGTCGAAGGACGGATCCCTCCAATCGTCAGGCAAGGCTTTTGTCTTCGCCTTCAACAAGGCCTTGTATTCCTCGACGGTGAAGCCCGCTGGAACGAGCAGATGATTGTTCTCCGCAAATTCTCCGAACGCGATAAGGATCTCGCCGACATCCACTATCTCGACGATTCTCTTCTCCAGCCTCACCGCCTCTTCGGGCGTTCGAATCTGTACGAGATCCCCATCGTCCAGCAGGACAGTCGGGCCCTCGATCGAATCGCACGGGGTGACCGCGCCTGCCTTGCCGGGCCGCTCGATCTTGATCTGGGTCCCTACTGCGATGAATCCCCCCAGAGCCTGCATCGTCGCCGGATTCAATCCGACCGCCGCGAGGCCGGTCGCTCTGCTTCGTCCATAGCGGAGCCTGAATCCTCCGATTCGCGAGGGGTGCGAGAGGACCGGTCTGCCAGCCACGATGTCCTTCAGGAATTTTGAGCTGGGCTCGATGCATCCGTTCGAATTGTCCACCGCAGTTCCCTTATGCTTCAGATATTCGTCCAGGAATTCCCAGCCGTCGATTCCGAGCCTCTTGACGTGCTTCTGCAGTTTTGGGGCTTTGAGGCATAGCCCTTCGGCGATGACGAGGCATGCTCCTCCCCTGACCCGGTTCGTCTCGATCCTGGGGAGATCTCGATATCCAGATATCTCGGTTTCCTCCGTCCCTTCGCCGTCGATACATATCGGGGCGTTCCTCGCTATCAGCTCGATCTCCTCGTTGGTCGGGGTATATTGGAGGTGCTGGCAATTCCTATAGAGGGGGATCTCCTCCTTGAGCCTCTGGACCTCCCCCTCCGTTGGTTTGAATCTTGAAAGGCCGAACTCCCTTCGGACTACGTCCGCAATCAGCACGGACATCGCCTGTCCAGTCCCGCCCGCTGACCTGATCGGTCCGGCAAAATAGACGGCGAGATACTCGGAGCCATCGGCGTTCTTCTGGATCTTGACTCCCGCGATGCCCTCCAAGGGTGCGACAAGGATTCCCTCCGTCAGGACAGCGACCCCGACTCTGATCGCCCGATCGATCGTCTCCTCCCTGCCACCTGAATCGTTCGTGGAGAGTTCCTTCGCTATGAGTATCGACACTTCCTCCCTGTCGTGCTTCTTGCTCAGCTCTCTGATCCGCTTCGCGATGCCTTCGGTGCCCCATTCAGAGAGCAGGTGCTCGACCCTCGATGCCAGGTCCTCCGCTCTGGGGATCTCAACCTCGTTGGATGGGTCCAGCCCCCTGGCTCTGGCATTTCTCGCTATCGAATAGCATTTCTCCGTTTCCTCTTTCAGTGAGTCGAAGTACCTGCTCATCGATTCGCTGCAGGCAGGATGACTGGAAGGATGACTACTCATTCTACGGCTACGCCCCCATCAGGCAGCGCGAGAGGAACCCCTCTCGCAAACATATCGTTTAAGTGCAGCCCACCCGGGGTGACTGCGGTCAGGAACTAAAAACGTTGCGATGAGGCGAATCGGCGAGGGAACTCTCGATTTCAACGATCAGTTGCTCGATGCCGATCTTCGTCAGGGCGCTTATCCTCAGGCGCTTTCCTTTGTCGCCCAGCAAGTCAGCCTTGTTCTCGACGACGATCATCTTCGCCTCCGGATAAAGGCGCTTGATCTCATCCAGAAGGGACAACTGATACTCCAGTGGATATCCGCAAGTCCCCGTCGGATCGAGTATGAATATGACGAGGTCCGCAAGGTGCCTCAGCGCGATTATCGCCTGCCTCTCGATTTCGTTCCTCTCCTCCAAAGGCCTGTCCAGCAGGCCGGGGGTGTCTATTATTTGATATCTCGTTCTTTTGACAACGAGCAGTCCGACCGTGATCTCCTTCGTCGTGAATGGGTATGTCGCGACTTTTGGTTTTGCGGTCGATATCGCGGCGACCAACTGACTCTTGCCGACGTTCGGCGCCCCGGCGACAACGATCGTCCTCGTTTCCGGATCTATCGTGGGCATCGCCTTTATCTGATTCCTGGCCATGTTCAGGAATTTGAGGTCCTTCCCGACCTGTCTGACCAGCGATGACGCCCTACCGTACATCTCTGCTCGGAGCCTGTCTATCTCCGTCGGGATCTTGGTCCTCTTCATCTCGGATTTGTATTTCTTCCCGAGCCTGTGCACCTGCTCAGCACACCAGTTGACGCTTCCCAATGATTTCTTGAGCTGGTCCATTCCGACAAGCAGCCCGATCATCTCGCGGTAGAAAGGAGGCAGATCCTCCAGGCTGGGAAATGATCTCACATACTTCTGGAGCGTGGTTTCGATGGTGTCCGATATGGAATTGACCTTCCCCACGTTCTTCTGGTAGATCATGTTGATCTTGCTCCGAGCTCCCACTATCTGGACCTTCGCCGCTCGGTTGAACGCGCTGTCTATCAGCTCGTCCGCCGTCATAATCGTGGGGATCCTGAGCATTTCTCGACCTGCCTGAGTCCTCCACGCTGCCCAGTGATGATAAAGCTTTGCCACTCCTGGAGGGCCATGTGAAAAGGTTTTAAGTCCATCCCGGGGCATCGGTTACCCGTAGTCAGCAAGGTGGTCGCCATCCCTCTCGAACTCGATTTCCGTCCGGTCCTTAAGTTCGACGGCAAATCCCTGATGGGCTCGGGGAGAGCAAGATTCCTTCAGTTGATTGCAGAGACGGGCTCCCTTTCTACCGCCGCGAAGAGAATGGGGATGTCCTACCGCCATGCTTGGGGGATAATTCAGAGGATGGAAGAGATCTACGGCGAGAAGATCGTCGTGTCTGAAAGGGGTGGCTCTGAAAAAGGGATGACCCGGCTGACAGATGCAGGAGAGAAGCTGCTCAGAACATTCGAGGACAGCGTCTCCAGGCTACCGCCGTCTCCTGACGCCGTCCGGAGGAACCCGCGACTTACTGCAGACGGGATCGTCGTATCCGACTCGAAGATTCTTCTTGTACGCAGGAAGTTCAACCCCTTCGAAGGCAGATACGCTCTCCCCGGCGGTTTCGTTGAATATGGCGAAAGGGTGGATGAATGCGTCATCCGGGAAGTCCAGGAAGAGACCGGGTTGAGAGTCAGCATCGACAGATTGCTCGGGGTCTATTCAGCTCCGGATAGAGATCCGCGATGGCACACCGTCACGTTGGCGTATGTGCTCAATTTGGAAGATGGTACGCTTGCCGACAGCATAGAGACGAAGGCCGAATGGATGCCCTTGAAAAGCATCCCTCCGCTGGCGTTCGACCATGATACGATAGTCGCGGATTATCTCAAGTCTATCAAGAAGAAACGCTGACCTCCGTAGGAGGTCCGCACCTGAATGGAGAAATAGAATCAATCAGACGAGGAAGGCCGGATGTCTCCGGACCTTTCCCGTCCGCGGTAAAGGGTTTGAAAGTCGGTCTAAGGATTGCTACCTTCTTCCTCTTCCGGCTCTTCCTCATCGAGCAGGCTCTGGGTCTTGCGCTTCCGCATGATCATCATTGCGGCCGCGGCTGCGATGATCGCTGCGATTGCGGCACCAGCGATGATCATGGTGGTCCATTCTATCGGGGGCCCGCCGCCACCTACCCACTTGACGGTGTAGAATAGAGGAGTCTCTCCCCAGAAGTGGTCAACTGCGAGTCCGGGGTGCTGCGTCCAGTTGCCCCAGTGACCCCACTTGCCAGAGCCGTTTTGGGCGTCGTTGTAGGCATAGGTGGTCTTCGGATAGACCGTATAGATCATCGCGCCACCTGCGAGGTACTGCCACTTCTGGCAATCGTCTAGGTATTGCTGTCTCTTGGTCGCGTTGAACTCCTTGGCCTGGAGGTTGTACAGGTTGTCGTAGGTCGCGTTCCTCGTGCCGAATTCGTTCCATCCGTCCATCGCATACGAAGTCGCGATGTACATCAGGTAGTTCGGGTCCACGTCGCCGCTCCAGTAGGTCTCAGTGAAGAGGTACTGGAACCCGTAGACGAGCCGGTTCCATACGCCCACATTCGCAGGCTTCTGGGTCAATTTGACTCCGATGTGAGCCCATTCCGATGTGAGGTACTCGGAAGTGTCCTTGTCCTCGTACACTTCAATCTCGTAGATATCCTCGAACTCAAGGGTCTTGGCCTGAGGAGCTAATACAGCCGATGGATCTCCGATAATCCCCAGTTTCACTAGCCTGTCAGCCGCGTCTGGACCGACCTTCCTGAGTGTGTTTGTGTTGGTCAGCGTCCAGGGGCCGTTCGTCCAGACATAGCCCGCCTCGTCGAGAATCTCGTTGGCGAGGGTCAGGTTGAACGACATCACCTCGTCGAGCGGCTTCGTGTAGCTCCATTTGACGATTCCAGCGCCGTCCGTAATGTTGAAAGTAGATGTCTCGTCGTGCGGCGGGGTCCAGTAATATTGCGGCCAGACAGGCGAGAGGATGCCGACGCCCGGCGACGCAAGCCCCTTGAAGATCGCGTCGACGATGTAGCTCTTGTTCGTCGCGACCGCGGTCGCCCTGAGCAGGGCTGGGTCGAGCCTCGTCGGATTCAGAGAGGCAGATGCCTGATCATTAACGTTGAAGTGCGAGATCTTGGAGTACACCGTCGAGCTGTACAGTGAAACCAAGGTCAGCCCCTTTGGCTTGTTCTCCTTCAATGCGAAGTAGTTGGTCGGGGTCACCTCGGACGCGTCCAGCTTCTGCGTCTTGAGGTCGACGATCAGCGTCTGCTCTTCAGCGTAGAACTTCATTACCAGCTTGTCGATCTGGATGGTCCTGTTATGGTAGCCGCCCAACCCTTGCACGACTCCATAATCATCGGTGAAGTTCCAATAGGGGTTCTTCTGGAGCGTGATTGATTCCTTAGCGATTATCTCGTTCCCCAATGACAGCGTTCCCATGAACGGTCCTGTTCCGATGGCAGGGACGCCGGTCCAGTTCTGCGCGATGTACGCATCGGTGAACTCGCTGAAAATATGCTTCGGCATCATCGGTATGGACATGCTGGCTGCCCAAGCAGCGGGGACCGGGGCGTGAGTGATGCGATCGGTGAAGTAGATCCTGATCTTATAATCGTTTATCTTCTCGCATCGTTCGATCCACTTCGTGTACGGCTGGTATGCCCAGTAGTTGATGTATCCGGCGCCGGTCTGTATCTTGATCGTGAACACGACGTCGTCGGCTGTGAAAGGCTCGCCGTCATTCCAGAAGACGTTCTCGGTCAGGTTGTACTCCCAGATCGAGCCTGCAGGCCAATCCGAAGAGTTCTGATGGTAGGACAAGGTCGAGAAGTCCGAACCGTGGGAGGCCGCGTAGCTCCCGTTCATATGCCACCAGCTCTTTGCGAGGTTCGGAGTAGCTACCCCATCCTCGTTCGGGAATAGCAGGTAATCGTACACGTAGGAATAGAACAGATAATCGCTGTCGTATATCCCGACGAATGGATTCGCCGACATGACTGATTCTCCCATTCCGATGTAGAACACCTTCGCCTCAGCATCCGCCGCCTTGGCGTTGACAACGATTGTTTGGACAGCGGACAGCAGGAATATGGCGGTCACAGTAACAGCCAGGATGATCTTGCGTCTGTTCTGTTTGGTAACCTCCAAAACCGGCTCCGCTAGGTCATCAATCTTGCAATCTTCAATCATTTGTTCGTCCATATCACAATCCACTCCGTTGGAGGGTATGCTCCCTTCCTCATACCTGAGGTCCCAACGACCTCATGACTGATTGAGTTCGTAATACGAATTGTTCAATATATCTTTATCGAATGGTCGGGGGCAATCCAGTATGATATCGCCCCCTCGGGGTCGACACGGCAGTTTCCCTCCCGTTTTTCGGATTTCGCAATGATATCATATCTTCCGGCAAGGGAACAGCGTGCAAAACCTATCATGGGATGCCTTTGCTCCCAGCTCAAAGGCCTTGAGATTCGCATCCTTTGCCTTCTGAGGGACCGTCTTCGCGATCGATTCCCTGAGGGCTTCCTGCGGGACGGGGAAAGATTCGAACACGCTCATCGCCCCTAGCAAGACGGTGTTCTCCGTCAGCGGGTTTCCGGCCTGTCTCGCGAGTTCCAATGCATCGACGGAGAAGATGTTTGCGGTCACTTGCTTCAACTTGTTTTCCACGTCTTCCCTACCGAAATATTTCGTGCTCTTTTTCTTGACCAGTTCCGCCGTGTCGGTGATCGGGAATGCCACCCTGCTGTTCATGAGGACGAGCCCGCCTTCCTTCAGGTATTCGATGTATCTCAGAGTCTCGAGAGCCTCCAGGGATACGATCGCATCGCCCATCCCCACAGGTATCAGAGGGGATCGGACATCTGATCCTATCCGCAGATGTATCGAGACTGCTCCAGACCTCTGGGAAAGACCGTGCTGCTCTCCCGTAATGACCCTCAGGTTCGACGCCGCGCACGCGTTACCGATCACGTTCGAAACGAGAACGAGCCCCTGCCCGCCCACTCCGCATATCAGCACGCTGAACTCGTCTTTCATCTTGGTTCCCCCGTCGTCTTGATGGCGGACACTGGACATAGCTTCGCGCAAACCATGCACCCATCGCATAGGTCCCTGGATATGTGCGCCTGCCCGTCCTCGTCCACATCGAAGGCCGGGCAGTTGAAGTCCCTGATGCAGGCATAGTACTTGTTGCAGACCTTCTTGTCCACCTGGTTCGGGACGATGGGCTGCCCC
>Ga0315285_10001682_pt1 | contig 23208 bp, 14 predicted proteins | sample YL17G09_36_MG_FD_203698 | JGI IMG/M metagenome (GOLD analysis project Ga0315285, IMG submission 203698) | Sediment microbial communities from Yellowstone Lake, YNP, Wyoming, USA - YL17G09_36 | ecosystem: Environmental > Aquatic > Freshwater > Lake > Sediment | place: USA: Wyoming | collected... | reverse complement strand
GAATTTTGTTTATAAAGATTTTCAGAGCTAGCCAGTTAGATAGTTTTGGCTAATTTTAGAACAATTGTTTTGATAACTCATTTGTACGTTGTAATTAAGGTAATTTGGCAATTTCGGAATCTGACCGTTATATCCTCTAGGGACAGACGCACTCAGATTATACTTAACAGTATTTTGAACCGGTGCTACGTATTTCACTCCCAATCCCAAGCTCATGGTCTGCAGTCCAATTATAGAATTTTAAACTTTATGGAAAAATCAGCGGCTCCTGGGACCTTTAAGCTGTTTTTCCATCCAAACTGAAGCAATGCTTCAGTTGGACATCTGAACATTGTTCAGATTGTCCCTCTAACTAGCGAGTTAGAGTTATTAATGGAAATCTACACTTAAACATATGAAACTAGGTGTAACTGCTGATTTGCACGGTAATTTGAGGCTAGCAAAGAAATTTGCTTCGTATTTCAAGAAATCAGATGTCGATGCGGTTGTAATAGCGGGAGATTTGCCCAGCTATGAAAACCAGAAACAAAGTCTAACAAAAATCCTGAGAATTTTCTCAAAATGTGGAAAGAATATCTTTGTTATGCCGGGAAGTCACGAAAACGTGAAAATATACGAGCATGTTTTGAAGAAATTCAAAAATATCATTGATTGCACCAAAGATAAAAATAGAAAAATAAAAATTAATGATTGCGAAATTGTTTTCCTGCCTGGTTCTGATTGGCTGGGTGCCGAGGACGCTGGTTTTGTACTAAAGGACAGCAGAAAGGTTTTCAGAGGGAAAACGCAAAGGCAGATTGCTAAATACTATCAAACAGCCAACGTTAGATTATTCTATGTGCACGAACTCAAGAAACTAATAAAAAACCCTGCAAAAACAGTTCTTATTTCTCACATCCCACCGAAATTCAGTAAAAAATCTGCAATAGATGTTGCGAAATTTGGAAAGGCTGTTGGCAAATTCAAAATAAAAGCCACGGATAATGAAGCAATGAAAGGTTTAATCAAATTCTGGCTAGGCTTTTACAAAGAACACGTGTTTGCACTCTCCGAAGCACTTAGATTGAAGAAAAAAGGTTACCCTATGACTATTATGGAAGAAAACAGGGGAAATAAAGTTTTGAAAAGTATGATTAGAAAATTGAAAATCAAGAAACTTGTTTGTGCGCACATACATGAATCTGGCGGACGTGCAAATGATTTGAAAGGCAACCCTATCACGCAAAACAAGTGGAGCTCTGAGTTGTTTTATAATTGCTCTGGCAGAGCAGGCATTGTTGAATTCGAAGGCAATTTGGCTAGATATAGGAATATCAAAGTATAGATTTTTAAATAAGGTATCCTTGATTTGATTAATGGTAGATGCAGACAGGTTGCAGAAGCTGAAAGAACTGCAAAAATTAGGCATTAATCCATATCCTTACTCTTTTGATAGAAAGAATTACGCTAACGAGATAAAAGAGAACTTCTCTAAATTAGAAGGAAAGAAAGTTTCTGTTGCTGGCAGGTTAATGTCGAAAAGAGAGCACGGAAAACTGGCTTTCGCAGACCTTGCTGACAGTTCTGGAAGAGTCCAAATATGGCTTTCAGAAGACGCCTTAGGCAAGAAAAGCTATTCCTTGCTGAAATATGTTGAAACTGGAGATATAATTGGAGTAAAAGGAACTGCAACAAAAACAAAACGCGGTGAAGTTTCAGTCAAAGCAGACTCTTTAGAGATTCTGACAAAATCGCTGACAAATCTGCCCCCAAGCTGGTATGGCTTGAAGGATGTTGAATTAAGATACAGACAAAGATATTTGGATTTAATAATGAATCCTGATATTCGAAAAACATTTGTCACGCGAAGTAAGATAATCGCAGCAATGAGAGAGTTCTTGGTAAACCAATGTTACCTAGAGGTTGAAACGCCAATTTTACAGCCAATTTATGGTGGCGGCTTTGCAAAACCGTTCGTAACAAAACACAACGAGTTAAAGATGAATATGTACCTGCGAATATCGAACGAGATGTATCTGAAAAGACTGATAGTTGGCGGTTTTGATAAGGTATTTGAGTTCTCATATGACTTCAGAAATGAAGGTATTGACAGAACACACAATCCTGAGTTCTTGGTAGTTGAGATGATGACTGCTTATGCAGATTATAAAGATGGTATGAAATTGATCGAAGAAACTATAGCTTACGCCGCTAAAAAAACCCTTGGAACAACTAAAGTAAACTTCCAAGGCAATGAATTAGACTTCGCCAAATGGGAAAAATTGACTATGGCTGAGTCCATTAAGAAATACTTCAAAATTGATGTGACAAAATTAAGCGAACAGCAATTGATTGCATTCCTCAAAAAGAACAAAGTTGAGATACCTGAAGATAAAAGAAAGGGTGTTTTAATCAACCATATATTCGAAGAAGTTGTACAGCCAAAATTAATCAAGCCCACTATTATCTACAATTATCCAATTGAAGTCTCTCCTTTGGCAAGGACACACAGAGAAGAGCCACAACATACAGAGAGATTTGAGATGTTTGTGATGGGCTTTGAAGTAGGTAATAATTACACTGAAATAACTGATGCCATAGAACTAGAAAAAAGATTCCGCGAGGAGCTAAAGCGCGGACAAGCAGGCGATAAAGAAGCACATCCTATGGATGAAGATTTCTTGAAAGCCATGCAGTATGGCATGCCGCCAACCTCTGGAACCGCAATTGGCATAGACCGCCTAATAATGTTATTAACAGATTCCCCTTGTATCAGAGATGTTATTCTATTCCCTGCAATGGGTCCCGAATAGAATTCTATTGGCGGACTATGAGAGTACCAACTTCCTTGCCTGCGAGCGCAGCTTCTAATTCATCAACTCCACATATCTGAGAGACCATGCCTGTTTCATAAGCTGCTTTGCAGAGTTTTGAGACTTTTCCGAATAGACCTTTTGTGATGTCGATGCTGCTTTCCGAAAAACTGATGTTGTATTTTCGCATCACATTTTCAAATTCTTTGTCAGCTACTATTTTTCGTATTAATTTAGCGTTTGGCCTGCTAGGGTCTTCTGTGTAAACGCCCGAAACGTCTGTAACCATTATTATTTTATCTGCAGACCAATCTTTTGCTATTTTTACTGCCAAATCATCGGCCGAAATCATTTGATAATTCGTGAAATACTCGCCCGGACAGCCCACTGTTGGAACTGGGTCTCCATAGCTCATAGGTATTGGGGTGTGCCCTCTACCTATGTACGCCTTTGCAATGTTCCATAACTCAGAGATATTGTGCGCTCCATCAAAAGAACATGTGTTGAAAGGATATATGCTTACTGTTCTAACCCCGCAATCTTCCAGCTTGGTGGCCACTTCATAATTCAGATGCTCAACAGATTGATGGACTAAATCCGGAGTTATTGTCTTATCACCCTTACCACGTTCATTAACCAAATAGTGCCCGAAAGGTCCCGCCCCATTCAGAATAACTAATTGCAATTCCGGATCTTTGGTTCTTGCATTAAATACGGCGCGTCCTAATTTGGTTATATCTTCATACCTTATGTATTCATGGCTTCTGCTTATTATTTCACCTATGGCTTTTGGAAACTTTGTAGTTTCTCTCTTTCGGGTTATTGCCGAACCACCAAATTTTATTACGATTTTAGTCATTTTGATATAAGGTCTATTTACTGTTCAGGGTCATCTATCAGAACAGAGGCTCATCTGAGAGTTTTGTAGAACCGCCAGCTTTGTTTATAATGTAACTCTTGACGTAATTATGTTGAATAATCCTCGTCGTCATCATCTTCGCCGCCCGAATCATTTCCGGTGTCATATTCCTTTACAAGCGCTACGAGTTCTGGAAAATCCTGAGCTTTTCGTGAGCGTTTTACTTTATTCAGCCATTTTTTAAACGAAATGTTGGGACACGGAACTGCTTTCTTTGCTTCTAAGAAATCTTCAAGCGTTATATTCCGCGTGATGCCTGACTTCGTAGCTTCTTTAAATGGACGATCGGAAGCCAAAGCACACACTAGCTTTATATCTGAACAAGTGTAGCCGTGCATATCTTTTGCTAAATTTTCGAAATCTATTGTATCGATCGGTATATCTTTAGTGTACATCTTTAGTAATTGCGTTCTGCTCTCCAAATCGGGTGGTGGAACTAGAACTAAGGCGTCAAGCCTGCCTGGTCTTAAGAGTGCTTCATCGACATCCCATGGGAGGTTCGATGCACCAATAATTAACACTCCTTCCTTTAACTTTTCAGCACCATCCAGTTCTACTAAGAGCTGATTACAGAAGTTTTTTTGATGTGGTGTTTTTGATGAACGTTCACCACCTAGGCCGTCAATCTCATCGAAAAATGCTATGCAAGGAGCGTAGTTGCTTGCTGTTTCGAAAACTCTGTGTATGTTCTGTTCTGTGTCTCCAACCCACTTTTTCAAAACGTCACTTAACTTAATGTTCAAGAATGCTGCATTAGTTTCGCCTGCTGCTGCTTTTACTATGTATGTTTTGCCGCAACCTGGCGGACCATAAAGCAACAGGCCTCGCGGTGCTTGTTTTTTATAAACAACATAATAATCTTTCCATTTCTGCGGGTAAATCAGTGCATCAGCTATCTTCTCTTTCACCTTTGCTAAGCCCGCGATATCTGAAAATCTTTCTTTTGGTCTCTCTATTGGCAGATATTCCTGCTCCCGTTCATCTTCATCAGAAGACCTTGAGTTGCCACCTCTACCGTTGGCCGTGACAGGCACTCTTTTTTTCGGTACAAGCGAATTCACCAATGAAGTGCAGCGTTGCGCATTGTCTTTTAATATGGCTCTCTCTTGATCATCAGAACAATCCCTACCTGCGGAAATATAAAATTGCGCTGCCTTCCCATAGGCTTCTCGCGATTGAACTAAATCGTTCTTAGCTAAATAGCCCTCAGCTTGTTCTTCATATACGCTAGCTTTTGTCCGAGCGATTTTGTAGTCTACCATAATAAAAAAGGGAGCAGTGGCCAATTATGTCTTGGCCTTTGCTGCTTCAAGTTGTTCTTCTAATCCGCCTGCTTCTGCTTTTCTCTGCTCTCTTCGTGCCTGGATTCTTGCCAAATAGGCATTGCCTGCAGAAGTTAGCTGATTTTTGCCAGCAGCTACTTGTGCATCAACAACATAGTTTACGTTTTGCTGACCAGTGTAATTGTCAAGCTCTTGTGCATAATCGGTTAATTCTCTGCTTTCTGGTCCTTCTGCATTCTTTGCTTGCTGACCGTAGAACTGACGCAATGTATTGTAATTTTGTCTTTTCCTATCAGCTTTTTGTGCAGGTTTAACGCCTTGTAATCCGCGTTGACACAAACGTAACTCTGTTTGCTTCGCGTCTATCTCTTTCTCAGCTGCAGCCGCATCATTTATGTAAGGTATGGCTTCTTCATTTTTTCCAGCATTAAGCAAGGCATCTATTGCTTTTTCCTGTTCGCCAACATAATTTTGTAATTGGGCTATCTCTCCTTGCGTGTACGTTGTGTTTTCTGCTGCTGCTCTCTGTGCTTCTCTATCTTTTATTTGTCTAAATGGATTTTTCATAGTTTATTACTCCTCTCGAATTTGTTCGAGTATTAAGATCTGATGAAAAATGGTCGTAGAATGCGAATTTGCCAGATCCCGCACTCACTATGTCGAGCTTATCAATTTCAGCGTCAGAAAGTCTTAGTTTTTGCCTGAGTTCTGATTCGGGTATAGAGCCCCCGCTTTCAAAACTTTCAAGAAGCTGGTTCATTCCAACTGGCTTTGCACTTGGAGTGAAATAAGGTGAAAATGCGCTCGCTGCCAGACTATTTTCGTTATATGTTAGCCTGCCTTTATCTGTCTCGTATAAGAAAACAGACATATTCGGATCCGAAAATCCAGCTACGCGCTTCACTAAATCATTTGGTGCTTTTTCAGTTACAATGGCCTTAACAACATACTTATCTGTGAATCTGCGTGCCTTATTCGCGTCTTTGTTAAAATCAAGCTCGCCCAATTTCTGTGCTGAAACATATTCGCAGCTCACTGTTACAGGATGAAAGAAGTACTGAGACTGCTTTCCCATTACTTTTTTCGAGCTGTTTGATTTTATTTTCCAAGCATCAGTCTCATTCAGATAAAAGCCAAGAGGGCTCCATTCAGGAGCGTTGTGGCTTAATTTTGTTCTGACCTCACCTATGTAAATATCAACGTCTGGTTCGTTGCTTGCATTTTTGTGTAACTGTGCAAGAGCCAGCCTCTTTTCTCTGCATTTAATTGCTATTCTTGTGCCTTGGTGTTTAGCTTCGAAGCTTTTGATCGCTGTTTCAAGGGGCAGTTCACCATGTACGTATGCGTCGCGCAGGCAAAGCATGTAAGAACGCAAACTCAAAGACGTAACGTTATCAAAATGCTCTGGCTTTTGTCGAAGCTCAGATACTATTTCTTGCAATGGTGAGATATACTCTGCCAAATCCTTTACTAGCCTATCTTTCTTTTCGCTAGCGACAGCTTTGTCTATCCCTGACGCATATTTAGCCAGATCGGGAGAACTTACCTCGCTGGATAGCATAAACGCAGTTTTCTTTAACTGCTCTATGGAATCCCAAGCTTGCAGCCAATTTGTTGGGTTTTTCTGTTTGATCTCTCCGCGTAAATCTATTAGCGTATCCTCGAGAGTCCTCAACTCACTCTGAACTACATTCTTGTCTTTCCCGATTTCTTTTGCATAATAGCGGGATTTTAAGCAACTGTAAATGGGTCCGGCAACTTTACCTGCAATAGTTTGCGGGTCCGTGAGCTTGCTAATTACATAAGCTATAATGTAACCGCTAATCATTTGAACCACCTACGAAAGAATCTTCGACTATTTGCTCAATTTCTTTTTTCGATACTACATCTTCAAATTTTTTCTGTTTGAGTGCAGGATCATTCTCTATGCGCCCGAAGTAAATCTCAAACGCTTTAGCGTAAATGGGCTGCCAGAAACTTGTTTTATGGTTATAATCTGGATGATTCCCAACATAAGCAGTAGAATATTTATCTGATAGCTTCTTAATCACGCTATCCTTGCAAGCATCTCCGGCTTCATCCAATTCTTTGAATGCGCTAGTGCTGCTAACGAAATCCTCAATGGACTTCTTATTGCTGCCTTTATCTGTGCTTTTCTTCAAGAACTTTAGGTTAGAGAAGTAATCTATTACTCTAAATCCTTCTATGGTATTTATGTAGAATTCTAACTTGCTGAAGATTTCTGTTGTTACATCGCCCTGGTTTTGCTTCAGATAGTCCTTAGTGTATTTTTCAAGTAAGAATTTACAATCGGATTGTAATCTGTACGAGAGTTCCTTTTGTTTCCTCTCAGCATATGACTCTGTATTATCTGCATTTTCCAAAATTTTCTTTGCGTCTGGCGTATATGTCACAACCAGCCTTAGTTTTGCGTCATGCCCGTCTTTTGTCCTGCCGTACAGGTCTAAGAATAACTTTCCTCTTTGTACGTCAAGCTCCCCTTTGCCTAAGCGTTTTGTGCCTACGATTTCACCGTTTTCTATTTTCGCTTTGATGATGTTTGGAGGTCCGTCCTCTTTTGTGTCGATGTTGAAAAGCCTTCTTTTCTTATACGTCATTTTTCATTCACCTGACGCTATGAAAGAAAAGCTAGAATAATAATGCACGCAAGTTAAGCCTGCTGTAAGCTGGTTTTACTTGCTGAAGAGGAATTCAACAAAAATAGAAAATTGTAGAAATTTATTCAAACTCTGCGCCGCATTCAGGGCACTTTTTAGCGTCTTCGGTAATACCTGCTCCGCACGCAGGGCATTCATATTGCACTGAGCCGCACTCGGGGCACTTCTTGTCGTCCTCCCCGATTATCGCACCGCACTCGGGGCATTCAGATTGCACCGCATCATTATCGCCCTCTTCATCTTTGGGCTCGGGCTTTTCTTGTTTTGCCTCTTTGGCTTTATTTTTTTCTTCCGCAAATCTAGCTTTCATTGTCATTTTCGCTATAATTGCGGCCTGCTTTATTGTTTTAGGCATATGCTCATCAGCTGCTTGACCCGCTTTTTGAAGTCTCATTTTTTCTTCTAACGCAGCCTTACTATTAGCAAAGTCTATGTCGGTTGGCACCCCTGCAGCAGCATGCGCATAGGCTGTAAGTGCACTATCCAGTTTTCCGACTTCCTCGAACGCCTTGCCAACGCGATACCAAATATCTGCTCCATTTTCTATGCTTTCGCGCTTAGCTATGCGCTCCTGGTCCCTGTTTTCCAGATAAAGCAGAATTGCGGCATCATTACCGTTGGAAAGTTTTATTGCGTTAATGTAGGCCTCAACTGCCCCCGGTACCTTGCCGGATCTGTCTAACTCGCGGCCTTTTTCGAGCCACACATGTGCTTTTTCTTCGTTCGATCTTCCCGGTATCTGCAGTACGATTTTCTCCAAATTTTCTAATGCCCACAACTCTGTATAATCAAGCCTAGTTGAACGTTGCGTTTTTTGTGCGGGTGGATTTAAAATTGGGGCACCGTCTGGATCCAAAAACTCTTCATCAGAAAACTTATGGCGATCAAAATGACATAGTTTTCTCTTTGCTTTCGCTCTTAGGTCTTGAAATTTTTTCGGATCTAATTTCTCGAAACCTTCGAACAGTTTCTTTTGTTCGGGTGTAACTACATCTAGAATATTTTTGATGAGCGATGATGCTTGTTCATAATACGTAACTGCGGCCGCAGGATCATTTAATTTATAAGAAATTTGACTCATGCATGCGAAAGACATTGCATCTTCTTTATCTCTGGCCACAGTTTCCGTAAAAAACTTCAGCGCCTCTTCGTCTTTTCCTTGTTTAAGCAAAACATTTGCTTTGATTCTATACGCTCTATCGTCCTCTTTACTCAGTTCTATTATTTTTTCGGCGATAATTAATGCGTTTTCCAAATCGTCTTTTTCTAAATAAAGAATACCAGAAGCTACCAATGCTTCTACGTTATTAGGATCTATGCGTACGGCCCAATCTACGTATTTTTGTTCTTCATCAGTAGATCTCGCATTGCTCCACAAATCCTGTAAAAATTTAGAGAATTTTTTGCCATTCTCGCCGCTTTCGAGTAACGTTAATCTATCAGTTAAATCTCCTTCTTTTTTTTGAATATCTTCGCCTTTAATTTCAAGGAACTTCTCTCTTTGTTTGATTTCTTCTTCTTTTATTTGTATGTATTTGTCTCTTTGCTTGAATTCTTCTTCTTTTTGTTCAAGCCCTTTTATTTGGTTTTCGTAAGTTTCGATCTGTGCTCTGAGGTCCTTTACTTCCTCGAACAACCCTTTAATCTGAGCTGATGACGGGCCGACACCAGGGTTCTCCTCATATTGTTTTATCTTGGCCTCATAATCTTTTACCGTGTCATGGAGCTTTACAAGCTCATCTTCCTTTTTCAATACCAAATCCTGCAACTGACCTATTTCTTCTCTTTCAGATTTTACAGTATCTTCTAATGATAGAACTTTATCAGTAATTTCTTTCTGTTTTGTTAATTTGATAACAACATTAAGCCCCGTAGTATAAATCTTGAAATCATCACCTTGCGGAGTATCTCCTGCTTCCATCCTTTTGTTTAGTTTATACCATGAGCTATAGTCTACTCCCGCTTCTTTTTTGAATGTCTCCTCATTAAATTCGGTTGTCATTTGTCTTAAATCCCCAAAGCGTCCTCAAGCCAGCTTCGTTCCTGCGATTCCTGCGATTTTTGGTACCTATACGCGCTGAAAAGCTTCAAAGCGCCTGGTTCTGTTACTACGTTATTATCTTTATCCAAAAGTGCATCATCTTTAACAGTGTATGTCAAATTTTTATACAAAATCTCAATTTTCTCACCTTGTTGGCGTACAACACCACTAACATCGCCTAGTTGTATTGGCATTTCTTTCGCTGATTGCATCTGCTTTAGGTATACGTTTACTATATTTGAGACAACTTCCTTTGGCAAATCCTTTATTTCTGCGCCTTTTATTTTTTTAACATTTTTAACGCCGCCGAATGCAGTATATTCTCCTACATATTTTAGTGATTTATCTTGTTGCACTTCATGAACCACTAGCTTACCGCTCCAAAATCCGTCCACAAATTGATATACATAATTTTCATCTTGAACTACCGCCGGAGGTGTAGGTGAGGCAACTTTTGGTGCGGTTGCTTCCTCGATATTTAGGCTTTCTGGGTGAAACTTCTTTATGTAATCATTCCTGTGCTCCGCCCAGATTTGCTTCAAGATTTTAATGTATTCTTTTGGAACATTTAGTGGCTTGCTATCAGTTCCAATAAGATCGCTTGAAAAGACGAACAGACCATCCGTTCGGTATGTTACTTCTGTGCCGTCTGGGAGTTTTGCTTGAACACAATATCCTCTTTCCGGCACATCCAAGACTCCTACATAAACTGGGCTTGCGGGTAAATCAGATTTAGCACCAAGTGTGTCATTCAATCTTTCTGCGCTATCTGCATGTAAGCGGGGCGAATCTTTCTCGCCTTCATTCAGCTTTTTCTCTAATAATTCCTTGCTCTCTTTGAAATTTAGGTCCATTGGCACGCAAAATAGCGCTTTTTTATACGCTTTTAATGCATCATCCAGTATGCCAAGGGTCTCTAGTTTCTTGCCAACATAATACCAAATATCGCCTTGATTTTCTATACTCTCCAGTCGAGCCTGACGTTCCTCCGCTCTGTGCTCTAGTAAACTGATTATAGTAGGAGTTCTGTGAAATTTGTGCTCTAGTTCTATACCTTTACTATACGCTTCTATAGCTTCAGATATTTTGCCAGTTCTGTCAAATTCAATACCTGTATCGTACCACGCATATGAGTCTCTTGCCTTTTCTAATTTTTTATCATCAACACTTTGCAGGGCTGTTGGTTCGCATTTCTTGATCAAATATCTAAAGTTGTCTATTATTGTACCGCTAGATAAATCTAAATGCTTGCCAGAGAGGAAATGTTCTTTCGGGCAATACGCCTCGAACATGTGACTCAAATTAGAAATTTGGTGCGGGATATTATTGCCGTATTTCTTAAAGAAGGACATCACTTCATCTTCTAGCTTTTGTTTCTCTGCGCCCTCAGCATCTTGCCACTTAAGAAATAATGGGACAAATTGTCTTTGTAATTCTATAATATCGGTAGCGTTTGTTGTATTGAGTCTTTGCTCCAATTCGTCTATCCTCATTTCGTAGCTTTCTTTGAGTTCCTTAACAGTTTCTTCGGATTTTTTCTCGTTAAGGGTGTTCAAATATCTCATCATTGCAGCAGAACCTTTCTTCAGGTTAGTCAGTTCGGTTTCAGCTGCAGTCGCTTTTGCCTTAAGCAGTTTTACCGCTTCTGTCTCCGGCATTTTTGTTTCGCTTATTCTTTTTTCTAAAATATTGACGATGGTTTCAGCTGAATAGGGTACTATGTGTGCAGATCTGCGGCCTTCAGCTATGTCTTTAAGCACAAGATTAACCAGAGCGGCCTTATCTGTTTCGGGTTCATCTGTAATCAAGTCGGACAGCGAAAAATAAACAAAGCCGCACTCTAAGCGGCCTCTTGCAATGAATGGATTGGTACCATCCGCATCAACATAAAATATCACCTTACTGTTCTGAGGTATGGTGGCCATTTTAAGGTTATTAGATTTTACAATTTGTATGCGGACCTTGCCCTCATCTGATGGGGGCTGCGCTTTGATATCTTCAGGATTTACTTGTAGTTCTCCAATTAATTTATACAATGGTTCATTAGTGCCGAGAAGTCCTATTAGCTTATTTTCGAGGTCCGAACTTTCCTTTTTAAATCGACCTAGTTCTTTTTCATATTTTATTCTCTGCAAAGCAACAATATTCTTAACTTTTTTAGCGTAAGCCCCTTTGGTACGGTCTAGTTCTTCTACCGCTTCTTTGTGTGCGTCTTGAAGCTCCTGTTCTGTTACTTTTAGCTTGTCTTCAAGTTTAGCCGCATCAGAACTTTGTAATCTTTCCCTTTCTTTTTCCAGACCTGCTTTATTGTGTTCAACTTCCATTTCTCTTCTTGTAATTTCTTGGTCTTTGTAAGCAACAGCATCCTTCATTTTTTTATATTCAATTCCTTTTTCTTCGAGTTGCGCATGAAGGTCTTTTTCTTTTTCTTCGAGGTCACCAATTTTATTTTCTTTTTTCAGGACAAGGTCCTGCAAAGCGATAACTTGGGAAAGCTGTTCTTTGACAAACACCATTCCTTTTTTGAAATCTTCGGCTTCCCTGCCTTCTAATTCTTTGCCGCTGTTGTTAGCAAGATATAGCGGATGCCATTCTTCATAGTACATGCCAGTAGCTTGGTAGAATTTATCTTCTGGTACTACCAAGACTTGTTTCTCTCCCGTCATCTTCTGAGCACCTCCTGCTCGAGGTCTATTATTTGCATCGGTGGATTGTGAAGAATCTCTTGGATTCTATCCGCGGATAAATATCTATTTGGCTGTAAGCTTTTGATATTCCTTATATCACTCAAAGATTTGACTGCCGTCACACCATACTCTACAAATAGCGATACACAAATATTTGCGTATGTGCCACTTAACTTTTTTCTCTTAATGAAATCCTGTCCCCATTTCTTTGCTAGCTCTTGGGCTTTAGATTCCGCAAGCGTTGTATTTAGGTTTCCTTCGAGTTTGCCACACTCTACTTTCAAATCGTTCAAGTAAAGTTCGCCCCAGCGCCCACAATTGAAATCATAGAGCAATTGTCTGGCGGCAAGCTTGGCAATGAGTTGGTCAGAACCCGGAGTGTATTCATCTAGGGCTGCTCTGCCATCTCGCGTGACTTCTGGTTTTGCAAGCTCCACGTTATCGGGTAAGGTATACGGTGCTGTAAGTTCAACATTTTCTGGGAGTTGATTACGCGTTGAGTTTCTTTTGTCTCTGGCTCTTTGCTTGTTATCGTTGGTATCGTTTCGATTATTGTTGTCTTTTAGCGTTCTTTGTAGGGGCGATGCCGCCACTGGTTCTGGTATCTCTAGTTCACTAGCCCGCTCTTTGGCGGCAGAAGGTTCTGCGCTTTCGGGAACAGGCACCCAGACTAAGTCAGACAATTCTTTTGTTACAAAATTACGTGCTTGTTCATAAAATTTCTTTAGAGAATCTCTGTTTCCTGACGAAATTCCAACACTTCTTCCTTCTTCAACTAATTCCCCTCTTTCATTGACGATTTGTCCCTGAGAATTTATTTTATACCACGTATCACCTGAAGCAATTGCTGCTTTGGCATAAATCTCATCTCCTACTTTCTTAGCATGACCTTCAACGTTTTGAGGAATATCAACTCTGAGATACTTTTTTACATATTTTCTTGCTACAACGCGTTTAGAATCGGGTTGCGATTCTGCTGTCGCGGCTTCTTCGCCGCGTAGTGCTCTTATTTTTTCTCGTACAACTTCTCTGTCTTGCACGTAAGATTCATTACTCGGAACCAACTGCACCGCTCGATTGTAAGCTTTAATCGCATCTTCATTTCTTCCTAATTTCTCTAATACGCTTCCTTTAGTTCTCCAAGCATCTGCGTGATCCGGACTTGTTGCTAAGACGTTATCAAGCGTGCTTAGTGCATCCTCTAATTTGTCATTTGTAAGCAATTCTTTGCTTTGCAAATACAGGGTGTTAATATCAGGACTTGACGGAACCGCTGGCCTCATATCGGCAGGTTGTGTTGATGTTGTTACTTTTTGCTCAAAGGAATGCCCGGAAGGTTTTGCGTTAGGGTCCTTTTCTTTTCCATAAATGCGCTCTTTTAGCTGCCCGAGGTATTCTTCTATAGTCTCTAGTTTGTTTACATCTTTAAGGTCGCTCTTTATTTTTTCAATAATATTGTCAACGCCTTTTTTTGAGTAAAGTAATAATTCAACCTCTATATCTTTTAAGCGATACACTTTTCTTCTGAATTTATCAAATTCAAATTTTACGGTTTTGAGGTCCTCTGCGTCGGCCAGCAACGCTTCTAAAGAACTTGTGTCAAAACCTTCTGATTTCCAGTTGTCTACGCGTCGCTCATATCTCTTCTTGATTTCTTTATCCACATCTGGCCGAATTCTGCCTGGCTGCATTCCTGCTGGCGGTACTGCTACCTGTGCGTCCGGATTTGACGGACCTGGCACTGTACCTGACATTGATGCTTGTTTGTAAACTGAAGTTGGTGGTGGAGGTGGTGGCACGTAAGCAGTTGATTCATCTGTAAGGCCATATTCTTTTTTTAATCTATCAAGTGCGGGATTGCTGCGATCTCCTGGACGCTTCTTCATTCCAACAAGTCCTTGTTCTTCCATTAATCGGTCGAGTGCGGGATTATCCGATTTTGCTATTTGTTCAGGAGATTTAAGCGTCCCTTGTCTGTGGCATTCAGGGCATTCAACGCGAAGAGGTCTTTCAGTCGAATAGATTGGTATGACTTCCGCGCAGGCACTGCACTTTACTTTGGCCACTGGTTTCGCGTGTGTTTCTAAACCGGGTGCGTAAGAAGGCATTGGTAATTCCTCTTCCGCTTCCTCAGCCTCCTCTTCTTCCTCTTCAGCTTTTTCAAATTCTGCGCCGCACTCAGGGCACTTTACATCAGTACCATTCGCCGTAGCCTCGCAAAGAGGGCATTCAAATTCCGTCCCTTCCTCTTCTTCGTCAAATTCTAAATCGCGTACTGAATAATCCAGAGGCTCTTCGTTAAGAATCTCTTTTATGCTGTCTATGTCTTGCATCAAACTTACCTTAGGACTCGCCCTGTATACGGGCAATTTTTTATTATCTATAGTATCTACTAATCTATAACCCTCATACAGCCTGCTGACAAATTCATTTGCCTTTGCAAAGCCTAGTAAGCTCTCCGCGGAGAGATCTCTATCGTAACATTTCAGCCTATAGCTTACAGCCTGAAAAATCGCTTCGTTTTTACCCGCAATCCAATCATCGATGTAATCGCCATCATTCTCTATGATTGCTTTGGCTAATCTTTTGCTTCCAAAAACAGAATTTTTTTCAGTTATGAACTTCGGGTAAATATTACGTGCTAACTCAACATATTTTATGGCTTCTGCAAAAGATCCTAATCTATAGTTTGTTTCGGCCAGCTTCATGCACGAGTACAAATCTGGTTCTACCTTGACCGCTTTCTCAAAATAATGCCTGGCTTGAATTAGTTTATTTTGGGAAGCGAAACGGTCTCCATTATTTCTAAGCTCCAGCGCATATTCCAACGTTCCATCTTTCAATCCAAAAGCGTCTTTGAGCACCTTTTTGGATTCCTCTAGTTTTCCCAGCTTCCATAGAACCGCGGCTTTTTTGCCGTGCAAGTGGTTTGCCATGCGTGGCGGACTCTTCGTATCTCTGATATTAGCATACCATGAACTATGAAATTTTTCCCAGGACGATAGTTTTGTTTCTCCACCTAAGTCTATTGCGCGCTCGTAATCGACAAGCGCCTGGTTAAGATTTTTTAATTGCTGATAAATATCGCCCCTTAACTCGTAATGTTCTGAATTTTTATTATCTAATTCTATTGCTCTTCCTATCACGCTTTCCGCTTGCTGTAAACAGTTTTCCCTGTCTTCGAATGCAGCTTTAGAGCACAGCGCTTTCGCCTTATTATAGAGAACTAGTGGGTCTTCATGCGATTCAATGACTGTGTCAAAACTTTCAAGCGCATCATCAAACCGATCTGTATCTTTCAAGAGGCTTCCTAAATTAGTCTGTGCAATGCCTTTAATGTTGAAAGCTTCTAATTCTTCGGGGTTCAGCCGTATAATTTCATTAGCAAATTTTATTGCTTTTGTATACAGCCGTGTTGCGTTCCAGTCTAGTCTCGCTTTTGAAGCCGTCTTTAAAACCTCACTCGCTTTTTGCAGAAGTGAATCTACGTCAAATTGAGAGGCATTGAGGGCGTAAGAATCTACTAGCAGTTTAATGGCTGTTCCAGTACCTGTTGCAAATATTGTTGCCGAAGCCAAAGGATCCAGATGACCTGTCAAGCCTGCTGCAAGTCCGACTAAACCACCCGCACCGACTCCTACTGCAGTTTTTCTGAGATTTTTGCCTGGCGGAGAAACTTTTTGTGTTTCGCTTAAAGCTAGATCTGGCAATTCGGAACCTATGTATTTAGTATTAGTCATTAGCTCGTTCCACAATCTTTCTCTTTCAGCAACATATATGAACTTCAAAGCTTTTTTACTGTGCGACAGCTCGTCAGGTTTTGAAATTCGTTCTAAAAAGTTCGCAAAATTCAATATCTCTGACCTTCTAAATTCATATTGTTCCAATAAGTTTTTTTCTTCGTCAACATACTTTACAAGCTCTTTTGATCCGCTAAATTTATGCCTTAGTTCGCTGTTCTGTTCTAATCTTCGTGAAATTATTTCTTTATCGCTTTCTAGCAATTTTTGTATCTTTAATGAACCTGCGCCAATAGCATCTAATCTGCGTTCTAAATTATCTGGAATTTCTACGTCACAAGATTCTGAAAGCGCCTTGATAATCCTTCTAACTTTGCGATCCGAGGCGCCTTCAAAACATGGCATAATCTTTCCTACGTTCTCCATATGCTCGGGATCAGGATACAAACTCTCGTACTCGTTTTCTTTTATCAAAGGCGAAACTTTTTTCTCGCGTATATGTGTAAGTTTGTCCACGAACATACTAACTTTCTCTAGAAGTTCTTTTTCGTCTCTATTATTTTGGTTATAAAATTCTTTAAGCTCATTTTTGAAATCTTCTACTCTATCGATTCTCTCATTTATTTTTGCTTCGCAGACTTCTAGCCTCTTAGTAGTGCTACGCTTAAATTCTTCCCTATGGTCTGCTATTTGCGAGTCAGACTTCTTTTCCATGTTTGTTTCCACTCAAATTTATTCCTAATTTCAGCGCAAGCCTTATTCTGGCTTGCTTGTCAAGAATGCAGCGTCCTGACGCCAGCGCTAAAAGTGCTAGAGCTGCGGCCGTGCCGCCCACATAAACAGCATTAAGATATTGCGAAGTATCGATTTGCCATATATACGGAATAGTTTTAGAAAGTGCGAGACTTATGGTTTCTCCTAAAAAGCACCCACCTGCGCCTGCAAGTGGCAGTTCGACAGACTCTGTCAGATCCTTATTCTTTAATAATTCATAGGTGCCTTTTCCACCCTCATTTACCTTTACCTTGGGTGTGAAGAGTTCACTGATTTTATTACCTAATACGTGTAATTCATTTCTAAAGTTTCTCTTTTCATCGAAATATGATTTTTCAAGTGTATAGAATAGCTCGACAGGAACCTTGCCTACTTGTTCGAGTATTCTCTCTTGGAAAGTTAAAAGATTTTTACACGACCTTATTTCTTTTTCAAATATGTTAGCGCGCTCAAAAAAGGCGCCATCAATCTTTGGTTCACTTTCTTTTTCAGCTTTAGCTATTTTTTCAGCTTTAGCTATCTCACCAAATGACCTCTTCTTATCGCGTTCGTAATCTAATAAGAACTTATCTAGACCGTCCATAGTGCTAACTATATCCTGCCCTATCTTTTGTTTCAAGTGATTACGCCAGTATTCAAAAAATTCCTGATGCTTTTGTGTCAAGAAGTCCAAGGGAACGTTAAAGTTGTTTTTAATGGCATCCGCTATTATTTGATAATCTCCATCCTCTGTAATCTCAGCAAGACCTTCCCAAGTTTCGGGGTCTTTCGGATTCCTTTCGAGCGCTTGCTTGAAATAATTTTCAACTTCGGTTTTGTTACCGGGATTTAGTTGTATCTCGGTATTACCAAGATTTTTGTAAATCTCAGCGGTAGCTAGTCTCGGATCTATCCACGTGAAACCAATTGTCAGAACTTCGTTATCCTTAGTCTTTTTCAAGGCCACATTAAGAGCTTCTTTTGCCTCATTGTATAGCCGGGTCTTGTCTGATGCGATCTTGCTCGCATATTTGGCAAGAACAAATTTTCTCTTTCCATCTAGAGCATATGTTCCGCTATATGCGGTCTTCATTATTTTTGAATCAGGCATTGTTTCAAGAACAGATTTTGTAGCTCCAGATAGTTTGCCAGTTTTTTGAACATAAGACAACAGGCCATCTAAGTAGAAGTAAAGCAGACTGCTTTTTTTATTAAAGTCGGCATCATACTCTTTAGCTTCATTCAGCCGTTCAGCTAAAGCTTCGGTGTTTTTATCATAGTACTTTCCTATGCGCTCTAAGCGCTCAGAATTGTATATGTAGTCAAACTGGTCGTTCATGGCTTGCTTATGAGAATCTATTATCTTCCCGAAATAGTCGTTAATTTCATTTATCTTTTTTTGATTTAAGTTAAAGCGTTTGTTTTTGGATCGCACATCTTTTGCTTCAATTACTAGCGCCTCAGATTCAGGCGTAAGCGGTGCAACTCTAAAGATACTCCTCGCCTGTTTTGACATTTCGCTGAAATTTGCTGTTGCATTTTCGTTTTTATTGGAAAATAGAATATTATATGCATTCGCCGCGCGCAAAATAGCCTTTGACAGCTGCCGGTCCTTTTGCGTTATGTAATCATCATAATCTTCACCAGGATGCAATTCCGCATGCTTGCTCGGGTCAGTGATTCTGAAGACACCTTCTGCTAGTTTTCTGGTCTGAACAATTAAGTATTCGTATGCTTCTTCAGGCGTAATTTGACTTTCTATGGCCTTTCTTTTCTTATTTAAGAGACCAGGTATGCCCATATTTTTGCTTCTATCTTCATTCACAACAAAATTGCAGTCACAATATATGGTTCTTCCATTCTCTTGCTGCCATCTCAATTGCCAATATCTGGCCAGTGGACCCCAATCCGCTGTTGTTTCCTTTAGTGGCATACCGCACTCAAAATTTTGGAACGGTAACTGATCTTCGGACCAGTCATAGTTGCCCTTGTGATAAAGCCAGAACTCTATCTTATCCGGTATTTCGTATTTTTTTAGGATTTCCAAAACACTATCGCTCTTTGGCAGTGTTTTTGCTTGTAATGTTTTTGAAATTTCATCAAGCGTTTCCTTATCTTTGAAAACAATCATTACGTCAGTATCCGATTGTTTACTTTCCCGTTTAGAAACGAAAATATTGTATATGCCCTCCATGTAGCCATTTTGAACAAGCTCTTTCAGTGCGCTATAGAGATTTTCACCATAACCATCACTAATATGACTTTTTGCAGAATCCAATTTAGTTTCTAAACCGTCTGAGAGACTTCTGCCATCAACGAGACCTCTTCCATCTACAAGACTGTCTCCATCAATCAATCCCTCATGAGGATTCATTTTACTCCCATATGGCAAATATAGTTTTTTAAACCATGGCAATTAAATTTCATATGTCTTGAACCTCTCCATCACTTTCATGCCAGTGCCCGCGACATGTTCTGATGTTATGTTATCTGAATGAACGAGTAAGATTTTTGCACGTACGTTCTCAGGTAAAGCCTTCAGCTCGTCAAGGTTCGTGTGTATGTCATGTGGCGGTGCCAAAGTGACTTCGTGTATAATCAAGTCGGAGTCCCAGAGAAATTCTTGCAAATCGATATGTCGCTTATCATCAATTAGATTTCGCCCGTACAACTCATCAACAAATCTGGCCCCGTATTTTGTATCGCAACTATATCCCAATGTTTTACCTGCGTGTGTGAATTTCAGTCCGAGCGTGTAGACTGGATGCCAGTTTAATCGGGCTTCAACCTTGAGACCCTCATTTTCATAAGTTTTCCCGGGACTTATCTCAACAAGATTGATGTAATCTTCGAGACTTACGTGCTTCAATTCACTCGGATCAGTCTTATTGAATATTGGAACATGTGAATCTGTATATTTCTTCTCTAAACTTTCGAATATCTCTCTTGAGGTGAAAAGATTCAATTTTTTGTTCTCTACAAAATATTTCTCAAACAGAAGGCTTCCCAAGTCTCCAACGTGATCATCATGTATGTGCGTCAGAAACACGCCATCAATTTTTTTTACATCTTCCCCTGCTTCGCGCAGATAGGTAAACAAATCCTTCGGAACATCAATCAAATAACGTTTATCCGCCGTAAGAAGAAAGCATGTGTTACCACGTGATTCGCCGAACAAGCCGCTGAACGCTCCGCCCGTACCTAATGCCTTAATTTCCATTAGCACCTCATTTTCTGTATACTCTGGTATACATTAAACTATTATAATGAAAGGTCTGAAAGCACGCTGAATTCTATTTCAGCATGCTGCTGAAAAGTTTTTCAGAAACTTTTATAAATTGTATACTACACTATACAGATATGATTGCTGAAAACAAAATCACTTCTGCTATTGCGAGGGCGCAGAAATTTCTCCTTAGCCAGCAGCACGCAGACGGTTCGTGGAGAGTAGAAGAAATCAAACACAAAGAACCTTCTGTTTATCAAACGCCTCTTGTTCTTACGTCGCAATGCATGCAGACGCTTCTATTTTCGCTAGACCGAGAAAATGTTCCGGCCATTAGCAAAGCTCTTCGCTTCTGTTTGATGGAAGAAATCAGCGACAAGGATCCTGTTGACCTCTGTGCATGGAAATTGCTCGCTCTGAGATTTTCAAACGCACAGCTCTACGCGAAAGAGCAGGAAAAGTTATCAGAAAGGCTAATCAAAGAGCAAACCTCTGAAGGATTCTGGCGTGCTTTCCCAAATACTTCAAATCTAACTAACTTTTCATGTGTTCTTGCTTTGAAAGACTCGCCTTTCCAAAAAAACTTGGAAAAGGCAAAGGCCTGGTTCAAAGAATCACGGGCCGAAGATGGCAGAGGCTGGGGTTTTGATAATAATGCTAAAGAATCAGAGGTAAGCTTTACAGGCAACGTTATCCTTGCGCTTCTATTATCTGGGGAGGATCCTATGTTCGCTGAACTGCAGCAGGCGCGGAAATTCCTTGAGGAAAAGCAGTTCAAAGATGGCGGCTGGTCTTCATCAAAATTGACAGTAGCTAATAAACAAACAACATACTCTACTGCAGTAGCTTTAATGTCTCTAATGCAACTCTCAGAAAATCCATTCGATGAAAAAATAGAAAAGGGAATTAAAGCGCTCTTGGGAGCGCAGCTTGAAAATGGTTGCTGGCCTCTTGTTTTCGGAGAGGATATCATAGACTTCTATCCCAATCTTTACGCGGTCAAGACACTGAGCTATTATCTTTACCTAAAAGACAACTGGGACAAACCAGAATACAAACTTCTAAAAAAACAACTGAAATTTACACAGCATTTCACAGCAATGCTAGCTCTTCAGTTTGAGGACAAAATCAAGATAGGTTTTGGCCAGGCCACGTACAAATCTATTCTCGATTCCAGAATACTCGGCATAACAGATAAAGCTGTAGAGAGAAGAAAAGAGATTCTAAGAATCCTGACTGAGCAAGGCGAGAAAGATTGCGCTGAAATAATAGATGCGCTAAAAGAAATCCCGAGATATCAGACTCTGAACAAACGATCGCACATGACACAGATAAAAGCGGACATATATTTCCTTCGTACGCTAAAGGTCATACAAGTTACAGAAAGCGACAAATACTTCTCAACATTCAGTTTAGTTTAATTACAATCTCACTTCAAATGCGACAACTGGCTGCTCAATGCCCCAGTTCTGCAGGACTTTTGGGTGAATTTCTCCAACAATGCCTAGCTTTTCCTTGCCTGTAAGTATGACTGCAGACCTGCCTACAATAAATGAATCGTGGTCTGCTTCTTTTATTGCAATTTTCTTTCCCAAGTTCGCAAAAACAGCTTCTACTGCTTGTTTTGCATCAGTAAATGTCACGTCAGCATGCGAGATTGCAAATGCCAATCTCCTTTCAGTGGTTGACATCTCATCTTTTTCCGAATCAGGATAAGTTATGTCGCCGACTTCAAACACCTTTTGCGGATATTCTTTTGTTGTGTTTTTAGACAAAAATTCCAGAACGGACGGCAGTAATTTATTCCTCAAGCTGCCGTAAGTCAGAGAAACTGGATTTTCGATTTCAATTATTTTCTCTTCTTTTGTTCCCATTAACCTGAATAAATTGTCTTTATTTGTTAAATTAAATGACAGAATTTCCTGCGCGCCCAAGCCAATACAGAATTCCCGGACCTTATTTGATACTTTTTCTATGTCAGCTAGTTTGCCCGCGGTTGCCAAGGCAGGTGCCTCGGGCTCAAAATTACTGAATCCATTAGCAATAGCAATATCTTCGCAAATATCGACTGGGTGCATTACATCAAATCTATAGCAAGGAATTTCAACTTCAACATGGTTAGGGGTTATATCAGATTCCGGACTGTGTAATTTTACACCATATCTTGCTTTTTGCAATAATTTTATGACATCCTGAGCATCAAATTTAGTTCCGAGAAGCTTGTTTGCTTCTTTAATATCAAAACGCATTATTGACGATTCCAGATGCGGAGTAACATCAGTTTTTCTGTAAGGATAATCTATTCTAACTTCATAGATTTCTCCGCCTCTATCAGCTAAAGTCAGAGTTATAATTTTCAGAACATTATTAACAGCAGCATAATCAGTGCCTGTAACTTCGACAAGAATATTTTCAGCGTTTGTATTGACTTGCCCAAGGTCATTTGAATTTATGATTGGCGGCATTGACAAAACTTTGTTGTCAGAGTCAACAAATATTGGATACTCTGACAAACCTTTTAGGATATGTCCATATTCCTTTCCTCTTGGATGATTTTCTAAAATCTCGTGAGGGTTCATCTTTTCCTCAAACCCTAAAGGTACGAATGCATTCTCGTGATGTTTTGTCGTAACATACTTCAATGGAAATTTAAGCAAATCAGAATTATACAGACCAATAGAAGTTCTTCTTCTATTTCTGCCATAAGTTGCATCAATCTTTTCCTGCTGCTGCATTATCTGCTTGATTACTGTATCGTTCAGGTTAACTTTTTTTACAACAGCACACGCAATAAAGCCACGAATCTTCTCCAATTTGCCGTGGACAAAAACTCTGTAATCGGACGGATGAATAGTGTACCTTTTGATGCCACCTTCACCAAAAGCTGGCTTGATTTGCCTGGCAATGCCTTCAGCACACCACAAATCAGCCCTGTTTGAGTCTTCGATGTTAATTTTGAGAGTGTCACCGTCAATGCCTTCAACTTCAGCTTTTGCGTATTCGAGAATCTCAGCAAGTCTATTGTCAGTTGGCAATTTCTTTCCAACAAGTTTCTCCAAATCCCGCAAACTTATTTCAATGGTTGGCAT
>Ga0315285_10001681_pt1 | contig 23209 bp, 26 predicted proteins | sample YL17G09_36_MG_FD_203698 | JGI IMG/M metagenome (GOLD analysis project Ga0315285, IMG submission 203698) | Sediment microbial communities from Yellowstone Lake, YNP, Wyoming, USA - YL17G09_36 | ecosystem: Environmental > Aquatic > Freshwater > Lake > Sediment | place: USA: Wyoming | collected... | reverse complement strand
GGGAAGGGCGCGAACAAGGCGAGCGGGAGACTGCCCGCGGCGGAGTGCCCGGAGGGAAGGGGTCTGGCCAAGGGAAAACCGGGAGAGCAAACCAGGGTCTGGACTCAGGGCCAGACGGACCTGAATGTAGCGCTGGACCGGATACGCAAGGCGCGACCCTGCGTCAGAACCCAAGGCAAGAGCCCGGTGCGGTAGTGCCGCACGCCAGGATCCGTGCGGGGGGCACGGGGCAACCCGTGTCCCTACCGCGACCGAATAAAACCGATGACTGCTCGTGCGCGCGTGTGGAAGCGGCGACCTCGCCGCTTCACGGCTTGACTGCTCGATGACGCGGCGGGGACGCCGCGTCCACGAGACCGTGCGCTTCTATTGACCCTGAACCTGCTTTTTTGTATTCTCAGATTCAAACTGCGGTGGCGTTGCGGCGGGGTAGCCGGACACGCCCCGGGAACTTTGTAGAAAGAGGTGGAACAATGAAAAAAGTCTCTAGACGCGCTTTCCTGACGACCGGCGCCGTGGTGTTCTTCGGCTGTGCGGCCGGCCGCGCACAAGACGTGAGAAGGCCAGGAACCCGCAGGGTCTCCCCGAACGAAAAACTCAATGTTGCGGCGGTCGGCGCGGGCGGCAAGGGCGAAAGCGACATCCGCTCCGTCGGCCGGCTCGAGAACGTCGTCGCCCTGTGCGACGTCGACTGGGCGCGGGCCGCCGGGACGTTCGAAAAATTCCCGAACGCCACCAAGTACAAAGATTTCCGCGTCATGCTCGACAAGCAGGGCAACGAGATTGACGCCGTCACCGTCTCGACGCCCGACCACATGCACGCGCGTGTCGCGATGCACGCAATGAGAATGGGCAAGCACGTGTTCGTGCAGAAGCCGCTCACCCATGACATTGCCGAGGCCCGGATGCTCACCGAAGCCGCGCGCGAGTTCAAAGTCGCCACGCACATGGGCAACCAGGGCCACCAGGGCGAAGGCGTCAGGCGGGTTTGCGAATGGATCTGGGCCGGCCGGATCGGGCCCGTGCACGAAGTCCATATGTGGACCAACCGCCCGGGCGACCTTTGGCCGCAACCCGTCCCGCGGCCGACCGACACGCCGCCCGTACCCGAAACGCTCGATTGGGACCTCTGGGTCGGGACGGCGCCGATGCGGCCGTACCACCCCGCGTATGTGCCCCACAACTGGAGAGGCTTCTGGGATTTCGGGTGTGGCGCGCTCGGCGACATGGGCTGCCACGTCATGGACGCCGCGTACACCGCGCTCAAGTTTGGCTATCCCACGGCGGTCGAGGCCAAGAGCGAAGGCAACACCGATGAAAGCGGGCCCGCATGGTCGATTATCAAGTATGAATTCCCCGCCCGCGCCGACATGCCGGCCGTCAACGCGTTCTGGTACGACGGCGGCAAACTGCCCGAACGGCCCGCCTCTGTCCCTGCCGACGAAAAGCTCGGCGACGACGCCAGCGGCACGCTTTTCATCGGCGAGAAAGGCATGATCACCTGCGGCGAGTACAGCAATGAGCCGCGCCTCGTCCCGTACGAAAAGCCCGACGTGCCCCGCACCATCCCCAAGTCGGTCGGCCATTACGAAACATGGATTCAGGCCTGCAAAGGCGGCGAGCCCGCCGGCGGCAACTTCGACTACGCCGGCCCGTTCACCGAAATGGTGCTGCTGGGCAACCTCGCCATCAGGAGCGGACAGCGTATCGAGTGGGACGCCGCCAACATGAATTGCACCAACCTGCCCGAAGCCAACAAGTACGTCCGCAGGGAATATCGTGAAGGCTGGAAACTCTGATTCTTCCTGTAAGAGCGGCTTATTCAGCAGGCCCGGTTCCCAAGAACCGGGCCTGCTTGCTCTTATGATTCCTGAACAACCATCATGGGACAATTGAGACAATTGGGACTATTGGGGCAATAACTTCCAGTTGTGGAGCTGGTGAAAAAGTGGCAGGAATGGCTTGGGAGCCGCGAAAAGCGGGGACAGACACGCTTTTCAAACTGCCGAAAATGCGCTTCCAAACAGCCGGAAGCGAGTCAGTCCCCGTTTTTCGCTCTAGTTTGTTGAATTCTTTGAAGGAGTCTGATGATTGTGCAGGTTTTTCACCAGCTCCGTTGCGCCTCCTTTTTTTCATCCTTCATCCTTCATCCTTAAAAAAACGCCATACGCCTTTTTGTAACTGGAGATTGATGTTTTGGCGCCCATGAGTGTTTGGCTGCACGCCGCCCGGCCTAAAACACTGCCCGCCGGCAGCGCGCCCGTTGTAATCGGCACGGCCATGGCATTCGAAGCCGGCAAGCTGCACATCCCTTCCGCTCTGTGCGCCCTCGCCGGTTCGCTGCTCATACAAATCGGCACCAACCTCGCCAACGACTATTTCGACCACGCCAAAGGCGCCGACGCGCTCGGCCGGCTCGGCCCCGTCAGGGCCACCCAGGCCGGGCTTATCGCGCCCGCGGCCATGTTGCGCGCCACCGCCGCCGTGTTCCTGCTGGCATGCGTGCCGGGCCTCTACATCGTGTGGCGTGGCGGCTGGCCCTTCGTCGTGATAGGCCTGTTGTCAATCTTGTGCGGAGTACTGTACACTGCGGGGCCGTATCCGCTGGGTTATTTGGGGCTGGGAGATCTGTTTGTGCTCGTCTTTTTTGGGCCCGTCGCCGTCGGCGGCACGTATTACGTCCAAGCTCACGCGCTCAGCCGCGACGTCCTCCTCGCCGGGCTCGCCTCCGGCTTGCTCTCCATCGCCATTCTGACCGTAAACAACCTGCGCGACGTCGACCAGGACCGGCTCGCCCGAAAAATGACCCTGCCCGTCAGGTTCGGCCGCACGTTCGCCCGGGCCGAATACGTCCTTGCGCTGGCCGGCGCGATCGTGGCGGTGCCGGCGATCCTGAGCGCGCACCACCCGGCCGTCCTGCTGGCGATGCTTGCGGCCCTGCCCGCTATCCCGACGTTGCGGACGGTTGTGACTACAACCGACGGGCCCGCGCTTAACAACGCGCTCGCCTCGACCGGGAAAGTGCTGCTTGTTTTTGCCATCCTGTTTTCGATAGGCTGGATTTTATGAGTTCTTCCACAATCGAGATCTACGAGTACAGCTTACCGCTCGTGGCCCCGCTCCATTTGGGGAAGAATGTCCTGACAAATCGATCCGGACTTATCATCAAGATCGGCCACGACGAGCGCAAAGCCGGATACGGAGATATCGCGCCCCTGCCAGGGTTCAACCCGGAATCCATCGCCCAAGCCCGGGAAGCCGCGATCCGCTGGGCCGATTACGCGCTCGAACTGATGAACTCCAACGACGATCTCGACGACGAACAAGTCCTCCGCTCGCTCACCGCCACGCCGTCGGTCCTGTTCGGCGCCGAATGCGCGGCGCTCGGCCTCGCCTACGCCGCCGGCGCCACGTTCACCGACGGCCTGTTCAGCAAGACGCGCCGGTACGTCAGCATCAACGGCTACATCAACAGCCCCATCGAAAGCGCGCTCAAAAAGGCCCAGTTCCTCCGCGACAACGGTTACGTCGCCGCCAAGGTCAAGGTCGGCAGGCAGTCCGTCAAAAAGGACGCCGAGATGGTTCACGAAGTGCTGGGTATCGTCGGCGACCGGGTCGAGTTGCGCCTCGACGCCAACAGGGCGTGGACCTACAAGGAGGCGATCGCGTTCGCCCGCGCCGTCGACGGCGTCCGCATCGCCTATATCGAAGAACCACTGGCCGACCCGTCTCGCCTCGAGCAGTTCGCAAAGGAGTCCGGCATGCTGGTCGGGCTCGACGAAAGCATCGCCGAAGGCCTGTACCAGGAAGATTTTCTGCAGAACAAGACCTGGGCTCGCGCCGTCGTCCTCAAGCCCACCCTGCTGGGCGGCACGCGCACCGCCGAAGACTGGGCCTCCGAGGCTATTGAATGCGGATTGAAACCCGTCGTCAGTTCATGTTTCGAATCGGGCATCGGCCTCATCGCGCTCGCCCACCTCGCCGCCACCATCACCGAAGAAGATATTCCCGCCGGCCTCGACACCTACGACTGGCTTGCCGAAGACCTCCTCGAACGTCGGTTCCAGGCGCACAACGGCAAGCTCGACCTCGCCGAACTCGACGACTGCGCCGCAACCATCCGCCTCGACCGGATGGAGTGCATCTACCGTGCCTGATTCGCCCTTCGCGGCGGAATCCTGCTCGAGCCTCCCCGCAATCGTCACGGCCCATGACCAACTGTCATTCCGCGAACTCGAATCGGCCGCCGCCCGCGCCGAACAACGCCTACGCCGGTCCGGCGTCATCCGCGGCGACATCGCCGGCGTCGCGCTGGGGCAGACGGTCGAAGCAATCGTGCTGCTGCGCGCCCTGATGCGGATTGGCGCTGCCGCGTGCATGATCAACCCCCGCTGGCCGCAAAACGAAGTTGGCAGAGCCGTGTCCGCCGCCGGATGCACTCGCCTAATCGATCGTTTCACGCTCGATGGGGCTGACACCAAGGCCGAACAAGCCAAAACAGATCTCAGCCAACCCGCCACCGTCATCTTCACGTCCGGCAGCACCGGCGATCCAAAGTCGGCCCTGCATTCCGTCGACAACCACCGGCAAAGCGCCCTTGCCGGCAACGCAAACATCCCGCTCCAACCCGGCGACCGGTGGCTGCTCTCGCTGCCGCTCCACCACGTTGGCGGCATCGGCATCCTGTTCCGCTGCGCCGCCGCGGGCGCCGCCGCCGCCGTGCCCGACCCCGAAATGCCGCTCCCCCGCGCGCTCGAGATCCTGCGCCCCACACATCTGTCCCTCGTCCCCACGCAACTGCACCGACTCCTCGACGAACAGGATGCCGCAAGAATGCTCGCCAGCGTCAAAGCCATCCTGATGGGCGGCGCGCCCATGCCGCCAAGCCTCGTCCGGCGCGCGTTCGACCTCGGCGTCCCCATCCACACCAGCTACGGGCTCACCGAAACATCCAGCCAAATCACCGCCACACGTCCCGGAGACGATCTCGATGCCCTGATGACGTCCGGCGCGCCCCTCACGCCCGGAACCGTCTCCATCTCGGACGACGGCGAAATACTCGTCCGCGGCAAGACGCTCTTCCTCGGCTACCTGCAAAACAAAACACTCCGCAGGCCGCTCGATTCCGACGGCTGGTTCGCCACCGGCGACCTCGGCCGGTTCGACGCCAACGGCCGGCTCATCGTCACCGGCAGGCGCGATAACATGTTCATCTCCGGCGGCGAAAACGTCCAGCCTGAAGAAGTCGAGCGCCGGCTGTGCGATTTGCCGGGCGTCCAACACGCCCTCGTCGTTCCTGTCCATGACGATGAATATGGAGAAGTCGGCGCCGCCTTTGTCAAAATGGACGACACCACGCCACCCAACCCCGCCGCGCTCGCCGCACAACTCCGCGAACAACTACCCGCATACAAAATCCCAAAATACTTCCGCCCCTGGTCCCCCAACCTCCCCGATTCCGCATCCAAATCCAGCCGCCGTCTCGCCGCAAAGACGCTCTTCCCAAAATAACCGACATGCCGCCGCCGTCGGGACGCCCCCACCGTCGGGACGCCCCGCGTCTTTTGTGGGCGGTGTCCCACTTTCCACGCCGCGGCTTCGTGCTGCGCACGTCTCGCCTGCACCGGCGCGGAGGGTCTCCCGCTCTTGTCATTGATCAAAAAAATCCCCCGGCTAAACCCCAAACCCCAAACCCCAGACCCCAAACCCCAAACCCCCATACCCCCAAACCCCAGACCCCATCAATTTGCAAACTTTTCCCCGGATCTTCTATACTTCACAAAGATTCCAACTGAGAAAAAATTGAATGGCACCCGGCGCGCCGCGACCTCATGCGGTGCAGGCATCACACATGATTGTGGTGCGGGCGTCCCGCCTGCGGATTGCTGCGGGCGCCTCGCCCATTGTGGCGCGGGCGTCCCGCCTGCACGAATAGCGGGCCGCCTGGAACTACACTGGCAACAGGTTCCCACACGCTACGCCCCGGCAGAGCGCCGGTCCAGGTGCCTCAGTTCCCAATCTCACCTTTCCACGGTTGGGCGGGTAGCTCAGATGGTAGAGCATCGGACTTTTAATCCGGTGGCCGCGGGTTCGAGTCCCGCCCCGCTCACCAGTTTTTCGTTGCAGTTCAGGCAGTCTTGGTAGGAGAGCTCGCAGTCTCCGGTCCAGGTCCGGGTCGTTGGCGACAGCATGCATTAAGAGTTAGGAGACGTTCCGGCTCTCCTCACTTCTGCTCGCCAAACCACTGAAACAACATGATACTCCGCGAATATATATACGGACTTTTTAACGATTTTGAATACACCTTCGTCAGAGGAAGCTATACGGTGCCCTTTGGCTCTTGTTCGTATCTGCTCGAAAGTAGGGACGTAACACGTTTGTCACACCATGACGGTGTTACGTTTCCAGAGCTTAAGCCTTTATATGCGGAATTAGCGAGCAAGACAGATGGCACAGCCAACGCAGTGCCTTCAACGGTTCACTGCTTATCAACCGCAACTTTTTTAAAAAATACCTCGACCGCCTTTCACGACTTGACAAGATGGTCAGCGACAAGCTCCATGCCATCAGAAGAGATTTTGCGTGCTGGGGATACAACCCACATGGGAGAAGCTCGAGGTAACGCCCTGCCTGCCTCCCGAGTGGCCGCGGGCAGAGGCCGACATCCTCTACAAAGGACGCCGCCACCACGTGACTATCGAGAATGGCAACGTCCAGGTTCAGCCTAAAGAACACGTAATCGCGATACCGTTGCTGTGGGTGATGGATTTCAACCTGCGCAAGACCGCCTATGGTCTGGCGAGTACCAACAATGTCGATTTCGTCGGGTTCTACAGCGACCGGATTACGCTTTCCAAAGGCGCCGTAACAGGCACATACGAAAGCCCCGTCCACGACTGGGGACGGCCGGCCGAACTGCAAACCTTGGAAGTCGCCAGCGACCTCTGCGCCGGGCAGGTTACCGCCACGGTCGAGACCTCAGACGATGGGTTCAAGACCGTCCAGGCCCGCACCGAGATTGCACTGCAGGATGGAGTCAACACCTATCCGCTCGATCAACTCAAAGGCGAGGCAAACAGCATCCGAATCGGTTTCACGCTCGCTCGACCGGCTCTAGAACAGGCCCCGCCCCTCATCAATGCATTCCGGGTCATCGGCGGTCCCAATACGGCAAGAACGCGCTAATGTTTATGAACATCTTGATCCTTGTGGCGGCAGCCCTGGCGGCGTCTGTTGGGGCAACCGCGGAAGGTGCCGGTGGCGGAGACGCTTACGTCCGTGCGGATACGGCCTCTTTGCCTGACGCGACATGGGTGCTGGGCACGTCGCGCATGGAACGGACGTTGACGCTTTCCGGCGGCCGTTTCGTACTCACTTCGTTTCTGAATAAGGCGGTGGACCCGCCGAAAGAGTACGTGCAGGTCGGCGGCACGCTGGAAAATGGCGGGTCGCCGGAATTCAGCGTGACGGTGAACGGGGGGGCGTACGCGGGCGCGAAGGGCGGTTGGAAGGACAACTCCAAACAGGGTCTGTTCACGGCTCGTGCCAGAGGGAACGAACACGGAACCTGTTATTGCGGAGCACGATGAAATGATTCATCAGCTTCTGCTCAATCTCCGGCCACCAAGACTGAAACCAGGCAATGCGCTCCGGCCTGGTCAGTCCCCTACACCGCAGAAGAATCACGCCGTTGCACATGATCCGCTCTCGAAACAAGACTTCGCCGAAGTCAAGATCGTAAGTAAGAATGACCCGGCTCTCCGTCCGTGCGATGTCCACGAGGACGCGATCCGCATCGGCGGCGTGCGATTCGGGCACCCACAGGACATCATGCCCTTGCTCGCGCAACCAAGCGACGATAGGCCGTTCGATATTTTCGTCGGCCAACAGTTTCATCGCGTCTCGGCGTCAGCGAATACATTTTCTTCAGAAGAGAGTGATGCCGCCGCAAACGCCAGAGCCGCCCGAATGTGTTCTGGCCGCAACCGGGGATGCGAATCCAGCAAGTCCGCTTCCGAGTCGCCATCAGAGAGCCGCTCCAGAATCAGCTCAACCGTCAAGCGAGTGCCTTTGATGACCGGTTTGCCCAACATAACGTCAGGCCGCTGTTCAATATACTGCCGCCAGTCCATAACCTTGAGTCTCCTTTTCATTTCAAGATAACACGAGACGATTGCAGAAACAAAGCGGACAGGTTTTCTGCTATCCTGGGCGCGGTTCCGGGCATTTCCAACAGGTCGTCAGGGCAGCGGGCGCGGAAGGTGTGGCGCCTGCTTGATACCGAGCACGAAGGGGAATACGCATGGGGCTGAAGATCTCGGTTCTTGTAGCAGTGACCATGGCGGCGTCTGTCGGGGCAACCGCGGAAGGTGCCGGTGGCGGCGACGCGTATGTCCGCGCGGATACGGCCTCTTTGCCTGATGCGACGTGGGTGCTGGGCACGTCGCGGATGGAACGGACGTTGACGCTTTCCAACGGCCGTTTCGTACTCACGTCGTTCCTGAACAAGGCGACAAACCCGCCGCGCGAGTATGTGCAGGGGGTGGGCGCTGTGCGTCCGGCGGGCGCCGCGCGTCCGCCAGCATCACCGGAATTCAGCACGACGGTGAACGGGGCGGTTTGCTCGGGCGCGAGGGGCGGTTGGACGCTGGACACGTGGACGACGAATCAACTGCCGCAAGGCGAGTGTGCCCTCGATATACGATTGACAAACGGCGTGCTTGCGGTGACGCGCCATTTTGTGGTGTATCCGGGCACGGCGGTGGTGCGCGAATGGACGACCTATGAGAATGCGGGCGCGCAGGACGTGACAGTCTCCGAGGTCGGCTTCCTCGATATGGTGCTGATGGGCGAGGACTGCAAAGCGGGCCTCACGCTCGGCCACATCACGGGCGGCAAGGCCTACGACGGGGCGCAGCGTCTGGTCACGGAGAAAGTGACCTCCGACTATGCCAACACGTTCGCATCGACGGCGTCCAGCGACTATCTGCCGTTCATGATGCTCGCCCCAGAGGCTGGGTACGACGAGGCTGCCGGGCATGGGTTCTTTTTCGGTTGGGACTATCTTGGTCCTTGGGCGGCGCCGCTGGGTGCGGCGGAAGGGACGGCTTTCCACTGCCGGCTGGTTCTCGCGGGACACACGAGGACGCTCGAGCCGGGTGAGCGGTTCGACACCCCGCGCGTATTTACGGGGTGTTTCGCCGGCGACCTGGACGACATGGGCAATCAGGTCCTGGACTGGCAATACCAGTACCTGTGGGAACACAAGCACGCGGCGTATTTCGCCCAGCCGCGGTATGCGGTGGATTGGCCCGCCCCGTGGGTCAACACCGGCGGCAGTGAGGAAAACTGGGGTTGTCGGTTGGCGCTGGACCTTTACTATATCGACCTGGCCCGGTATGCGGGTGCGGGCGTTTTGTGGGACGACGCGGGCTGGTACGACGCGTGGGGAAGCTGGAACGGTCCCGATTTCGGGGAAACGGTGCGGTATCTGGACAAGTATGGCATGAAACTGAAGGTCTGGTTTCCGACGTTCCTGCGAACCGCGGGGTCGCAAGTAGACCACGACCTCGCGGGCGCGGTGAAGATGCTCGATTCGTCCATCGACCAATCGAGTCCCGCCGCAACGCAATGGCAGTTGGAACTGCTCGGCCGGAAGAGCCGCGAGTGGGGCGGTTTCCAGTGGCGCTACGACATCGCCCCCGGTGCGGGGAGCGATCCCCTTGCCGCGGACCAGGAGTTCCGGCGGCTGAACCGGGAGTTCCTGGCCGCCCATCCGGATCAGGGTATCGACGCCTGTTTTGGCGGGGGCAACTGGATTGGCGTCGAACTTGCAGGCTACTCCGACTCCGGCGAGATGACGGACGGCGGCACGCGCGACTACTCGGGCTATCACAGTTCGCTCTTCATCCCGCCGGACCTTCTTCACAACGTCGTGTATTTCTCCTATGAGCAGGGCCGCAAGGCCTACAGCATCCACAACGACCGCATCCAACTGCGCATGGACCCGGACTGGTATGGCGACCCGGCCAGCAAGAAAGGGTACTCGTTGAAGGCGACGCATCCCGCGGGCACCACGCTGGCCATCCCGCCCGAAGCCGTGCCGCATTTGGAGGCGTTGCGCAAAGACTGGGACCTGTATCGGTATTTGGTTCACGAGCAGGTGGCGGGACGGTGGGGGCACGTGTTCCGTCCGAAGCTCAACGGCGACGACCCCGTCCTGTACTTCCAGCGCATGAAGCGCGACGGGACGAAAGGCGTCATCCTGACGACGCGGTCCTTCGCCCAGCCACAGCAGATGCCGGCGGGCCCCGTCACGATATTTCCCAAGGGGCTTGTCCATGACCTCGAATACGACGTGCGCTTCGACATCGAACCGCGCGTCGAGAAACGCCTGGGGGCGGACCTCATGGAGCGCGGCGTCACATTCGAGGAACTGAAGCCCGGCGAGATCGTCTACCTCAACCTCGCCAGCCATCCGGGCAGCAATAACGACACCACGCCGCCCGGGCCGCCCCGTCACGTCACCAAACGGATCGCCACGAACATCCACACGCAGGGCGTTGAAGTCTGCTGGAAACCCGCCGAGGACGACGCGCACGCCGTGTGCGGCTGGCTTTCGGGGTACGAGGTGTTTCGCGTGGAACCGGACGGGGTCCGGACCAGCCTCGGCAAGGTTTCCAAGGGGACGTACGCCTTCGACCACTCGCGGCCCGGGGTGGATCTGATCTCCTGCCGCTATGAGGTGCGCGCGATCGACGGAGACGGCAACGTCTCCCCGTTCGTCGAGGCGGAGCTCGCGCCAGGCGAACCCGAGCGGCGCCACCTCTTCGAGGGATTCGGCGATGTGCAGGGATTTCAGGGGTGGACGTACGAGGCTTCCGGAGACGGCCAGGCGCGCAGCCTGTTGGCGTGGCATCCCGAGGCTGGTTATGAAGGTCAGTGGTTACTTGAGCCTACGGCGGATGGAGAAGCCACACCCGGCGTGATCGCACGGACATTTATGCTGCCTCATCCCGATGCGAGTATCGCGCGGGTCTTCACGGTACAGCGGGCCGGGAACGTCTCGTTACGTGGCGTGGTACGCCGCGACCTCCCGCCGCAAACAGTACCCGCAGCCGAATGCCGAGTGCGCGTCCTGCTCAACGGTCAGCGGATATGGCCCGAAGGCGACTGGCAGCAGGTGCCCGCGGACCGCACAGGCGTGCGCTACGACTGCGCCGTCGCGGTGAGACCGGGCGACCGCATCGAGCATGTGCTCCAGCAGAATCCGGACTGGAAGAACGCCGGGATCGGTTGGTACGGAGTGATTGAATACGCGGGCGGGTGAGCCTCGGAACGCCCGCCGCCGTCAACGGCTCGATTGCGAAGTCGAAGTCTAGCGGGGGGCTGATTCAGACCGCCGACCTTCAGGTTCCAGCCTCAACAGGGCCGGTTTCATGCACGAGTTGGTTCTGCTCTCGGTTCCGCCGCAGGTGGAAAAAGCTATTTTTTCCAGCGTTTCTTGGCGAGCATGCGCAACAAAATCGGGCCCAACGGGGTGCGCTGCAGTCCCAGTAGAAGGCGATTTCTGCGGCCCGGAATGAAAACGGGATGGCCCGAGTCCAGCGCCGCCAGAGATTCTTTGACTACGTCCTCGGCACTCATCCAGAGGCCCTTGGCGATGTCGGTTCGATTGAAGCTCTGAAACTCGCGTGTGTCGTGAAACTCCGTATAGGTAAATCCCGGGCAGACCGTCAGGACACGTACGCCTGTATTGGCAAGTTCTTTGGCAAGCCCTTCGGCGAATGTGATGAGATACCGTTTTGTCGCGCAGTAGGTGACCGCGTTTGGCATGGCGAGATAGGCGGAGCCGGAAGACACATTGATGATGCCGCCGCGCTTACGCGCGATCATTCCCGGCAGGGCGGCATGAGTGAGACGGACGTTGGCGATTACGTGGACGTTGATCATGTCGAGATGCTTGGCCAAGTCCACTTCCGCAAAGAACCCCATGGTGCCGAATCCGGCGTTGTTGACCAGCATGTCGAGACAGGGAAGCGCTCGAATCCGTTCCTCTATGGATGCCACGTCATGTGGCTCTGACAGGTCGGCCACCAGGACTTCCGCCGTGACCGAATGCTTCTGTGCGAGTTCTTCCGCCAACGCCTGCAATTTTGCCTGCCGCCGCGCTACCAGCATAGGCAGATAGCCGTTAGCGGCCAACAGGCGGGCAAAGGCCGCGCCGATTCCGCTCGAGGCCCCCGTAATCAGTGCTGTCTTCGTTTTGTTCGACATAGTCTGATCCACAATCAATACCCCGACTATCCCTATTCTATGGGTTCAAAATGGCTGATTCCGAGGATATTGTCTTTTCGTTCTTCCGCAAAGACGGCCCGGACCCGCATGCCGATTCGTGCGTTTGCCGCGTTCCCACAGTCCAGGATGTGAGCCACAGGCGTATCAGCGCCATCGAGCCTGATGAGAGCGAGAACATACGGCGGTTCCTTGGGCTGATAGGGCTCCGCGTAATGGATCACCGTAAAATTGGTGACTTCGCCCGTGGGTTGGAGCTCGACCCAATTTCCGGTCAGATCCGAGAAACAGCGTTCGCAGGTCTGGCGGGGAGGGATAAAGGTCTTCTGACATTTCTCGCATCTGACAGCCAGGATTTTCTTCTCGTCGCGGAGGGCCACGATGAATTTGCTTCCGACAGCACCCGCGAAATACTGGTATGGGAGTGCCATCTTGCCTTCAACAACGAACGAATAATCGGGCTGTTCACTCATGCTGTTACTCCTCATCGCGCTTCGGTTTTCTGGAGGAAGGCCCTGGCGGCCACGGGATCGCCCGACATATCCACAAACCCGCAATCAAGGCATATTGTTGCCTTGATCGGGAGAGCAGCGTTTCCGAACCCGAAGCTTCGCTGAGCTTTGAATCGAAAGACCGAAACAGGGAAAAAGATATACGTTACGCATAGCTCGCCTGGCTTTAGGTCTGTTCCGCCGCACTTCAAACACTTCGCAGGGGCCTCCATTGTTTCCCTCCTTCTATGTTCTCGCACGCCACAGCGTAACAGCCGGCTCACGAGAGAGGGGCGCTAACGCTGGATGAATCGTCCGTATTCTTGCGAAAGCCTTTGTCTTATTTGATGATCTCAAAGTGTTTGATGTCCGCCATGGTCCCATTGCGCTCTTCGGCGAATACTACTCGGACACGCAGGCCGCGGCGCACCTGGCTGAGGTCGGGCGCGTCGAGAAGGTGCCAAAGGGGCGCGTCTCCCTGCGTTCGGTCGAGCTCGGCCCAACACAGGACATACGGCGTCTCTCGGGTTTCGCCGGTGAGTGGGTCGGGACTCGAGTAGTAGACGATATCAAAGTCTTGAACGGTTCCTTCGGGCCCCAGTTCTTCCCATTCAGTGGCCTCGACGTGGCATACGGCGCACACTTCTCGAGGCGGCAATTGATGCCGGCCACACTGGGGACACTTATTGGCCATAATGCGTTGGTTGTCACGCAGTTCCCGGAGAAACCGGCCCATAACGGGGCCGGTTGAGAAACGCTGCGGGATGGACAGGATCTGTCGTGAAACGATTAATTCCTGACCGCTCTCTTTTTTGCCGCTCATGGTTTTTCCTTTGAAAGCAACATCAGCACGGTCCAGAGGGTGCCGCCAAACCCCGAGGCCAGGGCGCGCCTGACGGGTCTGGCAACCTGGTGGTCGCCGGCCGTTCCTCGAATCTGCATGGCAGCCTCTGCAACGCGGACCAGTGCCGTGGCGCCAATGGGGTTGCTGGCCTGGACGCCGCCCGAGGGGTTGACCGGAAACTCGCCATCGATAGCGATGCTGTCTTGTTCAACCATCCTCAGGTGTTCGTCTTTATTGCACAGCATAAACTCGCCCAACCAATCCACCCCCCACCATGAGGACGGATCATACATCTCGAACACGTCGATCTCGTGAACGGGGTCGGTAATGCCATTGCGGGCAAAGAGGCGTTCGGCGGCGACACGGTGGGTGCTTTTCCCTGTGCTGAAGATCAACGTTTCCTCGCGGTGAACCGTTTCGTGATCGACCACCCATGCCGGGTTGGAGCCGAATTGCGCCACCTTTTCTTCTGAGGTAAAGATAACGGCGCAGGCCCCGTCGCTTTGCGAGCACATGTGGATCAGCCGCAGTTCACCCACCAGGGGCGGGGAACCGGCCCCTGTTTCCTTCATATGTTTGCGGTCGAGCCCCAACCGGCGATGCGCCTTGTTGTTGCGCATGGCGTTTTCATCCATGATCGTACGCATTTTCATGGCCGCATACTTGGCTCGCTCCTCGCCAAACTGCTCGATCAGTTTTTGTGCGGTCGTGCCGGTAAGCGCGCCCGTTTGGAGACTCCGGCCCCATAACGGGTCGGCCATGTTGGTGATGCCGCCGGTGGCGTGACCTTCCTGCAACTTCTCAAATCCTATGGCGAGCACCACGTCGTGGAGCCCCGAGGCGACCAGGTTGTCGGCGGCGCAGGCCAGCGTCGCACCGGTGGTGCCGCCGGTGGTGAGACGGATACCCGGCTTGCCCCAAGCGCCGCTGCCGAGGACATGCCACATGTCGGGTTGGTGCACCATTTCGAACAGTTCCATGTTCCCATGGAGTACACAATCGACGTCGTCCATGCCAAGCCGGGCGTCTTGGAGGGCTTCAACGACGGCCTCGTGGACCATCTCGGGCTGATTCACTTCCTCCCGGTGGCTTGAGAACTTCGACATGCCGCAGCCGATAATGGCAACGTCTCGGTTCTTATTATTCATGGCGCAGTTCCTTCTAATGTTCCAGTACAATAACGGTCTGTAGTTGTCCCGCGGGGCCGGTGGCGCCGTGAGCCAGCGCGCGTTTCGCATTGGCCACTTGCCGGCTGCCGGCTTCTCCGCGGAGTTGAATGACAGCCTCGGCCACACGGGCCATGCCGCCCAGCATCAGCGGGTTTCCCACAAGCATTCCGCCGGAACGGTTCACATTCTGTTGCTCCGGGCCGCCATCGTCCAGCCATTTTGCGCCCTTGCCTGCTTCATACAGGCCGAGCCCTTCAGCGTATTGCGGCAGTTGGTGGGCATATTGGTCGGCGATCTCGACCACGTCAAAGGCACTTGCGGGATCGGTAATGCCGGCCATGGCGTAAGCACGTCTTGCCGCACGTTCAAGCGGGAAGTTCCCGGCAAGGTCGCGTTCACCCAGGAAAAAGCTGTCGTAGCAACTGCCAACGCCGGTTATCCATACGGGTCGGTCCGTGATATCGCGCGCATGTTTCTCGCTGGCCAGGATCATGGCAATCGCGCCGTCAGATACGGGGTAGCTAAAGGACTCGCGGATTGGGTCGGCCAGCATCGGGGCAGCCAATACGTCATCGCGGGCGAGCGCTTCCGTGTCTTGTGCGATAGGGTTATCGCGAGCCCAGCGGCTCCCGCGTACGACGAGATCGGCAAGCTGAGTTTCCGTAACGCCCGTCCGGGCCATGTAGGCCCGGGCCTGGAGGGCGGCCGCGGCCAGGTAGTCAAGGCCCACGGGACGCGTGTAGAACGGGTCAAAGGCGAGGTGAGTGATCCTATTGCGGCTGGCGGACTGGGACTCCTTGCAGTGGCCCGCCAGCAGCACAATATCGTGGCGATTCGATAGGACCGTAGCGGCGGCGTAGTAAACGCCTTGGGCGCCGTCCGCGGCAACCTTCTCCTCGCTTCCATAGTGAGCGCCGACCACGTCCGTGATGGCGCCGTCCGAGATGGTGCGTGCATCAAATAAGTCGTCGGAAACGGTAACAGCCGCTTCGATGCCGCCTTCGCCAAAGCGAAGATCCGTCTGCCGCCGGACGCTGTCGACTACCTCCCACAACATGCCCTGCATGCGGACGTTCCATTTGCAGGCTTCGAACTTTGTCTGTGCGACCGCGCAAATGGCCACACGGTTTTCCGAGGGAACACGATTAGTCACCGAGCGCCTCTCCCTTATTCTTCCATGCCGATTGGCCTGCGATCCATTTATAGCATATCCGTGCGCCGCCGTTCTTGATGGCTCTGATAATGGCATCCCTCTCCTTGGCGCATGCCACTTCAATCCAGGCGCGTCCGCAGCCTTCAGCGGTGTGGGAGTCGTCGGACGCGACCTTTGGGTAAGGGATCTTCTCTATATCGTATTCGGGCGTATAGTACCCGTTTGAGGTGACTTCGATTGCATGGAGCGGCATCATACGTTGAATGTCGTTGATCCGTTCAATGACCCTGTCGAGCGTAAGGTGGTAATCGGCAGGGTGGTCAAAGATCTGGATCACTTCTCGGTCGCCGTGAATCTCGTTGATGTGAAAATAACCTCGAGCAAAAATGGTCTTCTCGACGCCTTTGAAAACCAGCAGGCCGTCAAACTCATTGGGTACATCCTGGTAGGCGTTGGGCCTCATGAGGAAATCGTGGTCGGTCAGTGCGATGAAATCAAAGTGCAGGTCCCGGTACACCTCGAGCACTTTCAACGGCGAGAGTTCCCCGTCCGAATACGAGGTGTGCGTGTGCAGCGCACCCTTCAGCGTGGGGATGTCCGCGGAAGCCTTCACCATCGATCACTCCGCGGAGGCGGGTGCGGCCTTGCGCATCATGCACATGACTTTCCATTGACCCTCTTGGCACAACTCCCCGCGCTGGTTGATGACCTTTGCATCGAAAACGACGATGCCCAAGCCCGGCTTTGACGTTTCGCGCTTGCTGGCGACGGTCTCGACGACGTGAATGGTGTCGCCGATGAAGATCGGCTTGCGAATGTCCCATGTTGTGCCGAGAAAGGCAACCAGTCGGAGCTGCTCGGCGCCCGGGGTGCGGGTCACGAGACCGGAGGCGATAGCGAGGCCCAGCAGCCCATGGGCAATGCGCTGACCAAAGGGCGTACTCTTCATCAGCTCGGCGTCCATGTGAATGACGTTGAAATCGCCGGACAACCCGGCGAAGTTGACGATATCCGTTTCAGTAACGGTCCGCCCCGGGGACACGACTTCCTCCCCAACTTCCACGTCCTCATAGTATCTGCCATCAGTGGGGTTCACGCAATCATTCCTTTCGCCATTGCCGTATGCGATCAAAGAAACGCAGCCATTTGCGAGCCGATTTCGAATGTGTTTGACGACTCACCATGTCTTCACATCGAGCGTTTGACGATTTCACGGACAATTATCAACCGCTGGATTTCCGAAGTGCCGCCGCCGATTGTAGCGAGTTTAGCGTCGCGCATCATGCGCTCGACCTCATTTTCCTTCATATAGCCGTACCCGCCGAGGATTTGAACGGTATCGGATGTCACACGGACGCTGGTTTCGGACGCAAACAGTTTGGCATGGGGTGCTTCCGCAGAGCAGCGAACCCCTTCGTCGCACAGCGTGGCCGCCTTATGGGTCAACAGCCGAGCGGCGGCAATCTCCATGCTCATGTTGGCCAGTTTCTCGGTGATCATCTCAAACATGATGATGGGCTGGCCGAACTGCTGGCGTTGCTTTGCATAATCAAGGGCTCGGGCGAAAGCCGATTGGGCCAGTCCCACACCCATGGCCGCACCCACGGTACGCTCGACGTCGAGCCCGCCCATCAGGATTCCGAGTGCCTCATTCTCGCCTTTCACCAGATTCTCCGCGGGAATACGGCAGTCTTCAAAGACGAGTTCGGCCGTGGGTGAACCGCGCATGCCCATCTTGTGGAACGGCTGTCCGACGGAGAATCCCGGATAGCCCTTTTCCACGATGAATTGGCTGAGGCCGCGCGGCCCCGCGCTCTTATCCGTTCGGACATACACGAGAAAAACGTCGGCCACGGGCGCAAGACATCGAAGTCGCTGCGCAGGCGATGGCGATCTCTTCTGCCACGACACAGCATGTCAAGATCGATTGGCCCCGGCCGCCGTATTTTGTGGGAACCAGCAAGCTAAGGAGACCTAATTCGCCCATTCGCTTGAAGGTCTCGGCGGGGAACCTCGCGTCACGATCAATCTCAATGGCGCGCGGGGCAATCTCCCTTTGGGCGAAATCGCGCACGATTTGCTGAATATGTTTTTGTTCGTTTGAAAGATGGAAGTCCATGAACTTCTCCCCTCACGATGTGCCCGCCAAAAAACAGGTCAGCCCTTCAAGTTGGAGCTACCCTAACAGGTGTTTGGCCGCATGTCAACAGGCGTTGGTGCGAAGGGCCTGCGTCGCAAAAAAAGGAAAGTACGCGGCCGGTTTCATGTCCACGGAGCAGCTTATATCCACATAGGCCGATTCGGCGTGCAGCGTGACGGCCAACACCACCTTGTGCGGCGTACCGGGCCCGGATTCCCCTTCCAACACGGCGCGTACCCAACCGTTGCTTCGCTCGAAACGGACGGCAGCGTGCTTGATCGAGAAGTCCTCATGGGGGGTATCCGCCGATATACCGGGCTTGCCAAAATCTCCAACGGCCCAGTCAGCCTTCACGCGGACATAAGCGCCCATGTAGCGATCAAAATCCGCCTGGCCAAAACGTTCATAGAGGTAATCCCAGCCCCAGGACTCATCCGTCCTGGGCTACTGTCATGCTGTCCCTGCGGGACTTCAATGCACCGCAACAGGTTTTTGGATAGCTTCTAGACGACCTCGGGTACGACGAACGGCTCGCGGTACTTGCGTGTAAGCATTTGGTTGGCTTCGTCGTCGTTCTTGACCATCCCGGTCTCGGTGTCGATCTCGAGCACCCGGTTCACACGGGCGCCGGTGAGCGCGTAGTGGGAGAGCGCCGAGGAATAGTGGCCTTCGATGGCGGGCGCATTGAGCTTGCTCGCGTCCCTGCTGCGGACACACTCGATGAAATTGCGGTAGTGGTTGAGGTCGGAGCCGTCCTCAGCTTCCTTGACCAGCTTGTTATCCTTGCCTTGGTAGGCCTTGTACCCCTCGTAGTTCGGGAAGGTCATCCAGCCGTCGGACCCGTAGAACATGACGCCGAAAGACGTGCCGCCCGCCTCGTCGTTCGTGCACCACGGGCGCACCTCGAGCGTCATCATCTTGTCCTTGCCGTCTTCTCCCTTGAACATGTACGAAGACGAGGAGACGTTGTAGATTTCCTTGGCGTCGTCCCAAAGGAACATGCCGCCCATGGACGCAACCCGGTACGGCACGTCCACGCCCAGGCCCCAGCGCGCCGCGTCGAGCTGGTGAACGCCCTGGTTGCCGATGTCGCCGTTGCCATACGCCCACACCCAGTGCCAGAAATAGTGAACGTAGATGCCTTCACCCTTGTCGTTCAGCATAAACGGCTCTTCCTGGGCCGGGCCCTGCCACAGGTTCCAATCCAAACCTTTCGGCGCCTCGCCGGGATGCCCCTTGCCGATGTCGGGCCGCCACTTGTAGCACACGCACCGCGCCATGTACACGTCGCCGATGAGGCCGTTCTTGAGCTCGCGGATGCCTTCCTGGAACCCGGGATTGCTCCGAAGCTGGGTGCCATGCTGCACAATCCGGTTGTATTTTTTGGCGGCCTCGACCACCTTGCGGCCTTCAAAAACGTTGTGCGTCATCGGTTTCTCGACGTACACGTCCTTGCCCGCCTGGCACGCCCAGATCGTCGCCAGCGAATGCCAGTGATTCGGCGTGGCAATCGAGATCGCGTCTACGTCTTTATCTTCGAGTACCTTGCGGATGTCTTGCTCGGTCTTGGGTGCGGGCTTGCCCGCTTTGGTGAAAGACTCGATTGTAGGCGCGAACAGCCGCGAGTCAACGTCGCACAACGTGACCACGTCCACGTTCTCCAGTTTCGCGTAGCTGCGAAGATGGTCCCTCCCCCTGCCGTTGAACCCCATCTGGCAAATGCGGACACGATCGTTCGCCCCCGCCCACGTCGTCTTCGAAGTCCCGATCAGCACCGCCGCCGCGGCGCCCGCGCCCGCTGCCGTGGTCTTGATAAAATCCCGCCTCGTAGTCGGTTTCATGGCTCTCTCTCCTCTGCGTCCGGTTATCTACCCGCCTTCAACCTAACAGATGGGCCAGCGGCCATTCAATAAGTCAATAAGTCGAGTGAGACGATTTTGCGCATTGCGTGTCGGGCCGTCTTGTGATATATTTGCCTAGGTAAGACCGGGGTGGGTGTACATTCTCGGCACGCCGTACAGGATGTACACTCCCCGGCGGACGGTGTTTGTGTCTGGATTGTTGTACGCGGGGAGTTACTCATTGAAAGCTCGGGGCTTATCATGGCTGCGCCAAGAAATCTGAAAGCGCCTTATATGGGCAGAAACCAAACACATCGCATCTTATGCGGGTCAACCTGATTATTGTTTGGCGTTAGATAGGGAGCAATGATGGACGAGATCGATGCATTGAAGAACGAAGTCGCTCGCCTGAAGGCTGAGCTGGAAGAAACTCGAAAACAAAGCACACAGTATCTCCAGAACGTGGCCCACCAACTCACCGCACCGTTGGGCGCGATCAAATGGAGTATCGAAGCTCTCAAGGATGAACGCGTTCCGATCCACCGGAAGAAGACCTTGCTAAGCTCAGTCTACTCCCAAGCAACGATTCTTGTTCACCTCATTAAGAACTTCTCACTCATGTCCAGCTTGGAGGCAGATCATGAACTGGGGCAGTTCCGCGAGCAGCCTGAGCCCGTTGATCCTATGCTGCTGTCTATTAATCTAGTCAATGACTTCCAGCCACAGGCTTACGACCAAGGCATCAGGATAGATGTCGATAATGAATCTTTCTTGAAGGTTTTCGGCACAAACGCCTTGCTTATCGAGAAGAACCTAGTCTCGCAGGCCATCTGTAACGTCCTTGAGAATGCCGTAAAGTACGGTGACAGAGACAGCAGGATCCATCTCATAGCATGCTCAACTGCAGATGCCATTGGAATCTTGATAGAAAGCACCGGCATTCCAATCGCTGATGTCGACAGAGAGCGGCTTTTCGAGCGGAGTTTCCGAGGGGAGTCTGCGCGCCAGAAGGTGGCAGCAGGAACAGGCTTTGGCCTTTACCTGGCGTCCCGTGTACTGGCTTTCCACCAAGGTCACATTGAGGTCCAAACAAAGGGCAGAGTTAGCCGATTTACGCTCATGTTCCCACGGAAGCGCCTGTCGGGGCGAAAAAGTCATGGTTAGCATTCTCTTCGTTGACGATGAACCAACATCCACTGTAGCCTTGCGTCTGCTTCTGGAGGCGAAAGGATTTCAGTGTGAATGTCTCACCGACATGAGTTCCGCCCTTGAGTTCCTGCGTCAACATGAGGTTGCAGCCCTCGTGTCTGACATTATGATGCCGAGCGGCAACTCCTTCCCAGAGATTGACTCCTCAGAAACGGGCTTCCACTTCGTGGCGATGGTACGTCGTGAGTTTCCTCACCTAGGCGTCGTTTGCTTGTCCGTCATTGGGGACCAGTCGAAGATCAATAGCTTAAAGAGGCAGGGTGTACTCTACCTGAGAAAGGGAGAAACCCCGCTCAACACAGCAGCGCGAATCATCGAGTCAAAGGCGACAGGGATAACCCGATATGGCGGATGAACCACTCACTAGGGTTCTTCTCGTTGAGGACGATTCGTTCTTCGCACTCAGGGTTACCGAATACCTGACCGACAACGGCATTCCGTCTTATACAGTCAGGAGTACTCAGGAAGCCCTCTCCCTTGACCTGAATGAGTTCGCGGCGGCCATCATCGACGTGATGTTGCCAAACGACCCTGCAACCTCCGGCATTCCGTCCGAGGAAGCAAGGGGCGGTTATCTGGCCGGTATCGCTTTGACCCGACGATTCAAAGGCAGAATACGCGACTTCCCTGTGATCCTGCTCTCGTCAGAGATCGCTGGCGGCGAGGCGCGAAGATGGGCCAAGGAGAATGGCCATTCGTTCGTTTCGAAGTTCGAGGACCGCTCACGACTTCTTACAGCGCTCGCCAAGCTCGGACTCGCCCGCACCGTCGAGCGCCCACGAAGTTTCATTGTCCACGGCCATGACGAAGCACTGCTGCTTGAAATGAAGGACTACATACAGAATGTCTTGAACTGGCCTCGTCCAGTGGTTCTCCGCGAGCAACCTAGCTGCGGCAAGACAATTATCGAGAAGTTTGAGGAATCTGCGGGGATCGTTGATTGGGTTTTCGTTCTGTTATCCCCTGATGACAAGGCATTTGATCCCAAGACAAATGACGAACGGCGTCGAGCTCGTCAGAATGTGCTCTTTGAACTCGGCTTCTTCTATGGGCTGCTCGGTCGGCATGAAGGGCGTGTGATTGCGTTGACGAAAGGACATGTCGAAATACCATCTGACATTCACGGAGTTGTGTGGGTCGACGTTTCGAACGGCATCCGAGCAGCAGGAGAGGACATCCGGAAGGAAGTCGGAGCATAGGGTTGGTGTGAACGAGTGCGCCGAACAATCGCCTCGACGATACTGCTGACAGCCGCGCGGACGCGTCTGCCAGCGTCTGGTCAGGCGTGCCGTCGGGCTACGTAGGAGACAACAGATGAGCGACGCTGATACACTGGTGGCCCTTGCGAACCTTGCCGCGACTCGCCACGACCAGCGAAGGCAGTATGAGTGGAAGGTATCTTTCGCGTTCTGGGCACTTCTCGCCGGTGCTGTTGTGAAAGGGCGTGAGTTGGCACATGATCTCCCGGTCTCGATCGGCATCTGCGTTGTATTTCTGTATGCCTTCGTTTGGCTTCGCGGTGTCTGGATAGCAAACCACAACGACAAGGAGCTCTGTCAACACTTCCGCAGGCAAGCGGTGGCGAAGCTTAAGACCGCGAACCATGAAATCGAGGCCATGCCGGGCATGCTCTCGGCACGTAGCTTGAAGTATTGGCTGGGCTTTCTGAAGGACTGGGCAATGCTTTTTCATCTTCTCGTCACAGTCGCCTTGGTTAGCATCGTTTATGTTGCATGCTGAGAGTAGATAGGAAGCCCAACAATGGGATGGAGAGCGACGAGTCACAACGCGGGCTATCGCGCGGCCTCGCGCCGTGCCTTAGAGCGGTGGGAAAATAGGGGACAGCCAGTGTAGGGTAAATAGGTAAATAGGGACAGTCACCGTTTATTTTATCGCCTGTTTTTCTGCTGCGCATTGTTTTCCTGAGCCTATCCTATTTATTCCTCTTTATTCCTACTTATCCCTATTTATTATTCATTTTTGTTTTTTGTATAGAGCCACGGGCGAATACGTCCGGCAGGTTTAATGTCGGCGGCTGCAGAAAAAGCAGCCCCCGGCGTTGCAAACT
>Ga0315285_10001678_pt1 | contig 23239 bp, 12 predicted proteins | sample YL17G09_36_MG_FD_203698 | JGI IMG/M metagenome (GOLD analysis project Ga0315285, IMG submission 203698) | Sediment microbial communities from Yellowstone Lake, YNP, Wyoming, USA - YL17G09_36 | ecosystem: Environmental > Aquatic > Freshwater > Lake > Sediment | place: USA: Wyoming | collected... | reverse complement strand
CGTCCATGGTCTCGGTCAGGGTGCCGATCTGGTTCAACTTGATCAGGACGGAATTGGCCACCTTGAGCTCAATCCCCTTCCGGATCCGCTCGACGTTGGTGACAAAAATATCGTCCCCGACAATCTGGATGCGCTTCCCCAGCCGGCTGGTCAGGAGCCTCCAGCCGTCCCAGTCGTCTTCGGCCAGGCCGTCCTCGATGGAAATAATCGGATACTTTTCCAGCCAGCGCTCGTAGTAATCCACCATCCCGGCCGCGTCATACTCCTTGCCCTCGCCTTTCAGGGTGTAAACCTTCCGGTCACCGTCGTAGAACTCCGAGGCGGCGCAATCCAGGGCGATCTGGGCGTCCATCCCCGGCTCGTAGCCGGCCTTCTCGATCGCCGCCAGGATCAGCTCGATCGCCTCGCCGTTCTGTTTCAGGTTGGGGGCGAATCCGCCCTCGTCCCCGACCCCGGTCGCCAGCCCCTTGCCTTTCAGGACCGAGCGCAGGGAGTGAAAAATCTCGGCGGCGATCCGGATGGCCTCGGTAAAATTCACCGCTCCGGAGGGAAGGATCATGAATTCCTGGATGTCCAGGTTGTTATCGGCGTGCCGGCCGCCGTTGATCACGTTGAGCATCGGAACCGGGAGCAGAATGGCCCCGGTCCCACCCAGGTACCGGTAGAGCGGCAGGCCGCAGACCTCCGCGGCCGCCCGGGCCGCCGCCAGGGAAACCCCGAGGATGGCGTTGGCTCCCAGCCGGGATTTGTTCTCGGTCCCGTCCAGGCTGATCATCTTCCGGTCCAGGGCCGCCTGCGCGGTCACCTCCATCCCGATGATTTCCGGGGCGATCAGCTCGGACACGTTTTCCACCGCCCGCTTGACCCCTTTTCCAAAGTAGCGGCCGGCCACCCCGTCCCGGAGCTCCCAAGCCTCGAACTCCCCGGTGGAGGCCCCGGCAGGAACCGCGGCCCGGCCCTGATAACCCTCCTCGGTGGCAACCTCCACTTCCACGGTCGGGTTTCCCCGGGAATCCAGGATCTCCCGGGCCCGCACCTCTACGATCACAGGCATGTTTTTGTCCCCGCTTACTTGCGCACCTTGAACTTGCTTTCCAGTTTCTTCATGATCTCCACGATCCCACCGTACTCGAGCTCAGAGTAAGGCAGCATGGCCGCGCCGAAGAAGCCCTGGCGGCGGATCTCCTGGGCCTTCTCGGAAACCCGGTCCCGCACCCAATCCCAGTAAGGATGATCGAAAGCGTCGGCCGGGGGGGTCAGTTTCCCCTCGTGGACGCAGAAGGCCAGGCAGCTCACCACCGGGGGCCCGTCGAAGAAGGAAATGGTGGAATTTATCTTTACCGGCATGAGCGGCCCGTTATGGCTCCCGCGCATGAAGCCGGCCACCAGGGGCCCGATCGTATAGGGAGAAAGCACCTCGCCGGTGGCCGGGAAGGCGCCCTGCACCCGGATCAGCATCACCGGGTCGTCCTTGCCGGTGTATTTCCCGGCGATATTGTGGAGCCGGGTGGTGGAAACCGCCGCCGCTTGGTCGCCGGTGTCTCGGGAATGAATGGACTCGACCACGAAGCGCTCGCCGTCGCGCAGGAGCGCGGCGATCAGGTAAAGATCCTCGGGGGCGTTCAATTCGATCACCCGGTCGGCGTCAACGTACGCCACGTCCATGATCGTGAATTTGAAGCCCTTGGTCATCTTGGGGGAAAGCAGCAAGCCGGAGTTGTGCATGGGATCGGCGAAACCCAGATAGAGGGGCAGGCTGTAGGCCCCGGGATCGGTCTTGTCCGCCGCGAAAAAGAGGAACGGCTCGTTGGGGCGCTCTTCAAACTCCATCTCCGCCACCGCCGGCCCCATTCCCTTCACGTTCCCGCTGAAGGAATCCTTGAGCAGGTCCTGCCCGGCCCCGTAAAGCCCCTGGGCCTTGGCGGTCTTGGTCCCGGCCAGGAAAGCGTCCCAGGCGATCTTGTGAATCTTTTCCGAGTTTGTTCCCTGCTGATGGGTGGCGAGAATGGCGACGTCATCGCCGGTGTGGCTGACAAAGGAATCAATGATTATTCCCTTGCCCTCTTCCCTGACGGTCTTGCGGACCGATTCCATGAGCTCCGCGCTCGGGCAGATATGGCCACCCACCGAGCCGACATCCGCCTTGAGAATCGACAATGTGACCTTCATCTTTTGCCTCCTTTCAAATTAAATCCATGGACGCAAACGAACTAGGAACGGCTGCAAACGGATTATTCATCTGTTTGTATCTGAATCCATCCGTTTGCATCCTAATAACTATAGCGAATCTCAAAATCATGAAATTCCCCGGTAAAAACCTCTTCGATAACCGCCACTTCTTCCACCCGGGCCGCGGGCGGGCCCTGCCGGCTCCATTCTATCACCCTGGAAACGACCTGGATCTCGCCTTCCAAAACCGCTTCCACCCGGCGGTCGGGGAGATTGCGAACCCAGCCAGTCACCCCTTCCCTTTCCGCTGCCGTCCTTAAGCTATCCCGAAAATAAACCCCCTGCACCCTCCCGGAAATGATAATCCTCTTCCTGATCTTTTCCGCCAACTTACTGGGCTTCCCGCTTCAGGAGCAGATCCAAAATCCTTAATTTTTCCTCGATTTCCGAATTTGCCCGTCCGCCCTTCTTTCCCCGAAGCTGGATGAACATTTCCCGGGCCTGGGGAAATTTGCCACTATAATAATAAAAATTGCCAAGATTATAAAGTCCATTGGAATCATAGGGATTTATCACCCGGGCCGCCTGAAGCAATCGTTCCGCACCCGCCAGGTCTTTTTCGCGCCATAAGGCCCAGGCCAGCCTGGTCCGGCAGACATTATTGAAAGGATCGCGCCGGAGACATTCCCGGAAGTACCCCCGGGCCAGGGATAAAGCCCGGTCCCGGACGGGTTCACTCGCCCAGCCCGGCTGGGAAACTTGGGAAAGATTGAAAAAGAATTCCCCGGCGGCCGCAGAAACATCCCCGGGGCCGGCCCGGTCCAGCCAACGGAAAACCCGGTCAAACCGGGACGGGTCCGAACAGGAGCCGGCCGGGTTCCTCCCCAGGGAGGGAAGGCAGTCTTTTTCCAGATGTTTTTGGTATGACCGGACCAGCAATCCCTGGCCCAGGGGGAAAATTCCAATCAGGAAAACCGCCACTCCCAGCAAACCGGCGGGCCCAAATCTCTTCCCGGTTTTTCCACCGAGCCGGGGGGCCTTTTTCTCTTCTTCCACCAGGGTGGCCCGGTAGGTGGCGCCGGCCACCGCGACCAGGGCCAGGGCCAGGGCGGGAACCTCGAGCCCGAACTCGGCTAAAGAATAAATCAAAACGCTGAAGATCCCGGCCAGGCCGGCCAAGGTGAAGTACAAAACCTCGCGGTTGTGACGGGACCGGAGACGCCAGAGCGTCCGGCCCAGGAACGCAGCGAAAACCCAGATGTTAAGGGCCAGCCCGATTAGCCCGGTTTCCACCAGCAGCAAAACGTAGATGCTTTCCGGGGAAAATACCGCGAAGTTCCCGGTCAGGCTCCGGAAGACCGGGTAAATCGAGGGGTAGGTGCCCAGGCCGTCGCCCGCCCAGGGGAAAAACCGGAAGACCGGCAGGGAATCCCGCCAGAGCTTGAGCTTCATGCTCATCTCGTCCCAGGGGGTGAAAAGGGACTTTACATCCCGGAAAAAATTGGCCACGTTGACAAACAAGAGACTCCCCAGCAAAAACCCCACCGGGAGAAGGAAATGCCAGGTCTTGATCTTGAGACCGCAATACCATTTCCCGACCGCCATGGTCAAAAGCCCGGAGAAAAACAACCCCACCATCGCGGCCCGGGAGGTGGTGGTGATCAGGGCGGAAAGAATCACGACGGCGAAAAAGGCGAAAAGCGCCTGGATTTCCTTTCTCCCCGCGGTGATGGCTAGGTAAACCGCGAAGGGAAAACCCAGGACCAGGATCCCGGCGAAGTGCTCGTAGTTGGGGACCGGGCCGAATTTCCGGTGGACGAATTCCGCCGGATAAGTGAAAAACAGCCAGTTATTTTTCATTCCCAGGTCCACGAAGGAAATAAACGCCAGGACGAACAGGCCGGAGACCAGGACGGCGGCAAACCGGCGGCAATCCCGCAGGTTCTTAATCCCGTTGAAGGTGAAAAAAGAAACGCCCAGGACGATGATGAAAAACATCCCCACGGTCCGGGTCACCGCCGGGACGAAAGAAATCGAGCGGATCTCGCCCGGAGATTTGATCGCCGGGAAATAATCAGGAATCCGCAAAAGCAAAAAATGGCGCCGCGCTTCGAGCAGCCATTCGTCTAGGAAGCGGGGCAGAGGCAAGCCCTGGAAAACCGCGAAACCGACCAAGATAAGAAAAGGAAGAAAAACCCGGGAAAAAACCGGCAGTTCCGGTTCTTCTCCCAGTTCCCGCACAAATAGCCAGGCCATTACCGCCAGGCCGAGCGCGATTACGGGCCAGAACCTTTCATCCAAACCACCGGAAAGGTATGTGACCAGAACCAGGAAAAAGGGAATAATCCCGGCGGAACGAAAAGGCCTTTTAAATGGCAAGGAGAGCCCGGAGCCCGGAAGAGAAGGAGATCCGGAATTTGCCTGGGGAGGGTTCGGGGAAACCTCGTTCATTTTTGGGCTGATCAGTCCGAAATAAATAATAAAAATTAGGAAAAAGAAAAATTATCCGGGAGGAGAAAATATCTTTCTTTTCAGCCGAAAAGTTTTTTCACCTTTTCCTTCCACTCCTGGAAACCCTTCTTCTCTTCCGGCTTTCCGTAAGGATAAGGATAGCGATAGTGGCGGTAATAGGACCGGGGTTCATGCTGGTATCCGTTTAGAACCGCTCCCAGGATCGGGGCCCCGATATCGTTAAGTTTCCGCTTAACCTCCAGGAGCCCCTCGACCCGGGATTTTCCCCGGTAAATGATGAAAACCACCCCTTCCATCAGCCGGGAAAGCACCAGGCCATCGGAGTAGTACCCGAGGGGCGGAGCCTCGAAAAAAACCCGATCGTATTTCTGGCTGAATTCCTCCAGGATCCGGAAGAACTGGGGATCTTCGAAAAAGCTCGCCGGGGAAGAGGAATCCCCGCCGGAAAAAACCACGTCCAGCCGGGGATAACCGGTGGCTACCACCAGCTCCTGGATCCCGATCTGGCCCGAGAGGAAATCCGTCAACCCCGGCCGGTCGGAAAGCCGGAAGAACTTGCCCACCGCGGGGGCGCGGAGGTCGGTATCAATGATCAAGACCCTTTCCCCGCTATCGCTTAAAATCTTGGCCAGGCTCCCCATCACCAGGGTTTTTCCCTCCTGCGGCCCCGAACTCACGAACAGAATCCGCTTCGGCAGCCGGCCGTCGGCGGAAAACCTCAGGTTCGCCCGGATAAACCGCAGGCTCTCGTAAAAGGCCGATTCCCGGTTTTCCGAGAAATCTCGGACCAGTTCCTCAATTTGCTCGGCGACGGCCGGAACCACCCCGAGCAGCGGGATCGCGAGTTTTTCCTCGATGTCCCGGCCCTCCCGGATCGTGGCCTGAACGGTTTCCAAATACTCGAAGAAGAAGGCGAGCCCGGTCCCGAGCCCGAGACCCACCAGCAGGGAGAGGAGAATATTCAGCCTCCGGTTGGGCCGGAAGGGCGCGGGGGGCGGCTTGGCGCTTTCGAGGACTTTGACGTTGGTGTTGATGGCCTCGTTGAAAACCCGGGTCTCCTGGAAGCGGGTTAAAAGCGCGTCGTAGATTTTCTGGTTGGTGTCCACCTCGCGCTGGAGCGGATAGTATTCCACGCTGTACTCGTTCAAATTGGTGGCCTCTTTCTCGCGGAGCTTGATCTCCTGAAGCAGGGAATTCTCCCGGGTCTGGAGCCCCTTGGACTCGAGTTCCAGGCCTTTCCGGATATTGTCCACCTCCTCCTGGATCTGGCGGTCCACCGCCGCCAGTTCGCTCTCGGGCCGGGAGAGGTCGGGATGCCCGGATTTATACTGGGCCCGGAGATTGGCCACGGTGGCGGCCAGGGTCAGCCTCTTCTCAATCAGCCTCTGCACCAGGGAATTCTCCCGGAAAATCTTGAGGGCCAGGATCTGGGGATCGTTGAGATCGAAGCCCTGGAGATCTTTCAGCTGCTGCTGGATCTCCCGCTCGTTTTTCTGCATCTCGGACAGTTCCTGGTAGAGGCTGCGGATCTTGCCGTGCAGGATCTGCTTGGCCTCGTCCAGGGAATAAATCCGGCGTTCTTCCAGGAATTTCACCGAGGCTGTCTCGGATTTCTTGATCCGCTGGTTGATCTCCGACAGCTGGTCGGAAAGAAAGGTGAAAGCCTCCCGGCCGATGTCCTTCTTTTCGTCCAGGATCCTTTCCCCATAGGCCTGGGCCACGGCGTTGGCGAAACGGGCCGCCTCCTCCGGGTCCGAGCCTTGATAGTGAATCTTGACCAGGAACGATTCCTTCACCGGCTCCACCTCGAGACCGCCCAGGAACACCCTTTCCGGGTCGGGGACCTCCGGGAACTGGGGGGTGCCGCGCAGATTCAAATTGTTCAGGACCCGGCGGGCGATGTCCCGGGATTGCAGGATCTCGTACTGGGTCCTGAAATAATCCCGGATGTGGTAAAAGTTGTAATAATTGGACTCCTCCGGATAGGGACTCTGGAAGGGAATGATGGAAGGCAGGTTGACGTTAATGCTGATCACCGCCGTGGCCCGGTAGGTGGGAACCTGCCGAAAGGTGGCGATCGTCACCGAGGAGAAAATGATGATCAGCGTGGAAATCAGCACCCATTTCCTCCGCCTGATGACTTCGAGGTAATCGTAGAGATTTACGGTCTCTTCCATCAAAATATGCTCTCGGGAACGTAAATCATGTCCCCCGGCTGGAGCGGGACATCTTTGCGGGAGTTCTTGATGATTTCATCCAGATCAATCTTGATCCTTTCCGACTTACCCCGGCGGAGAATGTAAACCCGGCCCTTGGCGGCCTTCCGAGTCATCCCTTCCGCCTCGATAATCAATTCCATCAGGGTTTTCCCTTTCTTCAGCTGGTAAACCCCGGGTTTCTGCACCTCGCCGAAAAGGTAAACCTGCTGGGCATTATATTCGAGGACCCGGATGTTGACCTGGGGATTGACCAGACAGCACGCCCCGAGGCCCTCCTCCAATTTCCCCGTCAATTCCTCGACGGTCAGGCCCTCGGTCGGGATCCAGCCCAGGAAGGGAAAATCAATCATTCCCTTGCCGCTCACCGACACCGTCCGATCCAGCTCGGGAGAGCCGAAAACCTTGATTTCCAGGACATCATTGGCCCCGATCCGGTAATCGTAACTCGGAACCGGCTCTTCCCGGGCCGGCTTCTCCTGGGCCAGCCCCGCCGGAACTAATCCCGCCGGGGAGAGCAAAAACAGGTTTCCTAGCACCAGGGCCCGGAAAGCGATTTTTTTAATAGCTGGCATTGACTAAAAAACTGATCTGGTGATCGTTATATTCATAATAGGGCTGATAATCCAGGCCGTTGCACCGGCTGAATTCTCCCGCATACTCCGTTCCCAGCTTCAGCCAGTCCAGGGCTCCTCCCAGCTGATAAAAAACCCCCACCCGGCCATGATATATTTTGACATCCCGGTCCTCAAGCCCGGCATACTGGTCCAGATCGAATTCAAGCCCCAGGTTCAATTCCAGCCCCCGGGGCCGGAGGTCCCGGAATTCCGTCAGGAACTCGAAAATATTGGTGATGTAGTTCCGGGAGGTGATGGAAGGATTGACACTGCGCTGATACCGCAAGTTGATATTGCTGGTCACCAGCGGTTTGTAAATCAACTCGAAGGTCCCCACCGGTTCGCCTGAATAGTTTCCCTCCCGGAAACGGATCCCCTCGAAACCCAGGGACACGATCGCGCCCAATTTCTCGGTCACCTGGCCGTTGAACCAGCCGGACAGGTTCAAGCTGTCGTAATTCCTCTCCCGGCCGAAATCCGGCGAATCCCAGTTGGCGTTCCGGTAGCGCACGGACAGGGAAACCGCGGTTTTGGGCAGGAAACGATCCTCTCCTCGCAAGGTCAGGTTCTGCACGCCATAGTTCATCTGCTTGAGCAGGCTATTATTATACTGATTCCTTTCCCAGCCGTACCGGAGTTTTCCGATGAAGAAGCCGCTCCGGCTCGTGTAGTCCAGGCCGCCGGCCAGCTGGTTGTAGAACCGTTTGACCCTTTCCCCGCCCAGGGGATAGGGAATGTCCTGGATGATCGGATCGGAGGTCAATCGCCATTTCTCCTCCAGCTCGAAATTAAATCCCTGGCCGGGGCTTTTCCACTTGATCAAATGATTGCCGAGGAACTCCGGGTAACTGGTGGTGCTCTGCCGGCCGGCCTCTTGGTCCTGGAAATAGGTCAGGTGCACCCTCAGGTTGAAAATCAGGGACCAGTTCCAGAGTTTCGATTCCAGTCCCAGTTCGGGGATCAGGTCGATAAAGGTGCTGGAGACCCGGGTGAGAGGCTCGGCATAACCGGGAAGGGCCTGGGAACCCCGGCGGAAAACGTTGCTGTCAAAGCCATATTTTATTTTGAGCAGGGGGTGGATGGTCAGGGGACGCAAGGTAATCCCGGAGGGTTCCTCCGCGTTCCCCGGGAACGGGAACCCGAACGCAGAGATGACCCAGGCGGCAAGAATAAATTTAAAAATCTGGCGCTGAAGCAAGGTTTATCTATAGATAGAAAGCCAGGGTTTCGGTTCCAGGCTCGGCTCGGGAAGAGTGAGAAGCTCTTTCTCGTCAAAGGTTACCAGGGGTGCGATCAACCTGACTACCTCCTCTTTCCAGTCTTTCTTGCTCCCTTCCAGGGAAAGACAGGTGAGAGCCTCTTCGAACCATTTTTTATACTGTTCCTGGAGAATCACCAAATTTTTAATCCCATTCCCCGCCCGAGCCGAATCGTTGGCGATAATCCCCTGTTTCGCTTCAACTTTCAGGCTATTGGCGTTGCCGATGTTGTCCCGGGCCTGGTTATAAAGCGGGTTCAGACAATCTTTCGCCACCAGGTCTTTTTTTTCCTTGGCCTTTTCCGCCAGGCCCTCGATGAATTTTTTAACCTCGGCTATATTGTTGTAGGCTTGATCCACGGTCAGAAGCATGCTTCCCTTCTCTTCCGCCGTCAGGTTCGGGGTGGTCTCCCCGGCCGCGGAGAGATATCCCAGCCGGGCTGTCAATATAATTAAAAAACAGGCAAATAAGACCGTTTGGCCCGCTTTACCTGCCACTTTTTTTCCCATATTACTACCCCTCCTTCATTCTTGTAATTTTGGACCCGGTCTCATAACTTCGACCTAAATTTGTATTTTAACTATTTAACTATCGGAAAGCCACCCATACTATAACCATATCTTCCGCTTTCCTGATGATATAACAGTAGGTAATCGGGCAAGAGGGGTTATTACCCTGATTACCCCCGGATGATCACCAACTACTTAATTTCCGGGCTAATTAATTGATTTTTTGTTGAGGCGGAATTCTGAGGGAAGAAAATCTTTTCCCGCGGATTTCGCGGTTTCCAGGCCAAGAGGTTCAGCATCTAGGGTCCTTAAAACCTTGACCAGCAGATTGGGTTCCAGTTTCACCAATCGCTCCTTTAACCTAAGCTTGGCCGCCAGGTTTAAACCGGAAGATTGGGTGGGAAGGTTCTGGCCTCCGGCCAGGGATGGCGAACCCGCCGGGGGCGTCCCGGTTTCTTGCCGGGCCGTTTCTCCTGCCGGGCTCTTTCCCTGAACCGCGGGTGGGTTTCCAGCCCCTTCTGCGGGAACCTCTTGCAATACCGCGAGGGCCTGAAGGAATATTTCTTTCTCTTTGTCGATCTCGGCCTGAACCTCCATTTGTTTTAATGCCAGGAGAATATCCATCCCCTGCTGCCGGGTTTCTTCCCGCTGGGTTTCCAGGTTGGCGAGAATCAGGGCGATTCTTTTGATTAACGGATTGAATTTTAAAAAGTCCTTGGTTTCCCGGGCCACCAGCTTTTTCTGCAGGGCCACAAACCCGACTTCGGCCTCGAGCACCAAGCCCCAGCATTCATCCAGCTTTTGCCATTCTTTCCAGGGCGAAACTTCATTCTGGAGTTTTAATTCCTTCCGCACGGAATTAATCCATTCCAGACGGAGTTTCCCCTTGGCTTCCTCCTTCTGAATCATCTCGATCAATCCGGTCAAGTCCACCTCGCCGGGAAGACTCAGGCCCTGGAACTGGGACGTGGCCCCCGGAGTTTGATTCAGGGGCGACCTGGCCAGCAGGGCCTTGCGGGCCTGATCCGGGAGAAAATCCTGGGAGAGCTGGAAAAGCTCCTGATCCAGTTTCCCGAGCTCATCCTGGATCTGGTTGAGGCGGCAGATTTCGTTTTCGGCCTGGCCCGGGACGCAACCCGGCAGGAGCTTGAGGACCACCTCCTCCCAGAGATCAAGCACCCGTTCGAATTCCCGATCCATCTCTTTCCCGCGTATTTCCAGCTTGCTCTCCTGGAACTCCTCCCCCGCCCGTTTCCGGGCCCGATCCAGAAGATCCAAGATCCCGAGCTCCGAAAGCCCGCCGGTTTCCGGCCGGTCGGCCGCCAGGATCCGGCCAAAATCCTGAGCCAACCTTTCGAGCTGCTGGCTCCTGGCTTTCAGGGCTTCCAGAACCCGGACGGCTTCCTCGCTATATCCCATCCCCAGCAGACTGTAGGCCTCTCCCAGCCGGAATTTGGAATTGTTCGGATCCAGGGGATATTTCAGCGCCAGGTCCCGGGCGGCTTTCAAGCCGGCCGGGTAATCACCCCGGCGGAAGGCAAACAGAAAAAGCTCGTACTGGGCCTCGGGGAAATAAGGGGAATCGGAACTGATCGCCGCGTATTTCGGTCCGACCTCCCGGGATTTTTCCAGGAATATCCCGATCCTCGCCTGCGCCAGCAAGGCCAGGTCAGCCAGGGTTTTTTCTCCGTTTTTTTCCGCCAGCTGCTGACACTGGGTGAAAAGGGAAAGCGCCCCGAAAAGATCCCCGTTCTGCACCTGGGCCAGAGCCCGCAGATAGAGGGAACGGGAAAAGAACTGGTTTCCCGTCTGGATTCCGGAAAGGGTCAGCAAAGCCAGGGGAGCCATCTTGTCCTCTAACAGTCTTTTACCCCACCGGTAAAAAGACCGGTCCTCGTTTTTTATCGACGAGTATAATTTCCGGAAAATCCATTCGAAGGTTTGATAGTCACACTGGTTTAAAAGCTGTTCCAGGTAAAAGACCTGCAGATCGGGAGGCAGCTCCGAGAGCTTCCTCTCTCCGATTAAAGACTGCAGGAGCAGATAACCACGGGACTCCTCCCCCTGGTCCCGGTAAGCCCTGATCCGGTAAAGGTTAATCTGGTCCCGTTCCGCCAGCGACAGGTTCGCCGCATACTTCTCCGCCAGGTCGGCCATCGCCTGGGCCCGGAGAAAATCGCGGTCCTGGAAAGCAACGGTAATCCCCAGGGAATACTCGTTCCCCCGCATTTTTATCAGCTCCTCCGGGGAAATCGCCGCTACCTGGCTCACCTGCTGCTTGAGCTGGAAAACCGCCTGGTTAACCGCTTTCGCCCTTTCCTCCAGGGCAAATATTTCCGGGCCGGCTGTGGCGGAGCCGGAAAAACTCAGCCACGCATGCAGCAAAACCAGTTTCAGGGCCAGACCGGTCATGGCCTGCTCCCGACCTCCCGGGTTTCGAGCCGGAGATCCAGTTTTAGTCTTTCCGAAAGCTCGAACCGGCCACCCCGGTCGAGGAGAGAAAGGCTCACGAGCGAAATTTTTCCCTCCGGGAAGGAAAGTTTCCGGGTCAGCTTGAGTTCGATCTGGTACTTCTGGAAATAATTGAACCACCCCCGCTTTCGTCCCCGGACCGAAACCAGCGCGGTTACCTGGTGCTCTCCCGGAACGACCGCGGCCTGAAATAAATCCAGCTCTTTCTGCCGGTCCAGTCTATCTTCTTTATCCTGGCGATCCACCACCAGTTCTTCATCGAGCCGGACCTGAACCGCCTCAATGTTGATAATGGGGTTGTAGCCATATTCCCACCGGATCTGGGCCAGCGCTCCTACCCTTTTTTCCTTCATCAACCCATCGCGCATGAGGTAAAGGTAGGTTTCCAGCAAAACCAGTTCCTGCCCGATCCCGCCGATCTGGATCTGAGCCTGGGCGATGGCTTCCTCCACCTGGGCCCGGGAAGCGAATTTCGAGGTTGCGGTTTTGATAGTCCCGGTCAGATTTTCCGGGGCGGTCGGGGCGGAACTCCCGGTCGGGCGGGTGGGCCCCGGGGCCTTCGCGGGATGAAGATCACCCTTGACCCCGCTCAGGCAGGACCATGACCATAATCCCGCCCATAGGATCAATCCGAAAAGCAATGTTGCCTTCTTCATCTGCCGGCTCCGGCACTCAGGCCTTCATCCGCCTTCACCTGGAATTTTTAAAATAAAGCCCGGGATCATCGGACCCCGAGCTTCTGGTTAGATCTGAACCCACGACCGAAAGTCAAACCGGACTATTCCTGGATTACAAATTCTACTCTCCTATTCATGGCCCTCCCCAGGGCGGTGGCATTATCCGCGATCGGCCGGGTTGCGCCATAACCGACGGCGAGCAGCCGGTCCTGATTTATCCCCTTGGAAATCAAATAATTCCGCACCGAGTCAACCCGTGCTTGAGAAAGTTTCATATTGTATTCATGTGAACCCATAATATCGGTATGCCCTTCAATAGTAAGTTTGATCGTCGGATTATCCCCGAGCACTTGGGCCACCTCGTCTAAGATAGGAAACGAGTCGGCGAGGATATCCGATTTGTCGTATTCGAAATGAATCTTCTCCAAAATTTGGATTTTCTTTTTCGTCAAACGCACCAGTTGTAACGGTTCGAGAACGAAATTCAGCTCGGTAACCTTGTTGGCCACAATAATGCCGTTCTTGGTTTGCGATTTAAAATTGGACGCTGCCGCTTTAACCGAGTAATTTCCCGGCGGAAGTTTTAGGAAATACTTGCCATTTTCCGGATCCGTAGCAGCATTAGGAATTTCCGCCCCGGGGAACGAAACCACCGCTTGCACCGGCTTGCCCTGCGGATCACTCACAACCCCGCGAAGATCACCGAGTTCAACCTGAACCTCGGTGGGGGAGAGAAGAAAATCAACCCGTGTATCTTCCCCCATTTTAATTTCCACCTGTTTCGTCTGGGGCAAGAAACCTTGAGAAAAGGCAGTAGCTTGATAAATCCCTGGTGGTAAACTACCCATAAAATTGCCGCTGGCAGGATCAGTGGCAAGATTAGGAATCTTGGACTGATCAAAATTAATAATCGCCGCCAGAGGGGTTTTTTCCTTTTCCATTTTTACGGAACCCAGCAACGTCCCTAACGGCGGTTTTATTGGTTCCAATACTATTTCCAAATGTGTTTCCCGTTCCTCCGCGATCAGAACATTCCGAGCCTGTTTGACAAAGCCAGCCGCCTCGACCTCAACTCGGTACCTCCCGGCCGGCAAAGTCCGGATAAACTCTCCGCTGGCAGGATCGGTAGCCAAGACTACCCTCTCAAGCTTTTCCGCCTGGGGAGGCTTTACCGGTGCCGGTTTCGGCCCCGAAACCAACGCCACCGTCATCTTTAACTGAAAATCAACCTGTGTCTCCTCTCTCTTTTCCACCTTTACTTTCTGCTCCGCCAGCTCATAGCCCGCGGCCGCAACCTTAACCTTATACTTGCCCGGAGCCACCTCGCCCCGATACTTACCCGTCTTCGGATCCGTCTTCAGCGCCGGCACCTGCGGATCGTCAAAACTAACCGTCGCCGCTAAGACCTTCCCCGTCGCGTCCGTCACCGTCCCCAGCAAAACCCCCTTCGCTAAAACCGGAGCCAATTTAAGCTTAAAATCCGCCAGAGTCTCTTCTCCCCCCTTAACCCTGACTTTATCCTCAAAAACCTCATAATCCTTCGCCAAAACCGTCACCTTATACTTGCCCGGCGCAATCTCCCTCCGATACCCACCTGTCTTCACATCCGTCTTGATTTCCGGCACCGTCGAATCATCAAACCGAATCACCGCCGACAAAGCCTTTCCCGCTTCATCCGTCACCAAACCCACCAAAAACCCCTTGTCCGCCGGAATCTCTAACTTCAATTGGAAATCCGCCTGCGCCTCCTCCTTCGCTTTAACCTCAACCTTTCCCTCCACCAAACGATAACCCACCGCTTCAACCTTAACCTTATACTTGCCGAGAGTTACCTCGCCCCGATACTTACCCGTCTTCGGATCCGCCTTCAGCGCCGGCACCCGCGGATCATCAAAGCTAACCGTCGCCGCTAAGACCTTCCCCGTCGCGTCCGTCACCGTCCCCAGCAAAACCCCCTTCGCTATCACCGGAGCTACCACCGGAACTGTCGCCGGCTTCGGAAACTCCTTGGCCACCTCTACAAGCTTCAATTTGAAATCCGCCTTGACTTCCTTTCCCTCATCAACTTTAACCTGACCCTGCCCCGCCTGATAACCCGCCGCCGCCACCGTCACCTTATAACTCCCAACCTTCACCTCTCCCCGATACTTACCCGTCCGGGGATCCGCCTTCAACTCCGGAATCAGGGGATCCTCAAAACTTACCGTCGCCGCTAAAACCTTCCCCGCCGCATCCGTCACCAATCCCGTCATAACCCCCTTCGCCACCACCGGAGCGATTACGGGAGCTATCACCGGAGCTACCACCGGAACTGTCGCCGGCTTCGGAAACTCCTTGGCCACCTCTACAAGCTTCAATTTGAAATCCGCCTTGACTTCCTTTCCCTTATCAACTTTAACCTGACCCTGCCCCGCCTGATAACCCGCCGCCGCCACCGTCACCTTATAACTCCCAACCTTCACCTCTCCCCGGTATTTCCCCGTCTTGGGATCCGTCTTGAGCGCCGGGATCTGCGGATCGTCAAAACTGATCGTGGCCGCCAGCATCTTTCCCGACTCATCCGTCACCGTCCCGGTCAAAACCGCCTTCTCGGGAGCGGCCGGAGCTAGCGACTTCAGTTGAAAATCCTCCGCCGTCTCTTCCTCGACCTTGACCTTAACCTTCTTGTCGGCCGGTTCATAACCCTGGGCCTCGACCTTGATTTTGTACTTGCCCGGAGCCAGCTCTCCCCGGTATTTCCCCGTCTTGGGATCCGTCTTGAGCGCCGGAATCTGCGGATCGTCGAAAGTGACCACCGCAGGGAGCGCTTTCCCCGCCGCGTCAGTTATAGTCCCCAATAAAGCTCCCTTCCCCGGAGCCGCCACTGCCGCCTTCAACTGGAAATCCGCCCGCGTCTCCTCTTTTGCCCGAACTCCTACCTTACTCTCCACCTGAACATAACCCTGCATCATCACCGTCAACTTATATTTGCCCGGTGCAATCTCCGTCCGATAATAACCACCTGTCTTCGGATCAACCTTAATCTCCGGCACCGCCGGATCCTCAAAATGAATCACCGCCGGCAACCCCTTCCCCGCCTCATTCTTAACCAAACCAGTCAACACCCCCTTCTCCACCACCGGGGCCGGGGCCAGCTGCTTCAGTTGAAAATCCTCCGCCGTCTCTTCCCCAACCTTGACCTTAACCTTCTTGTCGGCCGGTTCATAACCCTGGGCCTCAACCTTGATTTTGTATCTGTCCGGAGCCAGTTCCACCCGGTATTTCCCGGTCTTGGAATCCGCTTTGATCGCCGGGATCTGGGAATCTTCAAAACTGATCGTGGCCGGGAGCGCCTTCCCGGTCGGATCCGTCACCGTCCCGAGCAGAATCCCTTTCTCCGGGGGAGCTTCGGTTTTTTCCTTTTTCTTGGCCAGGGATTTCAGCTTGAGCTCGACCTGAGTGGTTTCCCCGGCCTTGATGTTCACCTTCTTTTCCACCGTTTCATAGCCGCCGGCTTCGACCTTGATTTTATAGCTGCCCGGGGCCAATTCCACCCGGTATTTCCCGGTCTTGGAATCCGCCATTACCCCCGATATGTTCGGATCGTCAAAAGTGATTTTCGCCGGAAGCCCCTGGCCCTCTTCACTGGTTATCACCCCGGAGAGATTACCCTGGTCCGGTACCGCCGGAGCTTTCTCCGCCTGGGCGGGTGCCGGGGCCGGGGGTTTGACTTCCTGCGCCACTACCTGGCCGCCTTCCAAGGCTCCGACCAGGAGTATTCCGGTGATTATCCTTCCCACCCGCAGGGCGGCGGAGGGGGGTAAAACCTGGCCGAGCAGATTTGACATGTTCTTCCCTCCAGGAAGCAGGGCTCGCGGTTTGGTGACAGGTTTGGCCTTGGGCTGGGCCGCAGGTGGAGTGGGGGCAGCGGGTACATTTGGTTTAACTACCGGTTGGGCGATCGGAGTCGTCACCGCCTTGGGAGCAACCCCCCCTTCCGTTTCGGGTTTCGGGGCTAAAGGCAGGGGAGCAATCGAAGCCGGAGGCAAGGGAGTCAGTGCCGGTGCGGGAGCAGTCGGAAGAGGAGCCATTCCCGGCCGGGCCGGAGGCGGAACCACGGGAGCGGTTGCCGCTCGGGGCGCGACCCCCTCTTCTTTCTTGATTTCCCGTTTCGGAGCCACGGGTCCGGGAACAGCACTTGAAATTGTTACTACCGCTGCCAACGGGGTATTAGTCTTGTCAATTACCCGGCCAGTAATGACACCGGCTTTGCTAATCGTCTTGAGTTCAAAATTTAATTCCATTTCTTTACAGCGCGTAATCAAAGCCATGCCCGATTGATCGAAATACCCAGATTTGGTTGCGGAAAGTTTTATGATACCTTCGGGTTGGTAAGTGCGGTATCTTCCTTCGTTGTTAGTGATTATCGATGAAGCCGCTCCTTCCGGGAAAACTATTTGGGCATTTTCCAAGGGAAGTTTGTTCTCGACATCAGAAATCCTTCCAGTGATGATTCCTAACCCGGGACATTTATCCCTTGCTCCAAATTGATAATTGATTCCTACAATCGCCGCCCAGCTGGGCGCGGGCTGGGCGGCGATGTCTTCGACCGTCCGGCGGAAGGAATAGGTATACGCTTTGTTCATGCCCGCGGAAATATCCACCCCCACGATGATCCCGAGATTTTCCAGGAGGTTGAGCCGGACGCCCGGGGTAATCCGCTGGGGGCTCTGGGTGAACGATCTGAATTTTTTGGTTTCGCGATCATAAATCAGCTCGTCGTAATATTCGAGAAACGGGGTGAAATATTTCTGCGGAAACTCCACCCCCAGGCCCCAGCCGAGATATCCGCCCGTCCCGATCCCCAGGGCGTAGTTAAAAGCCGCCTGGCTGAACTGGGCCTGCTGCTGGGCGGTTTGATTTTGCGCCGCGGGAGCCAGGTTATAGGACCGGTCGTAGAAGTACCCCAGGTTAAACAGCAGCCGGAGCGGAAACCGCTTGACTTTTTCGTATTGAACCTCGGAAAAATCGAAGGAGAACAGGAAACGGCCGCCGCCGCTGAGGCTGTCTCCCAGCATTCCGATGTCATTCACCTGGGTAGAGATCCGCATCCGGGCTTCCGCCCCGATGCTCAGCGCCGGATCGGCGGTGTAACCGGCCTTGACGGAAAGATCGAAATCCCCCATCGTCTGGGCCAGGTAGGATTGATGAGGCTGGATCTCCCGGTTTTCAATCTGCTGGCCGGATCCGGTGGTGACGACGGCGGTTTCCAGATAATCGGTGATTGAGTAAGTGAACACCCCCGTGCCTTCCAGCCTCCGGCTGTTATAGCCCTGGATTAAACCGCTGCTAATGAAAAAACGGGTATAGACCCCGACGGAAGCGCTGCCCTTGGGCGGGGTAATCGGGCTTAAAAGCCTGAGCATCCCGGTTCCCCCGGTCAGCGAGGCCGCCAGCGGATAGGCCGGTTTCGCCTCCTTCCATCCCGGTTGGGCCCCGGTCACCCCGCCCGGATACGAGGCGGCTCCGGCCCCGCGAGCCAGGAGAAAAAGCAGCACCCAGCCCGTTAAAATCACCCCCGTAAAAAACCGTTTATATTCCCCGGAATTAATCATGCCCTTCAACCTCCCTGTCGAATTGATTCGAGAAAATGCTTCGACCGGAACTCTCCTCCGATATGGTAACGGATATAATTGGAAATAATCCCCCTGAGTTCCTCAATTACCGGGGGAGAAATTCTCAGCCGGTTCAATCCTTCCCAGCCCAGGCTGGGCACGCGATTCAGGATGGCCAGGCTTTCCCCCGTGATTACCTGCCCGGAAGAACCATTATAGCAACCCGGGCAGAGGATTTCTCCCGCTTCCATTAAAAAACGAAAATTCCCTTTTCCCCCGCTTTCCTTCCCGCAGGATCGACAGGACCCGGATTTGGGATGGTATCCCGCCGCTCCGATCGCTTTTATCTCAAATTTCCGAGCCAGACCGTCGGGATGATCTCCCGATTCCAGCCTCTGCAATCCCCAGAGCAAAAGCGCGAAGGCCTCCGGGTTGGCTTCCCGTTCCGGAAACAACCCGCTGATGATTTCCGTGAAATAAAAACCCGTCCCAAACCGGAGCACCTCGTTACGGATCAAGTGAAAGGATTCAATCGGCTCGCAGAATTCCAGCCTGATCAAATCCTGGTTTTCCCAGGAACGGAAATGCATCTGCACATATGTAAGGGGATCCAGCCCCGCGCCAAACCTTTTCCGGCTCCTGGACCCGCCCCGGGCGATCCCCCTGATTTTCCCATATTCAGGGGTAAACATGGTAATTACCCGATCGGTTTCCTGCCAAGGTACCGATTTCAACACCAAAGCCGGGGTAATTTTCACTATCTTCTCATCTCGATTATAAAAAATCAAGAAAAAGTTATACTTAACAATTACTCATCCCGCTTAATTCTCATTTAACTATAATATATTAATCAGGATTCAGACGGAATCTCCCCAACTCGGTTCCCAATTCCCGGATTAATCCGTCCAGGTTTTTCCCCGAGCCCACTACCCGGTTAGTTTCCGCCAGCGATTGTACGGTTGATTCCCGGATCTCCTCGACCAGGCCGACCATTTTTCCGGCTTTCTCGATCTCCTCCTTAATAATATTTTGAAAGTATTTGATCATCTGGGTTATCTCTTCCACTCCCAGTTTTATCATCCGGCTGCTCTCCGCCTGGCTTTCGGCGATGCGCTTGAGTTCGGACACCACTTCCTCCATCCTCTGCGCGTGACCGAGGATTTCTTCGACCCCGACCTTTTCCAGGTTCGTCCCGATCCCCGCCAGCCGGCTTTGAATGGGGACCAAATCCACCCGCACCGCTTCCCCCGGGCCTCCGGTCTGATCACCGATGGCCGATTCGATTGCCTGCGCCACCGCGGCAATCTTCTCCGCCTGCTTTCCGATCTCGATCAGCCATTGCTCGGCCGAATCCAGGCAAGCCAGTTCTTCTTCGATTTTCTCCCGGGACTGGACGGAGGCATGCTGGGAAGAGCCCGAGATCTGTTGCAGGGATTTAATCAGGCCCGAGACCTCCTGGGTGGAATTGGTAACCCGGTCCGCCAATTCCTTGATCTCTTCCGCTACCACCGTGAAACTCCTTTCGTACTCCACCGAACCGACCGCGATGATGCTGGCATTCAAACCCAGGAGATTGGTCCGTTCCGCCACCCCGTTGATCAGTTTCACTACCCCGGCAATCTTTTCGATGCTTCCGGATAAATTTCGATAGGTCTCGATTCCGTGGGCGGCCGAATCCCGGATCTTTTCCGCCCCGCGAACCGCCGCGCGAACCTGGGCCTTGGCTTTCCGGCCGCGTTCGGAAACCTCCCGGGCCAGCCCGGCTGATTCCCGCGCTTTCTCCAGGATTTGCGTGCTGCTCCCGGAGAAATTCCGGGCCGAGTCGAAAACCGAATTGAAAGTCTCCGACATCCGCCCGGCCGAGCTCTGGCTCTGGGCGATCAGCCGCTCGATTTCCTTCAAGGAACCCCAGACGTTTTCCACCGCTCCCGACATTTCCCTCAGGTTATGGAATACCTCGCGGTTGCTGGAATCCATCTCGAAAATCGAGGAGGATGACTCCTGGGCCAGCGCGGAAAATTGCGAAACCATCTTTTCCAATCCCCGGAGGGTTTCCATGATCGTGTGGGCCAAGGCTTGGATGGATTGGATCGCCAGCACCTGTTTTTCCAGGACCTGGCCGACCTGGTCTCCGGTCCGGATGATTTCCGAAATCCCCGCCTGGACATCCCGGGAGGCCACGTCGATTTCTTGAACGATCCCCCTTAATCCCCGGGTCATTCTCTGGAAATTGCTGGCCAGGTCCCCGATTTCATCGCCCAGCGGGATCCGGATCCGCTCCCGTAAATCCCCGGCGGAAATGCGCGTGGAAGCCTGCAGGATTTTCTGGAAAGGCAGGGAAATGTCTTCCGCGGAAAGCCGGGAAATCCCCAGGGAAAGCACCAGCCCCAGACAAAAAATGGCCAGGATAAATTTGAAAATCCAAGTCATCTCCTGGTGAAAGGTGGAAAGGGGATACCGCACCAGCAAATACCGGCCCTCCGTGATCTGCTGATAAAGCAGCAAATCACCGGGCCCGTAGTCGTAAATTATCCCTTCTTCGTTCCGCTCCAGTACGGCCCGCACCCGGTCCAGAAGATTGAGAAAGTCGATTCGCTGGGCCCAAAGGAAAAACCGCGACTGTTTCTCCTGTTTCCCGGGATTAACGGCCAAGGCCAGCTGGGAATATTCTTTCTTTTCTCCTCCCAGGATCTCCTTCCGGCCGAGATCCAGAAAAATCATCCGGGTTCCAATCTGTTTTGACCGCGCATGGAGCCAGGCCAAACGCTCCTGGGGGGAAGACCCGGTCAGGCCGTCATCCGGAGGGAAACCCGTTTTCCAATCCGCACCGATCTCCTGCAGCCGGGCCAAGCCAAACCAGGCGGTTTGCCCTTTTAAGGTCCGGATGGTGTAGGTGGAAACCAGCAGGGCGAGCAGGGAAAGACCCACGACCAGGAGGATCAGAAAACTGAACATCAGCTTCAGGCGGATGGGGAAATATATTTTTTGGAAACCGCGGGCCGGCAGGCTCCCCACCGGGACCGCCTCTTCCAAAACCCGGGAAAGAATGATTTTGAAAAAATAGAAATTCAGCAGGAACGCGGCCATCCCGGTGCACAAAACCGTGGCCCCGGTGACCACCGCCTGAACGTAGGTCAGATGCAGGTAAAAGATCACGAGCAAGGGGAAAACTATGGCCGAGAAAACCCAGAGCCAGAAACCCAGCAGCGACCCGCGGAGAGGAAAAGCCAGAGCGTCCCGGACGACGGCCGGGATTTGCTCCGGCGGGGTTTCCCGGCCTTCCTCCCGCTCCCGGAGCAAAAGGAAGATCCGCCTGAGCCAGTACTCGTTCCCGATCACCTGCACGAGGAAAGCGAACATTAACACCGGCAGCAGATACTGGGGGAACCCCACCACCTGGTACAGGGAAATCGCGGGAGAAGTCGCCACGAGAAAAATGCAGGGAAAGAATATCCCCAGAAAAATGGACGCGGCGGAAAAAGCCAGGATGATCCGGCTCCGGACCGCCCAGACTTTTTTTCCTCCCCCCCGCTTTAAAAGCCACTCAAACGGCATCGTCGTGTAAAATTACCAGCGGAATTTCTCCACCTCGCCTTGCAAGCGGTCCGCTTGAATTCCCAGAAAGGCGATCACCTTTTCCAATTCCCGGGAACGCATGCGATTGGCGTCGGCCCCGACCTGGATCTCCCGCATCCCCCGGACAATTTTTTCGGTGCTCTCCCGGCGGGAAATGCTGACCCGCTCAAATTCCCGCGCCATCTGGTCGATGTTCTCCGTCGCCTTCTTGATCATCGCGCTCCCCTGGGCCAACTCGGTCATGGTTTTTTTAATCAGGATACTGAATTTTCTAACCTCTTCGAAATTCGTCACCACCTCGGTACTGATCCGGCTCTGTTCATGGCCCACCCGGGAAACCTCCCCGGCCTCGGCTGCGAAGCCCTGCAAGCTGGCCACCACCCGGTTGACCCCTTCCACCCAGTCGCTGATCACCCGGTCGATCAGAAGCATCGCGTCCTTGAGCTGGGTCAGCACCTCGTCCATCTCCTGGATCTTCTCCTTGACCCCCTGCGCAACCTCCACCCCCGAGTGGGCGTGTCCGGCCCCCGTCTTGATCGCTTCCACCGCCTCCAGCCCCTGCATCTGGACCGCCCGGATGAGATCGGTCACGTTCGCAATCGAGGTGCGGGTCTGCTCGGCCAGTTCGCGGATTCCCCCCGCCACCACGGCGAAGCCTCTTCCTTCCTCCCGGGCCTGAACCGCGATAATCGCGGCGTTGAGCGAGAGCAGCCGGGTATCCTCCGCCACCTCGTCAATAACGGTGAGGATCCCCCCGATATCCTCGGCCCGATCCTTCAGGCTGCCAACCTGCTCCGAATCCAGATCCGCCAGTTTTTTGATCTGGGTCATGGTTTCTCCGGTATTCTGGGCGGTCTTCGACACCTGGCCGGCCATCCCGGAGATGGTTTGGGCATTCTCCACCGCCTCCCGGGCCTGATTCTTCACCGTCCGGGCGGATTGCTGGATGGATAAAATCCTCTGGGTCACCCCCTCGGCTTCTCCGACCAGTTGGTTGACCTCGCCCGCCAGACCTCCGACGGCCTCGTTCAGTTTCCGGATGGTCCCGCCTGCCTCTTCGATAACCTGGAAAAGCAAATCCGCCCGGGGCGACACCTCGTTGATCTTCAGCTTCAAGTCCCCGGTATATTTGGAAATATTTTCCCCGGCTTCGGAGAGGATCCGGGTATTGTTGGTCGTCTCCGCCACCGTTCTGCTCATCTCTTCCGCGGCGGAAATTCCTCGTTCCAGAGAGGTGGCCTGCAACTCCGCGCGGAGGGAGATCTCCTTAACCGAAGAAAAAATCTCCTGGTTTACCTTCTGAATCTCCTGATAGGTATAATTAATTCTACGGGTCATCCGGCCCAGATCCCGCAGCATTCCTCCCAGACCGTCGGAGAGAACCCCCACCTCGTCTTCAGTGATCGGAAGGGGATAGCTCCGGAAATCACCCCGGGCCGCGGATTTTATGACCTTCCCCAGCCGGGAAATCGGCCGGGATACGTCCTGCGCTGCGAAAAAGGCGCAAATGATGGTGATGAATAAAATCCCCCCGACCAGAACCACCAGGGGTAAAACCCCTCCGGAGGCTCCCGCCGAGAATCTGGGAGTGAACGCCCCTTCGAGCAGAAAGTTTCCATGGGAAAGGGGAACCCTCAGGATCAGGAAATCGGGCGGAGGAGTTAAAGATTTCTTCCCC
>Ga0315285_10001677_pt1 | contig 23251 bp, 26 predicted proteins | sample YL17G09_36_MG_FD_203698 | JGI IMG/M metagenome (GOLD analysis project Ga0315285, IMG submission 203698) | Sediment microbial communities from Yellowstone Lake, YNP, Wyoming, USA - YL17G09_36 | ecosystem: Environmental > Aquatic > Freshwater > Lake > Sediment | place: USA: Wyoming | collected... | reverse complement strand
CAGTGGTAAGCAAGAGGGGAGACAAGTGGATCGCGGTGGCTGCTGGCCCAACGACAAGCACGAGGATGGACATTTTCGAGGATGAATTCATCAAAAGCTTCAAGGTTCGCGTGGTCATTGGCAAGGGTGGAATGGGCAAGAAAACAACGGATGCCATGGCCAAGTACGGCGCTGTTTACGGAGCCTTCACGGGTGGAGCTGCAATATTGGCTGCGAAAGCCATTAAGAGTGTCAAAAGCGTTGAGTGGCTGGATTTGGGAACGCCTGAGGCCATGTGGATTTTCGAGGTTGAAGAGTTCGGCCCGCTGGCAATCGCAATTGACTCGCACGGAAACAATATTTTCATGGATGTTGCCAAGACCGTCGAGGAGAACAAGCAGAAGATCTATCAGAAACTTGGCATAACGCCATAGTTTCAACCACATTTTTCTGATTTGTTTTTGTGTTTCATTTTTTTGATAACTAGTTTCGATTCTGTTTAGTATATCGGAAGATTTAATATAATATAGTCTCTCTTAACAACGTGGGACGTTAAGTATGTTCAAGAACTTTAGAGACAAGATGGCCCTTTCTGGAATCACGGTGCTGATGATAGGCATAGTCTTGTTGATATTCACTTTCGTGAGTGCCTACGGATTTCTCACGGCGGGCTTGGCGATAATTGCTTCTGAAGACTTGGTGCGAACTTTCGGCGAGGCACTGGCTCCGCTGATTGCAACTTGCATACGCATAATGTACCTTGGAGTGATGGGTTGGATAGGTTCACTCATCACCATAAGAGGAGTAACCATAATCGCCCACACGCCCCAACCTGTATCAGTCATGCAGCAGAAAGAGCCCATGCCCGAGCCGAAACCACAACCGCAGCCACAACAGCCACAGAAGCCAAAAGTTGAGAAGCCAAAGGCAGAGAAGCCTAAGGAAGAGAAACCGAAAGAAGAGAAGCCAAAGGAAGTACCCACGCCACCTGAACCAGAAATCGTGGTGATACCTCCAGAACCAGTCACACAGGAGCAACCGCAAACACCGCAAAAACGCCAGCCACAGAACAATTCATCGCCTCCACCATCCAACAACCAAGACTGACTGCAAACTGTCGGAAAAGGGTGCGTTCATGAGAATACCGATTCGAATGATAGGCTTAGCAACGACGTTTTTCTGGATTTTCCTAATCGCCTTCGCCGTTACGGCAGTGTATTCTCTTAAGGACGTGCAGTTCGATTTCGGCGAACCACAGACAGGAACCACCGCGGACAACAGGCTCTTCTTTTCCATGCCGATAAGAATTTTCAACAGAGGCTTCTACGACATCGGCTACTTCAACGTAACCTCACAGATCATGCGTGGAGATGGCGCAATTGTCGCGAGCGGAACAACCTTTGTGCCGGTCATAAGGAAAGGCGAAGAAATAGCCACGACTCACATGGTCACCGTGAGCATTGGTGATTTGTTGCAGAGCAATCAGAACTTTTTGTTTAACAACGCTGAGTTGAGAATCTGTGAGTCGGTGGGCATGAAGGTGGCGGAGATGATTCCTGTTCAGGCCTCAACCAACTTTTCTGTGCCTTGGGGTGCTCCGCTCTACGGTTTTGCGTTGGGAGCGCCTGAATACTCAACGTACAATGCCACTCATCTTAGAGTTGTTGTTCCAGTAAGCTTTGAAAACCACTCATTCTTCGACTTGGCTGGCACCATTCAGCTACGCATGTTAAACAGCATGAGCGCGTTTGTGGGCTATGGGCAGACCCCAGTAGAGGCTCGTCAAAGCTCCTCTTTCAATGGCTTTGTTGAGTTTTACGTTGAGCCACCTGAGCTTACTGGAAGCGGAAGGTTCGAAGTCTCTTTCCTCTCTCCTATATTCAATTACGGACCTTGGGTGATTCCTTATGGCTAACACGAACACCAGCTTCAAGAAAAATCTCCGAGGCATCGCGTTCAGAGCCTTGAAGGCGACAATCAAGGGAATCCTCTTCTACATTATCTACTTTGTCCTCTCACAGTTGCTCGCCCCAGTTTCAACGTTGGTTCCTGGTCTTCAGCAGATGATTGAAACCTTCTTCATAGTATACATAGTGCTTATGATTGTTGGGGACCTCACTTCAGGCACCATCTATCAACATTTCTTCAACGCAGCCAAGGCACTGTTCGTGATTGGATACATGCTTTTCTCTTTGCGAGGAGCAGTGTTCGGCACATCCTTCGAAAACGTAAGCTTAATGGTGGACTTGCGCATGTTTCTGGTCATCGCCGTGCTTCTGAGCTTGCTGGGACTTGCAAAAACGGTGCTGCAAGCCATAAACTACATGAGCGAAAAAGCTGAGATTACACCAATCTGACCATTCCGTCTCTTTCTCAAAGGGCTGCGTCTCATTATGCGGAACGTTGCACTGGTTTCATTCTTCTCTCTTTTCTGGTTCTTTCACGAGCGCAAGTGCCAGCAGGAATGAGGGCAAGACTGCTGCTGCCGCGATCAGGAATGGCGTCTGAGGAGAGACGTGCTCATACAAGTACCCGCCCAATAGACTACCCGCGGCCATGATTATGCAGTTGGCGAAGTTGACGAAGCCATTTACTTTCCCTCGTTGCTCTCTGGGAGTCAAGTCAGTTTGCAGTGCTCCAAAAGATGCGTTTAGCATCACTTGTCCTGCGCCTACAAGGATGAGCGATACAGCCACTCTCGCAAGGTCTCCGTACACGAAGATCCACATTGCTAGTCCGAAGATCAGCATTGAGGCCAGAAGAGGTATTTTCCTTTTGATCTTGTCCACAAACTTGCCTACTGGTATGGCCAGGATTATGGTGGTTATAGGCACGATGGCAATGATGAAGGCCCACAGTACCTCGTCTATGAGGAGCACTTTTGTGGCGTAGACGACTACAAAGAGGTTGGTCGCCGAGAATCCAAAGATCGTTATAGAGAACGATAAGAACAGATAGAGCATCGATTTGGGCAGTTTTCTCCATACGCTGAAGCTTTCTCTCAGAGCTGCCGGATAGCTGTGTATTATCTCTTTCAGGTGCGGTTTGGAGGTGCTTACGACGGTTTCTTTCAAGAAGAAGAATCTGAGAAATGCTGCAGCCAGAAAGAGGACTACGACGATGCCGTACGCAATTCTCATGCCATCGACTAGGCCGAAGTGGGCACGTAGCAGACCAGCGACGGCTGGGCTTGGTGTCGTGGAAGCGCTTGCTATGAGCATGACTATGCTGAATCCCATTCCTCTTTTTTCGGCGGGTAGCGAGTCAGAAACCATTGCGTTCAAGGCTGGCTGATAAGTCGAGTTAAATATGCTCATCAGCACTACGCCGATGAGCAGAAAGTGCCATGAGGGTGCGACTCCGTAAAGAATGAAGCTGAGGGCTACGCCGAAGGTCATTGTTGAGATGAGCCATTTTCTTCCGTATTTGTCTGCCAAGTAGCCGCCTGGAAACTGCATTGAAGCCAATGCCAGGAATTGGGAGAGGCCTATTACGCCCAGGATGGTTTCAGTGGCGCCAAGGCCGAGCACGTAGAGCCCGAAGTAGGTAGCTGGCAGTTCACTGGCGAAATCCACGATTATCCAGCTGGCTATCAAAACTGCATAGTTGCCCTTTATGAATGAGAATTCTCCTCGCAACTTGTCTGTGAGCTTCATCTTTCTCCCTCGCCTACCTCAACGCTTGGTCCCTTTTGATTAGCGTCCTGGTCTAAGGTGACCAATCCGGTGGTCACATCCAAGATGTCCAGATTATAAAGGGCAACTCACATCGAGTAGTCACGACTTGTAACTGGTTCCTGTTGTGGGCATCTCTTGTTGACTTCTTAACGCGTCGACAGCATTCTCTCCGCGTTCCAAAATCCTCATCAAAATCTACAGGCAGAAGAAGAGCGCAATGCGAACTCGTTGCTGAGGAAGTTGCCTAGGCTTGCTCTCGGTGTCTAGACCCCTCCTCTATAAATAGATTGGACTTGGGAGCAGAAAGGGCGAGTGAAGCCGTATTGGGCCATTGGCAAACTGTGAAAAGGAAGTTGCTAGTGCCCCGCAATAGTGCAGTGCTTCTTGATGTATTCTTCCAGCCTGTTTCCCAGCACCTGCTTCAGCAGGTCCATTCGAATGGCTAGGTACTCGTCTCGCAGGATGTCAAAGTGGAATCCGTCCCATTTTCGACCGTTCACAAACTCAACCTGCCGCATTGCGCCGCCTTTTTTGAAGCCGCAGGCTTCCAGTGCCTTGTGGGCGCGGTGGTTGTACTCGACGCTCCACGCTTCGCAGCGTTCCATGTTCAGCTGGTTAAAACACATCTCTAGCAATGCTACGGTGATTTGTTTGCCCGAGCCTTTTCCCCAAAGCTCCTTCTTGCCAATGTATGTGCCGACGCCTGCGTTTCTCACATTGCCAAAGTCGGATTTCTCTATGCGCGCAATCCCAATGGCTTCTTTCAGGTCGACACGTTCGATGATGAGGTGAATCTCCTTCTCGTCCTTCATCCACTCCTCGTACTGCTTTTCCAGTTGACCCATGCTGACGAAGTTTATGGGTTTGCCTCTGGAATACATTATGACTTCGAAATCGTTCTCCCACTCGTGCAGCAGTTTCAGGTCTTCCCTTTCCACAGGTCTGAACCGCAGGTCTCCAAACTCAAACATTAACGTTCACCACTTGAGTCTACAAGGCTTTGCGCACTGTTGCTTTTAACCCTAACCGAACACAAGTCACGTGCTACTTTGTTTCGATCAGTTCGATCAGAGTCCCGTCGGGGTCTTCGATAAAAGCTATCAGTGGTCCGCTTGAACCGAGTTTGAAAGGCTCGTCTGTGATCGTGACTTTCTCCTTTCGCAGTTTGGAAATGGTCTGTTCCATGTTTTTGACTTCGAATGCGATGTGGTCGAACAGCCGGTCCTCGTAGTCGGCTTGGATGAACTTTTCCTGTTTCCTGTAGAAGGTGAGTTCGAGTTTGGCTCCCTTGCCCTCTGAATCTTGGAGGAAGGCGATTTCAGCGTTGTTCTGAGGTATTTCTCGCCTGCTCAGAAGGCTGAGTCCAATTAGTTTGGTGTAGAAGCCAATGGACTTGTCCATGTTGCTTGTCCGAATACTGGTGTGAGTAAACACGGTTTAGTTCACCTGCACTTCTTGTGCATTTCTCTTGTATATAGAAACGACGGTCGTGTACCGATGCATGAGAAATTTCTGCTGTTACCTATTCCAGTACGTTCAGTTCTGACCTTTCTGCGAAACTGACTAAAGACAGAATGATTTGACGTTCTATCTAGTTTTAGGTGGGCATTTGAGTAGTTCCTTCTTGCCGGTAAGGCGATATGTTAGTACTTCTCAGCTTAGTAGAACACAGAAAGCTCCGTATGAGTGGGCACTGTTCTAGGCTTCTTTACAGTTTTTTCGTCATTACGTAGGCGTCTTCGCCGTCAGCATAATACCCCTTAATCGTGCGAGTGACTGGGAACCCCAACTTCTTGTACAGGTTGACTGCCGGCGTGTTGGTCACCCTGACCTCCAGATAGCACTGTTTCGCGTTGTACGCAAGCATGCTTTCCATAGCCTTATTGACTAAGGCTTCGCCTATGTGCTTACGCCTGTATGAGGGTATGACCGCGACCGAAACAACATGCCCCTTCTTGATCAGCCCGCTGAAACCCAGATTTGACAGGCCGACCTCGATGCGGCACATTATGTAACCGACAACGTTCCCGTCTTCCTCAGCGACGACAAAAGTCTCGGGAAACCTGCGATACAAATCCACAAAAAAGAAATCCGTGTAATTCTCGGGCAGGCATTCGAGGTTGATTTTTGTGACGCTTTCCAAATCGCTCGTAGTGAATTTCCGCAGACTAAACGTATTCTGCAAGCCTTTTCGTCTCCATTCAGTTCATACGCATAGTTTCAGACAGCTTAATCACTTTTCCTATTCAGCCACTCGGCGAAACAACCTGCTCCTCGACAACTTTGACCTCGGGCAAGGTGAAGTTTCCGTAAGGCATCGACCAAACCTTGGCAGCTTTGCCAACGACGTTGAAAGCCTCATTCAAAGCATCGTTCACTGCCCTCGCCGTCTTAACCTTGAAAACGTTAGAAGCGTAATAGTCAGGCATAGAAGAAACCAAAATGATCTGAGCCTTCTGCAACGCCTTCAACAAGTAATACGCCTTATGCCCCCCCAACACGAAATTGCGCCTAATCTCCCTTTCAACAGTCTTCAACTCGCCAAACCTGACCATCCAATCATAAAACGCCTCATTTCCGTGGCCTTCAAGACACTCAGCAACCAAAATTATCACACCGCCACGCTTAACCACGTCAATAGCATTGTCCACGCCCTTGTAAGCCTGAAAAAGATTCACGTCCGCCGGCTCCCCGCCTGAGCTCACCACGACAATGTCTGCCCTGCGGTCCACCGTCACACGATACATCTCGTCAACAACCTTAACCCCCTCCATGAACGCCTGCTCCACATCCCCCGCAAAAGCCTTCACAACCTCCCCCTTCCCGTTAGTAACAACGTTCAAAATGAAATCCACCTTCGCAAGCCCAGCAGCCTCAACCATGTCCTCGTGCACAGGATTCCCATCCAAGACGCCGGTCCTAGCGTTTACATCCAAAAGCATTGCATGATTGTGCTTAACGGTCTCTATTCCCGAAACGGCAGGCAGAACACTCTTTCTTCCCCCGCCATAACCAGCGAAATAATGGAAACACACGTCTCCAGTCAAAATTCTCACATCTGCCTCAGCGAAAATGCGGTTCAAAAACACCTTAGTCCCATGTTTGCTAGTCGTGCCAACATAAACCAAGTCAGTTGCCCTGCAATCGTGACTCACCGTCTTCACACGGTTAAACACGTTCTCCCCTAACAGCCTAATAGCTTCCTCTCTTGTCACAGCTCTGTGTATCCCGCAACCGAAAAGGACCGTTACATTTTCATCCTTGACGCCAGCCCTGTTCAGCTCATCCAGTATCGCTTGAACCATCACGTCGCTCGGCGCAGGTCTGGTCGCGTCATCCACAACGACTGCAATCTTGTGTTCTGGCCTGACAATTTCGCCCAGTTTCTTGGAACCAATCGGCCCCCTTAAGGCTCTTTCAACCTCAGCCTTAGCATCTGGCACAGCAGGCTTCTCCCTCGGCTCAATTGAACCCAGAAAGTTTCTTGTTGGAACCCTCAAGCAAACCTCTATTTTTCCGTAAGGAAGCCAAACGTCAACCATGAAGCACCACTTGAATATGAAGACACATAGGCGGAAACTTTTAAGCCTTATCAAAGAAACTGCACGGCAAAATAGAAGAAAATCTTGCACAGCTGGAATTCGAACCTAGCGGAAGTTCTTTAAGACCCGAAAATAGTACTTATCCAATGCGAGGAAACAGATATGTCAATCGAAAAGAAGCCTCAAAAAAACGAAGTCCTCTTTGCATGGTTTAACCGATATGCTGGAGTGACGATCAAAACGCCGGCAAAAACGCTGGTCATCGACCCAGTGGACGTCAAGTCTCGCAGCTTCCAAAATATCGACGCAGTGCTGATCACCCATGAACACTACGACCACCTAGACCAAGCTCTAGTGGCAGATATCCATAAGCTCACACAATGCGCGGTAATAGCCGACCCGACGTCATTCAGAAGGCTGCGAAACACGATTCCCCAAGAAAAACTCCAAGAAGCTCAACAAGGGTCAGAAACAAAGCTTGACGATGTCACTGTGAAAGCAGAAAAATCCAACCATCCGCCGGCCGCCACACCCTTGTCCTTCATAATAACAAGCGAAGACGGAGTCAAAGTCTTCCACACCTCAGACAGCCTACCATACCCCGAAATGGCAGCCATGGGTGAAAGAGAAAAGCTTGACGTTGTCTTCTGCACCATCGGAATAGCCCCAGGGGCTTCACCCGAAGCAGGAGTGGAAATAGCAAAATTGACCAAACCCAAAGTCGCCGTCCCTTATCACACTGGCTCAGCAGCGGACCAGAAAAGATTCGCTGAGCTCCTGAAAACGGAACTGCCGAAGACGCATTGCCTGATACCTGAAGTGGGCAAAATCTACGAAGTTTCAAAAAGAGGGTGAAAAACTGCCGAAACAAAAGGGCAACGAAGCCCCCAAACTTGAAATCTGCAAAATCCTCAACAAAATAGGCGCTCTGCAGTTCGGAGCCTTCAAACTCACAAGTGGAAAAATGAGCCCCTACTACATTGACCTGCGCATCGTTCCAAGCTTTCCAGACGTCTTCCAAAAAATCTGCGACCTTTACGTCGGCTTCGTGGAGGACCAAGTAGGAGTCAAAAGCTTCGAAAGAGTAGCGGGAATCCCAGTTGCAGGCATACCCTTCACGTCAATAATTGCGTACGAATTGAAAAAACCGTTTCTGTACATCCGCAAAGGCGTGCCCCTACACGGAAGGCAGAGAAGAATAGAAGGAATTCTCGCACCTGGCAACCGCATTCTGCTAGTTGACGATCTAGTTACTACAGGCTTGTCTCTGACAAAAGCCGCGAAGGCCATAACAGCCGAAGGCGGAGTAGTAACTGAGGCTATGGTGCTCATAGACAGACAAGAAGGCGGCAAACAAAAGCTTCAAAAAGACGGCATAAAACTTCACGCCGTGCTGAACATTACGGAAATAGCCAGCAACTTGCACGAGATAGGAACAATAGACGAGGAACAGCTGAAAACCATTTTGAAACAGGTCAAAAAAGGATAGAAAAACCAAATGTAATGAAGAAAGCACAGGGCTTATTCGTAGAATATGAGGGCCTGATCCTCAAGTATCCCGTGAAGCTTGTGCACCGCATCGTGAACATCCTGCTCTTTCTTTGCTCCAGTACAGACAAGTTTCCCGCTCGCGAACAGCAGTATGACCACTTTGGGCTCATCCATCCTGTAAATCAATCCTGGAAACTGCTCAGGCCGATACTCCACGCCTGGATAACCTTTCACGACAGCGTTCAAGTCAACCTTCTGATTTAAAGTCGCGGAAGCAACCACGTTTTGAATGGTAATTATGGCCTTGCTCTTCGGCATGAAACACCACTTCTTAGTAGTGAAGTGTTTAAATACTCTTTATAAGCCCTTAGGTTTCGACGGTCTTTCCGCGTCTTGTTGTGGCTCAGCTTCTTGTTTTTCCTTTCCTACTCTTGAAACAGCAAACTCCACGCTCAGCCACAAGGCAACGAGAGCGATTACTACGAGCAGTGCGGAGCTGCCTACGAGAATCGCGAGATGCCCAACCCAGGGAATGCGAAAAACAACCCTGCCCACAAGCAGCTTTTCTGACACCATGCCATTTAGCGTGTAGTTTCCTTGACCGCCGTACCATTGATCGCATTCAAACATGTCAGGTTTCTCAGGCCACTTATGCGTTCCTTCCCCGTCGGCCTTCGTTCTAAAATATGTTGTGCCATTCTGTTCTTCCTTCTCCACAACCCTTGTAATAACAGGCTCACTTCCTTGAAGATCCTGCTCGGCAGCATGAAAAACCAAGACATCACTGTCAGGATATGCGGCGTTGACCGCGCTCGCTTTGACTCCTCGAACTAACACCAAATCGCCTACGTGTAATGTGGGATGAAAAACATCCCAGAAACCGCTGCACTGAGGCTGTGCAGTACACATGTCAGCATTGCAGACGGGAATGACAGGTTCTTCCGTGTTCAACTCTGTCCTCAAAATCAGCCAGGCACCAGAGATGATCACTGTAGCGAGAACAAGAACTCGCAGGAGCCCCCTTACGTAAACCTTCAGAAACTTTCCTAAGCTTGATCTAGGCGATCGAAGACCCATGCCTTAGAATAGCTTCTCTGTTCATATAGACTTTAAGTCTTCAGTCTGGCTTGCGCCTTTTTTCCTTCTTCTTATGAATTTCAGCAGTTCCCAGACGTCAAAAACGAGAAGAGCGACGACTGCGGCCTGTGCCCACGAGAATGTCGTAACGCCTAGGCGCGTGCTCTCATGAACACCGTCACTCGCGTTGCAGTTGATTGTGTATGTTAGGAAACCCTGAGACAGGAGAATCTCATGAACGTTGTTGTAGCTCTGCTTGTAACTCTCGTGGAACCGTATGTCGGGATACATGCCGCGAATAGTCACATCTTGCCGTGGCTGGGCGCCTTCCTGCCAGAACGTGAAAGCACCTACTAGACCGAAAACTGCGATGCTTATGAGTAGACCGTTCAGAACCAACACGTAAATCATCCTGAGGGTTATCTTTCCAAACAGTCTTCTTTCCTGATGCGGTTTGTCCTCGCTTTCACTTGTGAAGGGAAACATCAAGATAATAACAGCTATGATGATTATCAGAACAACCAACAGGTACGAGTTTCCCAAAGAATGCGTAAACAAAGAGAAATTGCCTGCGCAAGGGATTCTTCCCACAACTTTCCCAACATAGTAGTCTTGGGAAAATGTTTCCTCGCCAGACGGGTTGTTGTCCCCATGTGTGTAAAACCAGTAGACGCCGTCGTCCTTGAGTTCTTTCTTGACAGCTCTGTGAACTATCAACTCCTCAGTGCCGTGGTCTCTGAAGACGATGATGTCTCCTGTCATGTACTGCGCGTTTATTTGCTGCGGCGGTGTCCCCTGAACTATTATCAGATCGCCTACGTTCAGCGTTGGCAACATGCTTCCAGAAGCCACAGCAAGCGCCGGATAAGGCGTGTTCAATGCCGCTTGTATGCCAAACCAGAATCCAAACACTATTATCACTACTAAAGCAACAGATATCACTGTCTGGAAATACTCGTTTTTCCATAATTGCTTGAGCGTTGCAGTTGCCAACATACTGCCTTCTTTTGGGATGAAGCGTTCTTGTTGAATAATGCAGTTATGCTTTAAAACTTAGCGCTTTTGAAAGTAAAAAATAGGGGGAAGGAGGGGGTAAGCCTGAAGGTCGCCAGCGTTCTTGGACGTCTAAATCTTCTTCTTGCTTAGGACTTCTCGGAAGGGCTTCTTGCACTTTGGACAGTCAAAGAGACCGATTTCTAGCTGAGTTCTCTTTCCAGCCTTGTCTGGGCGTCCAGCCATTGTCCACTTCTTCTTCGGCGCGTTCACGACGGTTCCGCATTTCGGACACTTAGCCATTTAATTTCCTCCAATATGCTCGTGTCCATGGTTTCTGATGATGATAGATAAATAATTTTCCATTGTTTTCGAATAGAAAACCTGTTTATCAACATAGGGTTTAGACATTTTCCTGCAAAGAAAACAAGTGGTTCTGCAGAAACTTTTGAGCTAAAGCCTTAAAATGCCCACATAACCCGCATGGAAAAGGCCATGGAAGAGGATTTGGCGCTGTTTTCCGTCCAACGTGCATCCAAACTCGGTGCAAATCATGTTGATGCAGGGCTTGAAGACCATTATGACGGCTTATAACCGTTGCGGACGGTAAAGTTCAACATGGAGTCATCAACCGCAGGCGAGGAATGGGCATCAGAGCGTCAGTCAATGGTGCATGAGACTTTCAATCAATAACAGATTTGACAAAAAAGGTATTAAGCGAACCGCGAAAATTGCGTTCAAAGCGTCAAAAGCATCAAACAACCATGGACCATTGCTGGCCAAGCTTGCATCTACATGGGCTTACGAGACCTGTTGCAGGACAAGGGTCAAGGCGGACATCGAAAACATCACTTTTGAGGATAGGAAGGGAACATGTTCAGCATTCTTCAGAACGTTGAAGCGGTCTCCGATAAGCTCATTATAGCTGGAAGGCTACCGAAGCTACTACCCTGCTCCAGAATCATCGACAAAAGCCCATGTCACGCCGATGGACTGACCTTCTTTCATTCTTCTGTCGATTTCAAAGATTCGAACACACGAGATCTCCAAAATGCTTTTACCTACGGTTTTGTGCTTATTCGGTGAACACTGGGGTTCAGCTGATCGTGAAAGATTCTTCAGAAAATGCTTTTGGGCTGCTTGTTAAGCCTGTTCGAAGGCTTGTTGAGCAGAGAGGGTTCCCGAAGCCGTCTGAGCCGCAGGAGAAAACCATACCCAAGATTCTTGAAGGCAAGAACGTTCTGCTCATCTCGCCTACTGCTACAGGCAAGACTGAAGCTGCTTTCCTGCCTGTTTTGAGCATGCTTCTGCATGGGCAGCAAGGGGTTCCGGGCATAAAGGTCTTGTATATCACTCCTTTGCGGGCTCTGAACCGGGACATGCTTGAGCGGCTTGAGTGGTGGTGTAACAATCTAGACATCAAGTTGGCCGTCAGGCATGGAGACACCGAAACTAAGGAGCGGGTGCGCCAGTCAAGAAGCCCGCCTGATATTCTGATTACGACTCCCGAGACGTTGCAGGCCATCCTGTCCGGCTGGATTATGCGTCAGCATCTTCAACAGGTGCGGTGGGTCATCATTGACGAGGTGCATGAAATGGCCGACAGCAAGCGTGGGAGTCAGCTTGCGTTGGCTTTGGAAAGACTCAGGAGCATGATTGGTCGCGACTTCCAGCTGATAGGTTTGTCCGCCACCATCGGAAGTCCTGACAAGGTTGCACAGTTTCTAGTTGGGAACGGTCGTGAAGTTGAAATCGTGCGCGTTCCAGTTGCGAGAATGATGCGGTTGAAAATCATCTATCCGACACCCGACGACGAAGATGTTCGGCTTTCTTCGCAGCTTTACACGCATCCTGAAGTTGCGGCTAGGCTGCGGATTATGCGCGATTACATCAGCAAACACAAGTCCGTACTCCTATTCACTAATACCCGCGCAGTTTCCGAAGTATTGGCGAGCAGGTTTAAGGTTTGGGACATTGATTTCCCAGTTTCCATACATCACGGTTCACTTGCAAAGCCTTCCCGCATAGCCGCTGAGAGGGGGTTGAAAAGCGGTGAGTTGAAGGGGCTTGTCTGCACAAGTTCACTTGAGCTCGGCATCGACGTCGGCAGCATCGACTTGGTTATCCAGTACATGAGTCCTAGGCAGGCGACAAGGCTTATTCAACGTGTGGGCAGGAGCGGCCATCGAATCGGACGCATAGCTGAAGGGATAATCGTGGCGCTTGATTCTGACGATGCGTTGGAGGCTTTGGCCATCGCGAAGAGGGCGTTGAAAGAGGACTTGGAGCCTGTGCAGATTCCGCCCAAACCCTATGATGTTTTGTCACATCAGATTGCAGGTTTGCTCATCAAGAACAGGAAGCTCGAGTTTGACGTCATATTGGACCTGTTTAGGAAGGCCTATCCCTACGAGGATTTGACGTTGGATGATGTTGAGAGAATCCTGAAGTACATGCATCAACGCTTTCCGCGTTTCGCGTGGGTTTCCTTCGAGGACAAGATTGTTCTGAAGCCTCGGCAATCGAAAGCGCTGTTTGAGTATTACTTTAGCAATCTGTCGATGATTCCTGAAGAGAAACAGTTTCTCGTGGTTGACGAGTCAAGCGACTCCGCTGTGGGAGTTCTGGACGAGGCGTTCATGGCGGAATACGGCAAGCCTGGAACAAAATTCATCATCAGAGGAACTCCGTGGATTATTCAGCACGTCTCTGAGGAAAAGGTCCACGTCAAACCCGTCGACGACCCGACAGGCGCAATACCGAGCTGGATAGGTGAAGAGATTCCAGTCCCATACGGAGTGTCTCAGGACGTAGGTGTAATCAGAGGCTTTGTCGAAGAGCAGATGAAGAAAGGGGTTTCGCCAGAAGACATAGCGGCCAAACTAGCCGAAGAGTATCCTTCCGACAAAGATGTCATCTTGCGCGCTCTGGCCGAAACTGTGGAGCAGGTCAAAGCAGGCTTCCCTGTTCCGACTGACAAGCGAATCATCATCGAAGACTGGGAAGAGTTCGTTCTCATTCACATCAACTTCGGTTCGCTTACGAACAGAGCTTTAGCACAACTTTTGGGACAGTTGCTTTCAGACAGGGTAGGATATGGCGTCGTAGTTCAGCATGACCCGTACCGCATTTTTGTACAGACCATGGGAGCTGCAAACGCTGCCCGGATAGCGTCTCTGTTTGAGGAAATGGTGGGCATGTCTGAACAGGCGGTTAAAGACACTTTGACGCTGGCGACTGTGAAGACCGGACTTTTCAAGAGGCGAATGATTCACGTTGCCCGACGTTTCGGAGCGTTGGAAAAGTGGGCAGACTTCAGCAGCGTAAGCCTTCAGAGGCTCGTCAAGAGCTTCGAGGGCACGCCGATCTACGAGGAAGCGCTGAAGGAAGTTTTCACTAAAGACTTGGACTTGGAAAGCCTTGTCCGTGTTCTCGGCAGAATTCGCAGTGGCGAAGTCAAAGTGCAAAAGCTCGACACGGGCGGAAACGCCACGCCTATTGCGCGTGTGGGTATTGAACGAATGAGCATGAAGACAGACTTGATTCCTCCTGAACGGATGCGCGCGGTGCTTGTCGAATCGGCCAAGGCCAGATTGCTCAACGAAACCAGCAGCTTCCTCTGCACAAACTGCTGGAGCTACATGGAAATGCTGAAGGTAAAGGACTTGCCAGACAAGCCGAAATGTCCAAGATGCGGATCCAACGCGATAGGGCTTCTGAAAGTTGAGGAAGAAAGGGCATTGCCCATCATTGAAAAGAAAGGTGAGAAACTGGCCAAGAACGAGGAAAAGCTGCAACAGCACGCGGTGCAGAGCGCACAGCTAATATCAAAGTATGGGAAGGCTGCAGTCGTCGCGTTGTCTGCCCGTAGGGTTCAGCCCTCAGACGTTAGAGAAGTTCTTGAAAAAGAGCACAGGCTGAGTGACGGGTTCTACGAAATGGTTCTTGACGCCGAGCGTAAAGCAATGAGCAAACGTTTCTGGTAAGAACCATTTCTCAAGTCTGACAGATGCTTCGAACATCGTTTTGGAGTTCTTCGGCATCATGGACTGCCTAGCCCGTACACTTTTTCAGCGGACTCATCAAACGCGCCAGAACAACACCCACAATCAGAAGAATTATGGCAAAGACGAACGGCGAAACGATGCCAAGGCTTTCGATTAAAACGGCAGCCAACAATGGCGAAACAGCGCCAAGTCCATCGTGGGAGAAATAGAACAGCGAATAGGCAGTTCCTCCGCGGGTCTTGCCCACGAGGGTCGCGACCATAGATGTTGAAGGCGTCCAAAGCGCCGACACGAACAGCTGGTAAAGCAGAAACGAAAGCGCAGCAAGGGGCAAAAACGGGATTGTGATCAAGCCTAGAAGGAAAATCACTTGTCCGAAACAAGTAATCGTCAGGGCATTTTTGTCTCCAAATCTGGCGCTCACGTATCCAGCAGCTAACGATCCGACGATGCCAATCAGCGGTCCTGCTCCGAAGATAATGCTCGCAGTTTCAACCGTCAAGCCCTCAGCAGAAGTCAGATAGGTTGTCATGAAAGCAGATACTCCTCCGTTTGCCAACGCATTGAGCCCCATCAACAGAAGAAGCATAAGAAAACCAGGTGTCAGGAATGATTGTCGGGATGTGAGTGTTGCCGCATCTTCGTCCAGCTTAGCAGGCTTCTCTTTTGACGCTGTTTTGGTTTCTTTTGTCAACTGAGGAATTTTCACTCCTGCCAAGACCACCGTCCAAGCCAACAGTGGGACTGAAAGAAGCAGGTAGCAATATCGCCAGCCGAACTGTGCTAAAAGAAGACCAAGAGTAATGGTTCCCAGAGACTGCCCTATGCATCCAGAAGCCCCATGCAGTCCTATGGCTGTGCTCCGTTCAGCTTGATTTGGAAACAGCTTGCCTATGACGCTCATGCCAGGCGGATGGTAAAGTGTGACTGAAATCATGATCAATGACAACGAAAACAACAGGACTGACGTGCTTGCGAATTGGCTGATGAGCAATGCGGAAACTCCGGCTACGAGCATGCTTAGAATTATGAATGGGCGTGAACCAAACCTGTCTGCGAAAATTCCTGTGGGGATCACGATGATGAGTCGGCAGAGGTTCGGGATGGTTATGAGCAGGCCTGCCTGAAAGATTGACAGGTTGAATTCGCTCCTGAAAACTGGCACGAGCGCCGGATGCATGAGTAGGAAAACTTCGACAAGCAAGTGGCTTATCCAGACCGCCGTGAAAGGCTTCAGGGCTTCTCCTCTCATCCTAAACAGGGACGTTTTCGCATGCTCCTGCTTCTCCATATTCAACGCGTCAATAAGTCGATTTCGATAGCCTCATGCGTTCTGATTCAGCTCGGCAAGAAACAAAGCATTGCTTGCTCTGCTCTTTTCAACTTAGCCTGTTTGTATTTGTGGTTCACAACAAGTTTTAAATCAATGGCTACGTACTTGTGCCTAGAAGCCTCACTGCTTACCATCAGGAGACTGAAGACTTGGAGATAAGTCGAAAGAAACTCCGCGACGAAGTTCTTGAACGTGTCAAGTATGTGAAAACATGCGTCTTGGCAAGAGAGATCTGCTTAGTCGTGCGTACAAACAGAGCCGCGTTAGACCCGAAAGATGTGCAGGAAATCTGCCAGTATGTGTCAAAACTCTGTAAAGACGCTGGCTGTGAAGAGCAAAGTGAGCTGTGCCGCAAGGCTGCTGAAGAAGTCATGAAGAATGAAGAAAAATATCTTGAAGTGTGCACTCAGAGCTGCATGAAGTGCGGTGAGGCTCGAACGCCACAGCCTAAGAAGGCCTCGTACGTGTCGTAAACGTGCGGAAAGTCTTTTAAAAGAGCAATACCACTGGTTAAACCAGAATAGCTATCTCTCTTAGAACGGAGGCTAAAAGGCTGTACGTAGCACCTTATGTTCCAAGTCCGCCTCAGGTAATACGCCAGATGCTTCTAATGGCCGGCTTGAAAGCTGGAGAGGTGTTCTTCGATCTCGGCGCTGGTGACGGCAGAACAGTGATAATGGCGGTAAAAGACTTTGGTGCAAGGGCCGTCGGGGTTGAGCTGAGAGAAGACTTGGTGAAGAAAGCCTTAGGCACTGTTTATGAAGAGGGGCTTCAGGACAGGATAACAATCGTGAACGGTGACATGTTCAATGTGGACCTGACCTCGGCAGACGTCATCTTCTTGTACCTAACGACAAGTGCAAATGAAAAGGTCAAGCCCAAGCTTGAAGCCGAGTTGAAACGCGGTGTGCGCATCATTTCACACGACTACGAGATTGTTGGCTGGAAACCCTTAAAGGTTGAGAATTTCTGCGAAAACCAGATGTTAGGATACCCGTCGCACACGATTTATCTCTACGTGAAGCCTTAGCCGTTCAGTGAGTGTGAAGCTATGTCCAGCAGAACTTTTAAGGCCTCGTTCAGGGTTTCGTGGGCGGACACCGACGCTGCACAGGTTGTGCATTTCTCCAACTACCTCAGATTCTTCGAGAAAGCAGAAGAGGAATTCTACAGAAACCTCGGTTTCTCCTTCACAGACGCCAAGCTGACTCGGGGGCTGTGGTTTCCAAGAGTTGAAGTGTTCTGCCAGTACAAGAAACCCGCCCGATTCAACGACTTGATCGAAGTGGAGCTGTCAATAGAAGAGCTGAAGGAAAAATCCGTGAAGTATAGCTTTAGAATCGTCAATGAGGAGACGGGGGTTTTGTTGGCAAACGGCTACGTAGTGATTGTGGCTGCAGACAAACAGACTGGGAAAGCCACACAGATTCCAAGCGAGATCGTGGAGAAGCTGAAACCCTTCACCAAATAGGTTTAATAGCAAACATCTGTCTCTTGATTTTCTGGGCAGGTATAATGCAGTTCGTTCCATGGCGACACGTTGCGGACTGGAGATGCACCGTGTGCGGAGACTGTTGCAGGCTTTACAGCGTCGTCATAAACTTCCATGAATGGCTCAAAATAGTCAAACAGTACGGCGTCGGACAGACTGTGTCAGGCTTGGACAGGCTCTTCATCAAGAGAAGCAGCGACGGCTCATGCGCTTTCCTGTGTAACCTCGCAAGCAACTATCTGTGTGGGCTTCAGTACATGAAACCCAAGGCGTGTAAACTCTGGCCTTTCAAAATCATAAACCAGCCAAAATTCGGCTACGCAAAGGAAGCGGCATACGAATACAGGGGGAACGAGCTATTTGTTTATGTCGACCCCATGTGTAACGGCGTAAGATACGGAAAGCCAACGTGGGAATTCAGCAACTCCACATTGCGCGAATTTGTGGAAATTGCAATGGGAATCAGAGACGGTCAAGCCAAGACCACGGCAAATCTGGGTTTTCCTCAGAGGTATGGCAGTTTCGTTGAAAAGACGTCGCAATGTTTCGTCTAAGGCATCAAGTAGCGGTGCATCGAAGTTCTCTGCTTTGTTGCCTTTCTCGCCTGCATGTATTGCGATAACTGGGCTGGTCTTTTTCACCGTGTGTGACACGTTATTCACTCCAACAACTCCGAAGATGAGATTTTTCGAGTTTTCGCGGTTAGTAGACATGCTTAGATTGAAGAAGGGGAGGTTCTAGCCTTGTTCTTTGCGCGTTATTGGTTTCTCTTCTTCCAGTTCTTTGACTCGAGTTTCTATGAATTCTGTGACTCTTTCTTGGCTGTACTTCTTTTCTTCTTGTTGTTTCTCCAGCTGTTCTTTGATTGTTTGCAGCACCTTGTCCATGTCAAAGGGTTTCATTATGTAAGCGTCTGCGCCTTTGTTTAGAGCATCGACAGCGTTTTGCAGGGATGGATAGCCCGTGATGATTATCTTTCGCATTCTGGGCGTTGTTTCCTTCATTTTCGCGATGAGTTTTGTTCCTTCAATGTCCGGGAGTCGAATGTCTACTAGAGCCAAGTTGTAGAAGTCCCTGCTAGTTTTTTCGATTGCCTCTTTCCCATCTTTTGCGGAATCGACTACGTACTCGTTTTCTTCCAATACAGCTACTAAGACTTTTCTGATGCTTTCGTCGTCATCGACGATAAGGATTCTGGGACGTTCACCCATACTTTCTCACCTCCTTCTGTTGGTTTTGGTTCGATTGGAATAGTAACCGTGAAAGTCGTGCCAATTCCCGGCATACTTTCGACAGTGATGTAGCCCTTGTGGGCTTCTATTATGCGTTTGCAGATGGGCAAGCCTAGACCCATTCCCTTTGCTTTGGTGGTGAAGAAGGGCGCCCATATTTCTCCCATCTGCTCCTTCGTCATGCCCATTCCAGTGTCTGCGAAAGTAAATTCAACATTATCGTTCGTTCCTGTGCTTTTTATGGTGAGTTTTCCACCATAAGGCATCGCGTCAATTGCGTTTTTGATCAGGTTGACGAAGACTCTGTTCAGTTTCTCAATGTCAGCCTTTATTCTTGGATCGCTCTCCGTCAAGTTTATCACTTGTATATTATTCGGCACTTCAAGCAGAGACAATGTTTCTCCAATGATCAGTTTTGGAGTGGTTTCCGTCAGTTCTAAGTGTACGTCTCTTGAGTATTCCAGAAGGTCTGCTATGATTTTGTTTGAGTATTCTATGTCTTTCTCGATGAGTTCGAGCATCTCCATTGTTTTCTTGTCTTTTCTTAACGCTGGCTTCGTTTTCAGGTAGTATGCGGCGCCTTTTATGCCGGTCAATGGATTTCGTAGGTCGTGACCTACCATTGCTGCTACTTGACCAATTGCGGCGAGTCTTTCAAACTTCTGCTGAGACTCCAAGAGTGCTTTTTCCGCTTTCTTGCGTTCCGTGATGTCCCTGGCGATAGCCAATATGCCAGCAAGTTTGCCATCAGTCTTCATCACAGAGTACGAGCACTCTAGGAATCGCATTTGCCCTTTCTTGTTTCTGATCTGTACTTCAAGTGGGGCGCCTCTACCCAAGAGGATACTCGCGAAAGCTTTAGTGATCCTTGGCAGATTCGTAGAAGAAACAACGCCTACGCGCGTGAAATGCTTTCCTAGCAGGTCTTCCTTAGACCCACCGAAAATCCGAACGGCCTGCTCGTTAACGTCAACGATCCGCCCTGACGTGTCCATGTATATTAAGCTGTCGCTGGCGACCTCGAAGATTCTTTTGAATTTCTCTTCGCTTAAGCTGTTGCCTTGCGATTGGTAATGTTGGTTAGACATGGAACTATCCTCACGTGGGCTAATCAGAGTACCGAGTCAAGTATATTGAGACATCATATTTAACCTGTATGAAAACACATTCTGAATTATAAGTAATAATCCATATTCGGAATCCGATTATGAATAAAGCCTAAGCTCAAAGAATGGTCGGAACTGTCGCAGCCTCATTGGAAGATAGAGGTGGAGTGGCTCCATAGACTGCTGAATAGATCAAATTATAAGCGTGGAAAATAGGCTAGTATCCTTGTCTGAACTAACTGGTGCCAGCCTATGGTTAGTCCTAAGATCGGTTTGTCCATGCTCTACTGTCTCGGGCAGCCATTCAATGGCGCAATTGTGCAAATAGAGAAAGCAGGGATACCTAACATAGAGCTTGTGGATGATGGGTTGCATGCTTTGACCGGAAAGAGAGTCCAAGCCTTAAATGACTTAGCTGCCTCATATGGCTTGAAATACACGGTTCACGCCCCATTCATCGGAGTAGACATAAGCACGCCTTCAGATTGGCTGTTGAAAGCGATGATAAAGAGATTGAAGAAGTCCATAGTCAACTCAAGCGCTCTGAACTGTCAGGTTTGGGTCTTCCATCCAGGTTCAAAGTCGGTCATGAGCGACCTGTCCCCAGGTATGGATTGGATCAGAAATCTGAAAACTGCGAGTCTACTGTCCAAGTTCGCGAGGGATCACGGAGTCAAAGCCGCGATAGAAAATGTGCCTGAACCTTTCCTTTTCGTCATGAAGACAGTGGAAGACTTCAAAAGGTTTTACAACGAAGTTGATGAAGACATAAGCATGACTTTGGATCTTGGCCACGCAAACATCAGTCACCAAATAGAAGCATTTCTAGCAACCTTCGCAGGCAAGATCGTCCACATGCACGCTCATGACAATGACGGAAGAAGTGATCTACACCTAGGGACAGGTTTCGGCACGATAAACTGGGAGAAGACTGCCGACCTGATCAAGAAGATACATTACGACAGGACTATAGTTGTGGAATCATCTGAACATGTCCAAGAGAGCCTAAACAGGCTCAGACAACTGTTTTTCTAGGAGTTTCGCCTTTTCAGCTAGAAGAACGAGAGGGCGCCTGCACATTGTCATTTTTCAAGCAGAGGTATCTCGATTCTCATGAAGTCTTCTGCCACCACAGTGTTCTTGAAGATCTTCCTAGCCTGGTCCAGAAGCACAGCTGCATCAGAATATCTCGCGCTAATATGCGTCAAGACCAACTGCTTCACCTTCGCCTTCCTTGCAGTTCGAGCCGCTTGACTTGGCGTCGAATGACCGTCTTCTTCAGCCCTTTCTGCCAGTTGCTCATCCAAAGTCGCGTCGTGCACAAGCAAGTCCGCACCAGCCGCCAGCTTCACTAAACCACTGAAAGGTCTTGTATCACCAGTGTAAACGATTCTTCTCCCAGGTCTAGGCGCTCCGATCACCTGTTCAGGTTTTACAACTTGGCCGTCGGGCAGCCTGACTTTGAGCCCTCTTTGAAGCTTCGACCACAATGGACCTTCGGGGACTTTCAGAGCTTTGGCTTTTTCTGGATGGAACTTTCCAGGCCGAGGTTTCTCCGCGAACGCGTATGCGAGGCTTGGAACAGCATGATTCGCCCAAACAGCTTGAACAGTGTATTCCTCTTCGTCACAAATCGTGCCCTCTCCTTCGATCTCGTGAATCTCAACCGGAAAGGTCAACACGAACTGAACTGTTTCCCTGATGCCTTCCAAGAAGCGTCTAATTCCAGACGGTCCGTAAACGTCAAGTCTTCTCTGCCTGTCAAGCAAAGCCATTGTCTGCAGCAGTCCAGGCAACCCCAAGACATGGTCTCCGTGCATGTGCGTTATGAAGACTTTCATCTTCTTGTGAAATCCGCCCTTGGCCTTTATCATCTGTCTCTGTACGCCTTCGCCGCAGTCAAACATCAACTGCTCACCGTTGCGTTGCATCAGAACGGCTGGCAAACTCCTGTTCGGTGTTGGAACACTTCCGGCTGTTCCTAGAAAGATGATGTGCAGGCTCATCGTTTCACACCTTTTCAAGCACGACTATCTCTCTTGTGAGGCTTCTGTGAACATAAACGAAATGGGACTCTAAATGCTTATATCCTAAGGCTGTGCTCAGAGACGCAACGTTCAGTTTCTTCGGCGCGGCTAAGCATACTCTTTGCCCGTTGCCAAGCGATCCATAGACTGACCTTAAGACCTCTTCAACTATCTGGATTGTGCTCCGTTTGAGCGTAGTCGAAGATATTCCGTAAGGCGGATCAGTGACGACGCAGTCGACCTTGGTTATCGGCAAAGCCTGCGCATCTGCGACAACGACGCCTTCGGGCTCAATCTTGAAATGTGCCAAGTTTCTGAGAGTTCCCTTTGCCATTCGCCGCTGAATGTCCATACCAAGACTGCGACAACCGACAAGCGTGGCTTCAATGAGCATCGTCCCAGTTCCGCAGAACGGGTCAAGAACTAGAGCCCCAGACTTGGGTTTTGCCAAGTTTACCATGCACCTTGCCAGTTTGGCTTGCATGGCAGAGGGGTGGAAGAACGGTTTTTTCCTCGGGCGTCTTTCGACAAACGGTTTCGCCGGTATTTCAGCAAGCTTCAGGCCGAAAATGAATCTCTTCTCTGTCAGGATTCCAATGAAAGCCTTGTCCGGATCTCTCATCTTTACTCTTGCCTTGACCTTGTCCAGTACGAGTCCGCCCAGCCTTTTCTCCAGAATCATTCCATCAATCTTTGGAGAATAATCCTTAACATGTTTCACGCGTACCACAAAGCTCTGGTCCTCTCCGAGAACTTCGTCCAAGCTCATTGAACCTGTGGCCTTCATTATGCTGCTGACCTTTGCCTCGCAGTTGAACAACTCCCTAGCACAAATTCTCGTCAACGCTGCTCTGCGCTTCAGCGGTTCCACACAATCCTTGTCAGCTTCAAGTCTCAGAACCTGATCAAGCTTCTCCAAGACCTTGTAAACGTAGCCCTCAGTCTCGAGTATTGCCTTAAGTTCCGAAACCGGCAGGTTTTCATGTTCTCCCGAAAGCAGAAAGAAAAGCTTGACCACATTTAGGCTCCTTCGCGGATCAGCGCCTTGGCTATTAACGGGGCGACTGAGACCTTGCTCACCGGACTTTGCACACAATCGGTGCCTATAATCTCCTCAGCGCCGTTTTCCAAAATTCTCTTTTGAGAATCGCCAGTCAGCAGAGGATGCACGCAGGCAGCATAGACCTTCGTTGCCCCTTGATCTTTCACTGCCTTCACCGCCTTTGCCATGGTTCCACCGCTACTTATGATGTCGTCAAAAACTATCACGTCTCTGTTTTTCACAGGCAGCTTCT
>Ga0315285_10001676_pt1 | contig 23255 bp, 21 predicted proteins | sample YL17G09_36_MG_FD_203698 | JGI IMG/M metagenome (GOLD analysis project Ga0315285, IMG submission 203698) | Sediment microbial communities from Yellowstone Lake, YNP, Wyoming, USA - YL17G09_36 | ecosystem: Environmental > Aquatic > Freshwater > Lake > Sediment | place: USA: Wyoming | collected... | reverse complement strand
TGCGCCGAAGCAATCTGCAAATCGGGATTTGGAGATTGCTTCGCACAAAACGCTCGCCATGACACAAACGCGACAGGAGACACGAATGTCGAACATCGAAAACGCAAAACGGATCATCGGCGAACGCGTCGAGTTGTTCGCGCGGAATCGGGAACAGTATCGCAACCCCGACTACAAGGAAGCGCAACTCCGCCGCGAATTTCTCGATCCGTTTTTTGAAGCCCTCGGCTGGGACGTGGCGAACAAACAGGGATGGGCAGAGCAGTACAAAGAAGTCGTCAACGAGGACGCACTGAAAATCGCGGGGACGACCAAAGGGCCCGATTATTCGTTCCGCATCGGCGGCGCGCGTAAATTTTTCGCCGAAGCGAAGAAACCCGCGCTCGCGATCAAGACCGACGCGACTGCCGCGTATCAATTGCGCCGCTACGCGTGGAGCGCGCAACTCCCCCTTTCGATTCTCAGCGATTTTGAAGAACTCGCGGTGTACGATTGCCGCGCGCGTCCATCGGACAAAGACAAGGCGAGTGTCGGGCGCGTCAACTTTTTCACGTCTGAGCAGTATCTGGATCGGCTCCCCGAAATTTACGACGTGTTTTCCAAAGAGGCCGTCTTGCGCGGCTCGTTCGATCGGTACGCGCAAGAACGCAAAGCGCGCGGCACTGCACCGGTCGACGCGGAGTTTTTGAAAGAGATCGAAGGGTGGCGCGTGACGCTTGCCAAAAACATCGCACAATTGAATCCGCGTCTCGCGCTCGACGAGTTGAACGACGCGGTGCAGCGGACAATTGATCGGATCATCTTTTTGCGGATGGCGGAGGATCGCGGCGCGGAAGAGTACGGACGTTTACTCCGAATGGCGAATCCGCTCGCGCTCGCGAGCGCGGAACAACTGCGCGCGCTGTCGCCGGAGCAGGTCGTCAAACTGGGCGCGCTTGCGGGCGACGGCGAAAAAGGCAAGGGGAGCGTGTACGCGCGCTTCGTCAATCTCTGCCACGATGCGGCGATGAAATACAATTCCGGCTTGTTCGATTTCAACGCGGACAAACTGACGCCGGCGTTGATCGTGGACGACGACAAATTGCGCAGCATCATCGCCGATCTGTACTATCCGCGTTCGCCGTACGAATTTTCGGTGCTCGCGGTGGATACGCTCGGCAACGTGTACGAACAATTTCTCGGCAAGGTGATTCGCCTTACGGCGTCGCATCAGGCAAAGATCGAAGAAAAGCCGGAGGTGAAAAAGGCGGGCGGCGTTTTTTACACGCCGACGTACATCGTCGAGTACATCGTCAAGCAGACGGTCGGCAAGATGGTCGAGGGAAAATCACCGGAGGAATTGGCGGGCAAAACGGGCGACCACACAGGGTCGCCCCTACGGATTGTTGATCCAGCGTGCGGATCGGGATCGTTCTTGCTCGGCGCGTACCAATGCCTGCTCGACCATTGTTTGAATTGGTACCTCGCGCATCGCGACGAGAAACAAGCGAAAGGGAGAATTTATGAGAGCGCGAAGGGTTGGCGGCTGACGACGGCGGAGAAGAAGCGGATTCTCACGACGCACATTTTCGGCGTGGACATTGATCGGCAAGCAGTGGAGGTGACGAAACTGTCGTTGTTGCTCAAGGTGTTGGAGGACGAGACGCACGAAACGCTCGGCAAGCAGTTGGCGTTGTTCAAAGAACCCGCGCTGCCGAATCTGGACGCGAATATCAAGTGCGGCAATTCGTTGATTGGGACCGATTATTTCGTGGGGCAGTTGATGCCGGACAAGGATGAATTGCGCCGCGTCAATCCGTTCGATTGGACGCAGGCATTCCCGGAGATTATGCGCGACGGTGGATTCGATTGCATCATCGGCAATCCGCCGTACATCCGCATCCAAACGATGAAGGAATGGGTTCCGCTGGAAGTCGAGATTTACAAAGAGCAATACGCCGTCGCGCGCACGGGCAATTACGACATCTATGTTGTGTTTGTGGAGCAGGCGTTGCGATTGCTGAACGCGCGCGGACGCCTGGGATTCATTCTGCCGCACAAATTCTTCAACGCGCAGTACGGCGCGCCTTTGCGCGATCTGATCGCGCGCGGCAAGCATTTGGCGCACGTCGTTCACTTTGGCGATCAGCAGGTTTTTGCCGGCGCGACGACGTACACCTGTTTGATGTTCTTGGACAAAGCCGGTAGCGAGGCGTGCGAGGTTGTGAAGGTGGACGACCTGAGCGCGTGGCGCGCGGAAGGCACAGCAACCAAAGGCACGATTCCAGCGGCGAACGTCACGCGCGCGGAGTGGAATTTTGCGGTGGGCGCGGGTGCGGCATTGTTTGAAAAGCTGAGCAAGATGCCGGTGAAGTTGGGAGATGTGGCAACAATTTTTGTGGGGCTACAGACAAGTGCTGACCCTGTTTTCATTTTGCCGCTACGCAAGATCAACAGCAAAACCCTGCGCGTGTATTCTAAGGCAACAGAAAAGGAGTTTGAGATTGAAAGAGGAATTGTCAAACCTCTATTGAAAGGCGCAGAAATTCACGCCTATTATTTAGACGATCCAGTAAACTTAATCCTTTTTCCGTACCGTGTGATTGATGGTACGGCGCAACTCCTCAGCCAAACTGAAATAAAAAAGCATTATCCGCTTGCTTGGGAATACCTGCTTTCGGTTCGCAAGGAGTTAGAAGCGCGCGAGGGGGGCAAATGGCGCGTACCGCAATGGTGGCAATTCGGACGCAATCAGAACATCGCGGAAATGGGTAAAAAGAAATTACTGACCCAGGTTTTGTCAAAGCATGCCTCGTTTACTTTTGACCGAAACGCCGAGTTTTGCTTTGTCGGTGGCGGTAATGCCGGTGGCTACGGTATTCAAGTTTTGCCAACAAGCCAACTTGCCGATACATACCTGCTTGGTCTTCTCAATTCGCATCTGCTCGACTGGTATCTTAAAAAAGTATCCACACCGTTTCGCGGCGGTTTCTTTTCTTACGCGCGGCGTTTCATCGAGCAACTCCCCATCCGCACCATCAACTTTGACGACGCGAACGACGCGCTCCGGCATCGCCGCATCGTCGCGCTCGTGGAGCAAATGCTGGAACTGCGCAAACAACTGTCCGCCGCGCACACCGCCGCCGACCGCGAGATGTATCAGCGGCAAATTGACGCGACGGACACGGAGATTGACGCGCTGGTGTACGCGCTGCACGGGTTGACGGAGGAGGAGATAAGGATTGTGGAGGGCGCGTAGGGGCGACGGACATTGGAACACGAAAGCCGCGAAAGCATGCGAAAATCGCGAAACGCGAAAGGGTAGGTTTTCTTTCGCGGCTTTCGCCTCCTTTCGCGAGTTTCGTGATCCCAAGTTCTTCGCGCAAACCGCCGCCGACCGCGAGATGTATCAGCGGCAAATTGACGCGACAGACACGGAGATAGACGCGTTGGTGTACGCGCTGTACGGGTTGACGGAGGAGGAGATTCGGATTGTGGAAGGACTCGCTTCAAAGGAGTAGCGCATATGAACGTATCCAAAACGCAGCGATATGTCTCAGCAGAATTGACTCATTTTGTGGGGAAGAATCTCTCCGCTGATGAAGAACGCTATTCACTGCTATGCAAAATTCTCAATTCGCGGGAACTCGGTGCGCCGCCCCATGATCCGCTAATTTACGGGAATTTGGTCATAAACACAGAAGCGCGATTTAGCGAGAACTACATGTACAGCTCTCAGGTCATTTGCTTCTGTGACATCCCCGTCAACGACTTGGGAATCCACATGGACAAATATAGTCACTTTGCATTGTCTTTCCTTAAGTCGTTCTTAGTACAGAAAGGGGCTAACCCAGTTTTCTATATTTCCAAAAACTCGGAAGTGTATGATTGCTGGGGAGCATACCCAGACGAAAAGAGGATAGAGGTGGCAAAGTTACAAGGGAAGAACATATTACCTTTGTTCGGTCATATCCCCCAATCAGAGTATTTCGATCAGATGATCAGAAAGTATCACACCGTTTTTAGATTGATCGCGGAGGCAGTTAATGCAAGAGAAGGCATTCCTGAAATGCAGAAATTGGCCGGAGATATTCGCAACCTGGAGCATTTTTTAGATTTTCACATGTTCGGTTTCATCAAGTGTTTTGACGATGCCCTATCAGACGGTGCACCTGAGAATTATTATATGGAACGAGAATGGCGGATGTTGCAACACCTTACATTCAGTTTGAGTGATGTGCGGCGAGTGATTTTACCTGAACAATATGCAAGACGCTTTCGTGACGACATTCCAGATTACTTTGGTCAACTAACTTTTAGCGATACCTTGGTCTGACCGACAAACAGACTGACGCGTTGGTGTACGCGCTATACGGATTGACGGAGGAGGAGATAAGGATTGTGGAGGGCGCGTAGGGGCGACGGGCGCGTCGCCCAACCGTAGGGGCACACAGCCGTCCGCCCTACAAAGGAATGCACAATGAACCAACTAACCACTTGGCTCCTCGACGGTCCCGCGTGGGTGCAATATCGCGCGCGCGTGGATCTGCTCAAGCAAAAAGAAAATCATCCGCAGGTGATCGCCGCGCGTCAAGCGATGCTTGCCGATCCGCAAATCAAGTCGCTGCTCAAAGACGCGGCGGAACTGCCAACGACGGTGCTCAACAGCCACAAGAGCGCAGGGCATCCGCTTCACCAACTCGTCTTGCTCGCCGATCTGGGTTTGCGCGCGGACGATCCGGGGATGGACAAAATCGTCACGCGCATTTTGAAACACCAATCGAAAGAGGGTCCGTTTCAAGTGTTGATGAATATCCCGAAACATTTCGGCGGGAGCGGCACGGACGAGTTCGCGTGGGCGTTGTGCGACGCGCCGCTCACCGTGTACGCGCTCGTCAAGTTTGGTTTGGGTGACGACGCACGCGTCCAAAAAGCGATTCAGCATCTTTGCAGTTTGTTGCGCGCTAACGGTTTTCCGTGCGCGGCGTCGAAAGAGTTGCGCATGTTTCGCGGACCCGGACGCAAAGACGATCCGTGCCCGTACGCGAATCTCGTGATGCTCAAGGTGTTCGCGCAAGATGCGACAGCGCGCAAGAGCACAGCGAGCCGCGTTGCCGCCGAAACGTTGTTGAATCTGTGGACGCACAGCCGCGAGAAACATCCGTACTTGTTCTACGCGGGCACCGATTTTCGCAAACTCAAAGCGCCGCTGGTGTGGTACGACATCGTGAACGTACTCGACACGCTCGCGCAATTTCCGTTTGTGCGCCGCGACGCGCGGCTGATCGAAATAGCGGAGTGCGTGCGCGCCAAAGCAGACAAGCAGGGACGGTACACACCCGAATCGGTTTGGCAGGCGTGGAGTCAGTGGGAATTTGGGCAGAAGAAGGTACCATCGCGCTGGCTGACGCTAATCGCGCACCGCGCGCTGGCGCGGTTGAAATGACGAGACCCGAAGGGTTTTCAGAAACCCTTCGGGTCTTGGTTTACGCGGGCTCGACTGCTGGTAGCGGCGCATCCTTTCGCGGCTTTCGCGTCCTTTCGCGAGTTTTGCGTTCTCACGTCACCAACTCCTTCGGCAGAAAATCCACGCGATTCAAATACACCAGTCCTGTTTCCTCCAGCCGAAAATCAATCCGCGTAATCGCCGCGTTGTTCATCCCGAACCAAACATCCTCCCGCGCGATTTTGAAAATCGTGCGGAGCAACACGTTGTAAAAATCGCCGTGACTGACGACCGCGACCCGATCCTCCGTGCCGCCGTGGCGCGCGAGCAAATCGTTCAGGAAGCGTTGCGCGCGCGGAAACACTTGCGCGTACTCCTCGAACGGGCGATTCCACCACCCCGTATCGTCCAACACCTCGGGCAATATCAAATTCGGATAACGCGTGGCAAAGTACGCGCGGTTCTTCCCCGGCTGCCCCCTCTTCTCGCCCGTCTGCGCGTCGTCGAGATAAATGCCGCCGCCTTCGTGCAATTCTTCCCACGCGGCAAACGGCAAATTCAATTCGCGCGCGATGATATCCGCGGTTGCGACGGCGCGCACCATCAAACTCGTGTAGAGATGCGTGATGCCGAATCCCGCCAGATTCTGTTGGTCGAATTGCCTCGCCCTAGTCAGATCATTCCGCTTCAAAAAGCATGCGAGGATTTCGGCTTGCTGGCGACCGACGGGCGTGAGTGCGGGGTCTTCACTGCGCCCCTCGCTCGCGCCCGTCGTCTCATACAAATAATTGTTTGCGGATTGACCGTGGCGGATGAAATAGAACTGCATAGCGTTGAGATGCTCCAGAACAGATTGGATTTACCGCGATTTGAATACCATGCCTTCGATAACAAAATCACTTCCGTCGCGCGAGGTCACGATAATATCGTCGCTGTCGTTGATGATCAAGGGTGTCTTTTTGTCCTCCGCCAGCGCGATGATCCGATTGGTTGCGAAGACTGAACCCGTTTTGACGATCCGCAACAGCGCGCTGGTATCGCCTACTCCATCCAGCGAAATCAACGTCACTTGGGGCTGCAAGGCGTTGAGCAGACTGGCGTTGTTGTTCGTGCTGATCGCGTGGTGCTCGGCTTTGTACAGATCCGCCGGACGCGGGATGAGTTGCGCGCACGCGGTTTCGACGTTTGTCGTTTCTAGACCATCCGTGCCGCTGAGATCGCCACCCGTCCAGTAATCGAACGCGCCGAAGGTCAGCCACAGCACGATGGAATAGTCGTTATCATTTTTGCCATTGACAGAAATTCCGCAGTTCGTATGCGCGTCGGAATTGCCGGCGGCAAGCACATCAATCTTGATCGCCGGACCCAGGTCAATTTTGTCACCCGCCGACAATTGGACGTGCTGAAACGTGCGCTCGGGCGCGGTCACATAATCGTAGTACATGCGATAGATGGATGAATCGTATGCGTTGCGTCCGCCGCCGCGATCCAAGACGGCTTTGCGGACGACCAAGCCGTAATCGCGAAACAACGACACAATGGGTCCGATGTGATCGACGTGATAATGCGATGCCAGCAGATAATCTACCTCCAGTTTGCCCAACACCTTGCGAATTCTCTCGGCGACGATGGGCGCAACCGATTCATCGCCTGCATCGATCAAGAGCGTTTCGCCGGTCGGACTAATGATCAATTGCGCGTCACCGTGCCGGACATCCATCAGCACAATCTCTAGCTGTCCGGGTCGCCACAAACTAACTTCGGTGGAAGACATTGGCTCGGGCGTCGGCGTTGCCATTGGTTGCGGCGTTGCAGTCGGCTGCGGTGTCGCAGTCGGTTGTGGCGTTGCCGTGGGCGCAGGTGGCGGCGCGCAAGCAGCCCAAGCCGCCATCAGCACCAGCCACACGAATACTCGGAACGCTGTTTTCATCCTCACTCCTCGCTGAGTCATTTGTTTCTGCCCTGCCGGTATTTCTCGATCAGCAAATTTGGACGGTTGGTTGTAATCGAGTCTACGCCCAAATCAATCAGGTTCCACATCTCTACGAAATCGTCCACCGTCCACGCGCCAACCATCAGCCCAGCTTGCTTGAGCGCCGTGATGAGCGGTTTTGCCAGATAGGATTTCTCCACGCCAACTCCTTGCGCGCCAGCAGCAATCAGTTCTGCGGCAATCTCGTTCGGTCCTTGGGATTGCATCCCTTTTTTGCCCAGATACGCCGTCGAGATATACGCGACGCGTTGAAGTTGCGGTTCCAAGCGCTGGATCTCCTGCAACGTGGGCAAGTCAAACGATCCGATGGTCGTGTTGGCAACTGCATTGTTCCGGCGAACGACGTCAACGACCTTCTGCTCGATCCCCGGATAGCGATTGCCCCTCGCGTCCAGCTTAATCTCGATGTGGATTTTTGTGCGCGCTCCAATCAGGTCGTGCACCTCTTGTAAAGTGGGGATGCGTTGCGCACCGTAGTCAATTGCGCCTTTGAACTTTGCCGCCGCGTTGACGCGTCTGATTTCGGCGAATGTCAAATCGCGGACGGTGCCCGTCCCATCGCTAGTGCGTTCGAGACGCGGATCATGAATCACGACGAGTTGATCATCCTGGCTCAGGTGAACATCCAGCTCAACTGCATCCACGCCGGCATCCAACCCGCGCTGAAATGCCGCGAGTGTGTTTTCCGGGGCTTCGCCTGCCGCGCCGCGATGCCCAATGAAGATCACCGCAGGTCGGGATAGTGCAGACACCGTCGGCGTGCTGATAACGACATTTCTGCCGGTCTCATTTACGGTACACCCTGCCACCACCAAAAGCAGAGCGAGACAAACCGCCGGACTGGAACGAATGACGTGAGTGCAAGTCTCCATCAGTGTCCCCCTAGCCCCGCACGATCTACATACACGCGCAGGCGGTCAGGATAATTGGAACCGAGCGCATCCAGTCCAAGCGGCACCAGATAGTCCATAATTTCCGGATTGTCTACGCCCCAACTGCCTGCAGCGAGACCCGCGCGATGCACCTGATCGACAATCTCGCGCGTCCAATATACCCAGGAGGGCCATACCGAATCAGCCATCGTCGCGCGCGCGGCACCGACAGTATCCGCGAGTTGACCAGCGTAATCAAGTCCCGTTGCTAGTCGCGGTGCAAGTTCCTTTACGCGGCGCAACGCGGGATGGAAAAAACAAGTGACGAGAACTTGGTCGAGCATCGAGAAATTGGCAAGGGTGCGGACGAGTTTCTCCTCGATGCCAAACGCCGGCAGAGGATCCCCTTTGATTTCAATGACGAGCGGAAGCCGCTGCTTTGCCCAATCGAGTACTTCGGTCAAGGTCGGGACATGTTCACCGCGAAACCGCTCATCAAACTTGACGCCGGCATCAAGATGCCTGATTTCGGCTAGGGTGAGATTCTTGACCAGCCCCTTGCCATCGCAAGTCCGCGCGACATCCGCATCATGCATGACGACCAATTCGCCGTCGCGGCTCAGGTGAACATCGAATTCGATGAGATCCGCGCCTTGCTCTACGGCGAGGGCAAAGGAGGTCATCGTGTTCTCTGGCGCGTATCCCATCGCCCCGCGATGTCCAATCACGAGGACTTGGCCACGCTGTCTTGCTTTCAGGTCCAACATTCTTGTGCCCCACATAGGCATCAGGGTGGCTGCGACAGTCGCCACCCTGATGCAGGGAAAGTGTTTGTTCTGCGTGATGTGAGCCGGATTACTTGAACGTTTCGTTGTACGCTTTTGTCAACGCGGCGGTCGCGTCCTTCATCGCCTTGGCAGGTTCAACTTTGCCCACTGTCAACTGCTCCACGAGTTGGCGGAAGATTTCGGTTGCCTCAGGCACCGCGATGATGCTTGCCTGCGCGCGGACGAATTGAAGTTGGTCCACTGCCACCTTGAACTCGGGATTCTTTACCATAAAGTCTTTCATTTCCGCGCTGTTCACCGCCGACGTGCTGATCGGCATGTACCCGGATTTCTGGACAAAGTAGACGTTGCTCTCGGTGTTCGTCATGTACTTGATGAACTTCCACGCGGCGGCTTGTTTGTCTTTCGGCGATGCGCTCATGATTGACAGAACGGAACCACCAATTGGAACCTGGCGACGTTTGGCGGCGGGCATGTAACCCACACCGACTTTGAATTTGCTCGTCGTGACGATGTTCACCAAACTGCCCGTTGATCCAAAGTGCATTCCAGATCGTTGGTTGGTGAATTCGCCCTGCGCACCATCTGGTCCGGTGCCGGGAATCACGACGCTCTGGGTGAAGATCATGTCTTGCAAAAACTTGGCAGCCGCGACGGCTTCGGGTTGCTCAAGCAGGACGTTGTACTTGTCGTCCGAGACATCGTTGCCGTAGGCGTAGAGCAATTCCTGGAAGTACCAGTGTGCGGTCGTCGCGCCCATCTGCACGGCATAGCCCACGCGCGTGGTTTGGGTGCCTTCCTTCTTGGTCAGTTTCTTGCAGAATTCCAGAAACTCGTCCCAGGTCTCCGGCGCGCGATCAGGCAAGCCGACTTCTTTGAACATATCGCGATTGTAGTACAGCATCGGCGTACTGCGCGCAAACGGCAAGGCGTACAGTTTGCCATCAAAGTACCCATCGGCGAGCAAACCGGGGATGTAGTTCTTGAGGTCCACGCTATCCGCACCCTTGGCGAAATCGTCCAGGGGCACGAGGGTCCCGTTCTTGGCAAAGTACGGCATTTGCGGTGAGTCGAACATCACCACATCCGGCGTCACGCGCGCCGCGAGCGCGGCTTGCAACTTGCGCTGCAGTTCCGGATACGTGCCCTGATACTGAACTTCGACCTCTGCTTCTTTCTGAGAGGCATTGAACCGCTTGGCGATTTCCTCTTGCGCATCCCCACCCGCGCCTGAGATCGAGCGCCAGTACACGATCTTCACCGGGGCTTTGGCTACCGGCGCGACCGTCGGCGCGACCGTCGGCGCAGTTGTCGCGGCTGGCGCGGCGGTGGCAGGCGGTTTAGTCGCCGCGGGCGGGACGCTTGTGGCAGGGGCTTGCGTTGCCGCCGCTGGGGGAGCGGTAGACGCCGGCGCGCTGGTTGGAGCCGCACAACCACTTGCCAGCACGCCGACCAGCGCGAACAGCACGAGTACCATACCAATCTTTTTGTTCATTTCTTCCTCCTTTGAAGAATGAAATCTTCTTTTACACGATCACGCTATTGTTTTCCTCGCGAACGAGGTTGATTGACACGCGATTTTCAACGCGAACGCACCACGCAATCCCTTATCCTTTGACTGCACCTCTCGCGATGCCTTCGATGATTTGACGCTGCGCGAGGAAAAAGACGATCAGCACCGGCAGCAGCACGAGCAGAGAAGCCGCCATCACATGCTGCCAGCCCAACGTCCCCTCCGCTTCGCGCACCATCACCAATCCAATGGGCAGCGTGCGCATGTTCCACGTATTCGTCACGATCAGGGGCCAGAGGTACGCATTCCATTTGGCGATGAACAGGAACAGCGCAAAGGTCGCCACGACCGGACGCGTGATCGGCAATGCAATATTCAGCAGCATCCGCAGGTGCCCGGCACCATCCATCTTGGCGGCATCGAAAAGATCCTGGGGAATCGAGAGAAAGGCTTGCCGCAACAGAAAACAACCAAACGCGCTCGAGACGTACGGGATGACGATTCCCTGAGGGGTGTTGATCCAACCGAGGTTGCGGAGGGTCAGGTAGTTGGGTACGAGCGCCATCTCACCCGGAATCATCATCGTTGCCAGTACGACGAGGAACAACGCATCGCGATGCGGAAACTCGATCCGCGCAAACGCATACGCCGACATCGCGCCGACGATGACCTCCAAAATCAGCCCTGACAGCGTCGTGATGACACTGTTAAAATAGAACATTTCGAAAGGCGCAGCAGTCCAGACGCGGACATAATTTTCCCATAGGAGCTCCGATGGAAACCACACCGGCGGAAAGAGCCCGACCTCGACATCGCTTTTGAAGGAGGTGCTAATCATCCAGAAAAAGGGCAGCCCGATGACGACCGACGCAAATATGAGAACGCCGTGGGATAGCAGTCGGCTGATGATCCGCTGAACAACGCTTCTTTGGTGTGTGATATGTGTGTCTGTAATCATACGTCTCACCCGTTCTAGTAATGTACCCAGCGGCGTGCCAGCCGCGTTTGGGCAATGGTGATCGCCAGAGTGATTACGAACAAGACCATGGAAAGTGCTGCCGCGTACCCGACCTTGAAGAACTTGAACGCGTTCTCGTAAACATAGTACACGTACACCTTGGAACTATTCATCGGACCGCCGCCCGTCATCACCGCGACGAGATCGAAAACCTGGAGCGCGCCGATGATCGAGGTGACGATCAGAAAGAAGGAGATCGGGGAAAGCATCGGCAAGGTGATGTGACGGAACAACGACCAACGCTCCGCACCATCTACACGCGCTGCTTCGTAAAGTTCTGCCGGGATGCTCTGCAGACCCGCGAGGAAGATCACCATATCGTACCCCAACCCACGCCAGATCGTGACGATGATCAGCGCAGGGATCGTCCAGTTGACGTCGCTCAGCCAATTGGGGGAGGCGATTCCGAGCAAATTAAGCGGGAGACGCAAGAGCCCCAAGTTTTTGTGCAGAATCCACGTCCAAACCAGCGCGACCGCCGCACCCGTGGTAAAGGTTGGCGAGAAGATAATTGCGCGATAGATATCCCGCCCGGCGAGTTTTTGGTTGAGCACCAAAGCCAGTGCCAGCGCAAGCACCAAGCGGATCGCGATTGACCCCGTCGCAAGATAGACCGTATTGCCGAGAACCTTCCAAAAGATTGGGTCTTGCATCATGGTCGCGTAGTTATCCAACCCGATCATTGTTGGAGTGGGCGCGATCATGTTCCACTTGGTAAAAGACAAGTAGAAATTGTAGATGAGGGGCCAAAACGTAAAGATGCCGAAGAGAATAAAGTTCGGCGCAATAAGCGCAAGAAAAGCCAATTGCTCACGGCGGTAGTTGCGCAGAGAGAGCAATCGGAACCGATCTAACCAGGAACGATTGGGGGAGAATGGGTTCAAATTCGAAATGCGAAACGTACGCGGCTGGCTCATCTCGTCTCTTCCTTGAGATGGAATGGTCATGAAGCGAGCAACCTCGCTTCAGCACTATTATATTGCACCTTGGGGATACTGTCAAGAGAAATCCGGACGTGGCGCTGCAAATTTCGGGAGCGCTACACTGGCAACTCGATCAAAATTGGAAACGTGACGCTGAAAGTTGTCCCCTGCCCCGCCGTGCTCTGCACGCTGATGTGTCCGTCATATTTCGACACCAAGTCTTTCGTGATGGCGAGTCCCAAGCCCGTGCCCTCTTTGACTTGCGCTTTAGCATTCGGCGCCCGATAAAATTCTTCAAACAAATGCGACAACGATTCTTCGGGAATACCGATGCCGCTGTCCGCGACTTCGAGTGTTGCGCGGTCGCCGCGCGCGTACAACTTGACCGAGACGCGTCCGTTGCTCGGCGTGTACTTGACCGCGTTGGAAACCAGGTTGTTCAAAATGCGATCAATTCCATCGTTCGTCGCGGAGATTTTGATCGGACCATCCGCGCACTCGCAGCTCCACTTGAGCGTGATTTGTTTTTCCTGCGCGGGCACTTTGAAGCGCTCGACGACGCGTCCGACTGCTTCGTCCAATCGAACAGGGACGCGTTCTTCCTTCGCGCTCAAATCCGCTTTGCCCGCTGCCAGGTCGAGCAAATCGTCAATCAGCGTCTGCAAAAAGTCCGCGCGATATTGCGCACGGGTCAAAATCTCGCGCTGTTGCTCATTCACCGCACCGACGTACCCCTCCAACATTGTGCGGATGAGACTCCGCACGACGCTGACTGGCGAACGGAGTTCGTGCGTCACAGTCATCACGAACTTGGATTTCATCTGGTCGAGTTTGCCGAGCGCCTCATACGCCATCGCGTTTTCAATCGCGATACTCCCCTGCTGCGCGATCGCGTTGATGAACTCAACGTCGTCCTGGGAAAAGCGACCACGCTCCACGCTGTACGCGCGGATCAATCCGAGCGGACCTTTTTTGCCGTGCAGGGGCGCAGAGAGCATCGCGTAAATGCCCTCGGTGATGGCTTGCTGTGGGTACTGCAAACGCAGGTCGGTCGTCACGTCGTTGACGGTGATGGTTTTGCCCGCGATCACTTCGCGCGCCAGCGGATTTTGCTCCAGAATCAAATCGCCCTTTTTGACGTACGCGTCGCTCAATCCGTAAGTCGCCGCCACGTTCAAGCGCGCGCCCGTCTCGTCGAGCAGGCGAATCGAACACGCGCGTATGCCTAGGGCATCCGCGGTTCGCCGCACGAGGCGGTCGAGCACTTGCGCGAGTTCGAGCGTCGAGTTGACCGCCTCCGCCGATTCGTACACGGTCTCCAAGCGCGTGTACGCGCTCAAGAGATTGTTGCTGAGGGAGACGACTTGGGCTTCGCGTTTGCGCAAGCGTGCGTTGAGCGTGGACGCGAGGTACGCCGCGACGAACATCGTGCTGATGAAAAAGATCATGGTGCCGACGACGAAAGGCGGATTACGATGCAGCGCGGCAGACGCGTTCGCCAAGACGAAGTAATGCGACAACGCGCCCACATATTCGAGCGTACCGACCACGCCGACGAGGAGTGCCGCCATCGCCGCGTACAAAAAGGTCGCGCGCACCGAAAGCAGAATGGACGCGATGACGATGTGGAAGAAGAAATAGAAAATCGCGGGGCTTTCGAGTCCGCCTGAGAAATGAATCAGCGCGGTCATCGCCAGCCAATCGCACCCGATTTGCGTTTTGGTCAGGAAATCAAATTGGCGAAGGTCGTGCCGTTCTTTTCGCAAAAGCCAATTGACAATGGCGCGAAAGGCGGCGTTGTAGATGAGGATGACAATACCGATCAGATAGAGAGGAAGCGCGGGTAGAGATAACCCGAGGAGAACATCCGCGACCCAGGTTGCGCCCAACACGCCAATGCCCGCCAGCCATCGGATCGTGATGAGCCAGGTCATACTCGAAACGAGTTCTGCTTCAATCGGCGCGGGATTGGATTGCGCAGCATCGCGAAGTGCGGCAGAATTCATCGGCATCACCGCAAATGGATAAGGGCGAAGCATTTGCCGACTCCGTTTCGGGTCATCGGCAACGTGATTCGCGCAAATGCTTCGCCCCTACGAGTTATTTTTTCAAATACCTGCGGACCTGCTCGAGCAATTTCGACGGCTCAATGGGTTTTTCGAGGAAGGCATCCACTGGCAGATACTCTTGGTCGGGACCAAAACGCATCGGAGTGGTTTGATGAATCGCCGTGAGCATCAAAATGGGAATTTTGCTGTACTCGGCGTACTCGGACTTGGGGTCAGGACTGCGCAGCGTGAGCGACACTTGAAAGCCCGCTGTCGTCGAATCCATCATCACGTCGAGAATGATGAGGTCGGGCTTGACCTCTTTGACTTTTTTCAGTCCCTCTTCGAAGTTTGCCGCGCGCGCGACCTTGTAGCCCGCGGCTTCGAGCGGCAAACGCATTGCCAGTACCAGGTCATCGTCATCATCAATAATCAGAATTTTTTCATTTGCCATTGTTTGACTCCTAAGTCACGACCGCCACGCAAAGGGCGGTCGGCGGTCTGCCGTCGTCATTTCAATTCATTCAGCACTGCCTCAATCACGCGCGGCACCGCGGCTTGGACTTGCGGACTGAGTGCGTCGCGCCACTCAACACTCGCGGGTTGCACGCCGAAGAAAACGATTTCGGGCAGTTGAATTCTTAATTCGTGCGCGAGCGCTAACGCATCGGCGACGCCAGAACGATGAAGCGAGAATCTCTCTTTGGCACCCGTCAGCGTCACTTCTTCTGGAGTGAATCGCCGAAACTCGCCCGGCGCGATGCCCATTTCCGCCGCGTCAACGATTATCACGCGCATTCGCCCCTCGAAGAAATTCAGCAAGCCGACGCCGGGCGTCCCGCCATCCATCACCTCGATATCGTGCCATTGTGTCATTTCGAGGAGCGTTTTTCCCGCAAGGGGGGCTGCGCTCTGCGACGAGGCAATCTCCAAATTGGTCGTTGGGGATTGCTTCCCTTCGGGATGCTTCGCAATCGCTCCGCTCGCAATGACACCTCGTTGCAATTCCTCCACGACGCGACAGCCAACGCCGTCATCACCCTGCAACGGATTGCCCAAGCCGAGAATCAGGATGGGTTTCATTGTGTTTGTAGGGGCAGCCCTGCGTGGTTGCCCAACCAGGGCGACCACATAGGGTCGCCCCTACACGTCACACGAACTTTACATCCAAGAAATGCACCGAGCACGAAATGCATGGGTCATACGCGCGCACGAGCATTTCGAGCGCGAACGTCACTTTTTCCTGACCCTGGTCGAGAATCTGCGGGACGAGCGCGCGCATATCGGCTTCGATGTTTGCCATGTTTTGTCCCGTCGGAATGATGCAGTTCGCGTTGACGATTTTGCCATCGTCGCCGATTTCATAGTTGTGGAACAAGATGCCGCGCGGCACTTCGCACGAGCCGACGCCCTTACCGCCCTTGCCCTGGAATTTGTACGCCTCTTCCTTCTTGATGCCGCGCGCGATCAATTCGTCACAAATCTTGATCGCTTCCTCGACGCTGTGCACGATTTCGACGACTTGGGCGACGGTGTTGTAGTACGGATTCGTGCAAATTGGCTTGATGCCGAGCGCGTCGGCGGCTTCTTTCGCTTTGGGATTCAGCTGCTTGTAGTTGACGTTGAAGCGCGCGAGCGCGCCGACCATGTACGAATCGCGTTTGTGCGCGGTGTGCTTTGCCGATGAATGTTCGACGCACTTTTCGTTCGTGACCTTACGGTAATCGATCAGGTGGTACTTGCCGCCGTCGGTCGTGGTGATCGTGCCGTCAATGAAGGCGTACTCGTCAGGCTTGCTCAGCGCGACGTATTCGGTTTCGCGTTCGAACTTGGGCCACGGCAGCGTCTTGAAGAGCGCGACCGTTTCGTCAACGTCTTTGCGCGCATCAATCAGGCGCGCGCGAATCGCTTTGAGTTCGTCCACCGTCGGCAGATGCGTAAAGCCGCCAACGCTCATCGCAATCGGGTGCGTGTGGCGACCACCGATGATCGCGCACAAATCGCCCGCGAGTTTCTTCATTCGCAGCGCGCGCAGAACCGCGTCGGGCGCGATGCCCGCGAGCGGAATCACGCTGCCAACTTTGAAAAAGTCGGGCGCGACGAGCATGTACGTGTGCAAGACGTGACTGTCGAGCATCTCTCCGAAGAAAATCAGTTTCCGCAGCAACCACGCTTGCTCCGACAACTCGACGCCGAGCGCGTTTTCCGACGCGCGCAGTGACGCCGTCGCGTGCCCGACCGCGCAGATGCCGCAGATGCGCGAGGTGATGTGGCTTGCTTCGGTGTACGGGCGTCCGCGCAACATCGCTTCAAAAAAGCGCGGCGTCTCTACGATGTCGAGCCGACATTCTTCCAGTACGCCGTTCTTCGCGTTGACCGTGATGTTGCCGTGCCCTTCGACGCGCGTTACGTGGTGAACGTCTATCTTCATGTTTTGTGCCATAGTAATTCTCTCCAGACGACCGCCGACCACCGACAGCCGACCGCGGTCTGCCGTCTGCGGTCTGCGGTCACGGATTATTTCTGTTCCTGCGATTGGTACGCGTTAAACATCGTCATCCGCGCCATCACCTGGTCAACGGTGAGACCGTGTTCCTTCAACACATCTTTCATCGCATCCAGGTTCGGATTGGAAATCGCGCCGCGACAACCTTCGCAGCCGTCGTTGTAGGTCGGGCAAATCGCGCCGCAACCTGCGCGCGTGACAGGACCGAGACAAAAACCGCCTTTGTGGAACATGCAATTGTTTTCTTTGAGTTTGCACTCCACGCACATTGGATAATCGGGAATCGGCGGTTTCTTGCCAAGGAGCACCGCCTTGACGACGCGGACAAATTCTTCGCGGTCAATCGGGCAACCTGGGATGAACGCGTCCACTTTGACGACCGCGCTGATCGGTCGGGCGGCATACGTCGCGTACCACTGCGCCTTATCGCCGTAAACATACTGGCGCACGTCTTCCAGGGGCGCGAGGTTTTTGATCGCGTTGACGCCGCCAATGTGCGCGCACGCGCCCAGCGCGACCAGAATCGCGGCACGCTCGCGGATTTGCTTGAGGCGGGCTTCGTCCGATTCGCGCGTAATCGAACCTTCGATAAACGCGACTGCGTAATCTTCACCGCGTTCGCTCATCGCTTCGCGGAACTGGACGATTTCCACCGCGTCGAGCAAATCGAGATGTGTCTGGAGTGAGTCCACGACGGTGAGTTGGCAACCTTCGCAACTCGTAAAGTCGAAAAATGCAACTTTGGGTTTCATTAGAGCGCCTCCATCACACCTTTAATCTCGGCGTAATTGAACGAAGGTCCGTGCTGACAGCAATAGAAATGGTCAAGTTGACAGTGACCGCATTTGCCGACGCCGCACTTCATTCGCCGTTCGAGCGAGACCCAGATTTGGTCTTCGGGAATTCCCTTGCCGAGCAACTCCATCAACACGAAACGATACATGATTGGCGGACCTTCCGTAATCGCGACGGTGTTGCGCGGATTGATGGTGATCTTCGGGAACAAGGTCGTGATGACGCCAACGTTGCCCGCCCACTCGGGCGTGCCCTTGTCCACCGTTTCGAGAAACTCGACATCGCTGCGCTTTTTCCATTCGTCGCGTTCTTCCTGGAAAAGCAGTTCGCCTGGATTCTTTGCGCCGTAGAGGATGATAAAGCGTCCGTACTTTTTGCGATTGTCGAAAATCTGATTGATGACGCTCCGCACGGGCGCGAGCGACAAGCCGCCCGCCGCGACGAGAATGTCTCTGCCTTCGAACTGCTCGACAGGAAAACCGCGACCGTACGGACCGCGCACGCCGATTTGCGCGCCTTCGCTCAGGTTGTGCAGCGCGGTCGTCACATCGCCGACCTTGCGGACGCACATTTCGAACTTGCCGTTACTGCGGCTCGGCGACGACGAAATCGAAATCGGCGCTTCGCCGATGCCGCTTATACTAATTTGGACGAATTGACCTGGCTTGTGTCCCAACGATTGACCGCGCGGCAATTCGACTGTAAAAAATTTTTCCGTCGCGGTCATTTGTTGAGCTTTGGAAATCCATGCCAGAGTCGGAAGGTAAATGGATTCGATAGCAGGTATTGACATAGTTTTTCTCCCTGTCATTGCGAGCGATGCGAAGCAATCTCCTAATCGCGATTTGGGGATTGCTTCGGCGCAAGAACCGCGCCTCGCAATGACACCGTGGGGGTTACGCGTGCGCCTGATGCAGTGAATTCCAAACACCAATCGGCGTAATGTCGACAAGGCACGCGCGCGCACAGCGTCCACAACCGACACAACCTTGCTGACCTGGGAATGCTTCGGCGATGTACTTGCCTTTGCGCATAAAGCGATGACGCAAGCGTTGTGCGCGCGTCTTGCGGAAATTCTCGCCCGAACCGATGCGCGCGAATTCGTCGAGTTGGCACGAATCCCAGATGCGATAGCGTTCGCCCGATTTGCCATCCATCGAAACTTCGTCGCGCACGTCGAAGCAGTAGCACGTGGGACAAACGATGTTGCACGACCCGCACGCAAAGCAGCGCTTGCCGATTTCTTCCCAGAGGGGGCTTTTGTAACTAACGCCCATCAGCGCAGGCAAATCTTTGCCGTCGAGATGCAGGCGCACGGGGAATTTCGCCCACTTTTGCGACATCGTCTTGTCAAGCCGCGCGATTTCCTCACGCGTCGCGTCGTGCGCTTTGGCGTGGTTCGCGAGCAGTGCCTCGCCCGCCGTTGTGCCGACGTCCACCGCGTAAAAATCGCCGAGTCCAATCAAATGCAAATCGAACCCCGACGTCGCGGTGAGCGTGTTCATACTTTTGCAAAACGAATTCTCGTCGCACGGGTCGAGACACTCGATGCTGACTACGGTCGTCGTGGCGCGGCGTTTCAAATAATGCGTGTCCGGGTTGCCGCGCGCGAACGCCTCGTCGAGCATGCACATCGCATGCAAATCGCAGGTGTGCACGCCGAACAGGACACGCCATTTCATATCGAATGTTGGCGAGAGCATGTCCTTTTGGAACGAAAAGAGCGTCTCTTGAGTCGGCAGGAGTGCTTTGCGGGGCGGAATCACAGTCGTGTTGTAATCGAGCCGCATTTGAGACGCGTCGGTCAGCGTGGAGAATTTGAACCCAATGTCGTTTTCCACGGGACCGATGACCTCGTACTCGCCCATCATACTCGTGACGAACGGCATGAGGTCTGGTTTGTTAATAATCTTTAGACTCATTGGCTTCTCCTACTTCCTATTTCGCTACACCGTACTGCGTTGTTTCGCCACAGAGCAAGTCTATCGCTTTTCTCTGTGTTTCCTGTGGCTAGTCTCTCTGCCAAAAACAAAACACGCCTAGCCGATGCCGATGCATCGGGCAGGCGCTCGACACCTGAATCGTCCGTGATTCGATAGACCAAGAGCGCATCGTCGCGCCCTACACCATTATTATATCCAAGAGTCCAACTCTGGTCAAAAGTGAGTCAAAGATGCGTGACGAGTACAGTCGAGCCTCATTCTACTCGCTGCCTCCCCGCGCCACCAACCACTCCGCATACAACTTTTCCATCCGCCCATCGCGTTTCATCGCGTCAATCACCGCGTTGATTTGCGCGAGCAGGGTCGGCGTGTCTTTGCGAACCGCGATCACGACAAGTTCGCTGACGAGCGGATCGCCAACCTGCTTGATGCCGCCCTCGACGCGCCAAACATCGTTGAACGCGACGAGATCGGTAAAAACCGCGTCCACTTGCCCGAGGCGCAGCGCGCGCAGCGCATCCGCCGGAGTGTTGTACGTTCGCAGATCGAATTTCAATCTCCGCTGCCAGCGCCGCGCGAACGCGTCCCCTGTTGATCCCAACTCCACGCCGATTGGCTTGCCCATCAGGTCGTAGTACGTCTTGGTCATCGCGTCGCTCTCCCGCACGACGATGCGCGGACCGCTGTTAAAGTACGAGTGCGAAAAGGAGACGTCCTCCGTTTTCTTCGGATCGTACGGCAGCGCGGAAATAATCGCGTCGAATTGTTTCGCCTTGAGCGCGTCGTACAAACCATCAAAACCACTGTAAACGTATTCGACGCGAATCGGCGTCTCGTTCGCGCTCGACCATGCGCGTGCAAGTTCACTCGCGAGTGCGATGTCGAGTCCGTACAAATTCCCTTTCGCGTCATCCGATTCGAACGGCGGAAAGGATGGGTCAATCCCGACACGCAACTCGCCCGCGTCCAGGATATGCACCCAGGTCGCGTCCGGTTTTGGCGGCGGCTTGGGAAACCAGATGACGAACGCGTAGATCGTCAGTGCAATGAGCACGGCGAGCGCGAGGGGCAAAGTACCTATTCGCAAACGACCGCCGACCGCTGACCGCCGACCACCGCTTGCCTTCTGATGTCTGCGGTCTGCCGTCTGCGGTCCGCCGTCGGTTGACGGTTGACTATTACCGCGCGGCATATTTTTGCACTTCATAGTAGATCGGCTTTGGATCGAACTCCGGTGTGACGAACGTGAAATAGTCCAGATACGTTTGCGCGGGGAAGGGATAACGAAACGCCCACAGCGCGCACGCGGCGAGCCAATCCCAGCCCCTGCAAATTTCGTACGCGCGCAAAGTGTAGGCAATGCGCTCGGCGGGATGTACCGCTTTCGTCCAGCGCGGGTGATCGTTCCAGCCACCTTCGGTGATGAACGCGTGCTTGTCCGCATCGCCGTTCCGCACCATAATCTCGCGCAGCAACTCGGCGCGGCTAAAATTCACGCGCTGGACCGACGGCGCTTCATCGGCGGGCGCAGTCCAGCCGTATGCGTGAATCGCGAGCGCGTCGAAATAATCCTTCGCGCCCGCGTCGTACATCTGCTGCAAGTAATCGAGATCGTTCATCGCGTCCACTGTCCCCGGCGGCGCGAGCGTCGGCGCGAGCGCGCCTGCGAGAATCTGCACGGACGGATCGGATGCTTTGGCGCGCGGATAGACGGCTTGCAACATGCGCGCGTACCCTGCCGGAGCAATGCCGCGATAACCCCACTCGAAATTGACGTTCGGCTCATTCCAGATGACGATGTGCTGAACGCGTCCGGCAAAATGCCGCACGAACTCCGCGACGAAATTCGCAAACGTCGGGTAGCGCGCCTCGTCGAGATAACTTGTCACCGAATCCTTGGGGCGCGCCCAGCGCGGCACAAAACCGAGTCGCGCGATGACCTGCAACCCTTGACGCCGCGCGTGCTCCACGACGAGATCCGCGTGTGCCCAATCGAATTGTCCTTCTTCGTTTTCGATGTACTCCCAGGGAAAATATTCGACGACCCAGGACGCGTCCATCTCGCGCACCATTTCAAAATTCTTTTTGATCTTCCATTCTTCAACTTCATCCGTCACGCGCGTATGCACGCCGACTTTGGGATTCGTCGTGCGCACGGTTTGTTGCGGACCCAGCGTCACGAGAATCGGCGGCGGCGCGGCGAGCGCGCAGAGGAGCGCGAGGAGCGCGAGCGCTTCTAAGATGCGGATGCCTCGTTTGACAATGCAGGGGAACAGAGGAGCAGAGGAGCGGGGGAGAACGCGCCCCTGCCCCCCTGTTCCCTTGCCCCCCTGCACTTGCACTACGCCGCCCATTGACAAATTACCTCTACCCGGGATAGAATACGCACCGAAGCACCTTTCCAACCGAATGAAACCGTCGTCCGCGCGATTCGCCGCTGGTTTGACTTTGACAAGGAGGATGTTGAAAAATGGGAACTGGCGAAGTCGCGTTGTTCATTGACTTTGAGAACGTTCGCTATGGCTTGAAAAACAACTACGGACGCGAACCCGATCCGCAGATGCTGATGGCTAAAGCGCGCAAGTACGGTCCCGTGTCGCAAGCGTTCGCCTACGCCGATTTCACCGAACACCCGGATTTCTTTCGGCGCAAACTCGAAGTCGCGGGCATCACGCCGCGCGATATTCCGCGCCGCAGTCCGGACGTCGCACACAAATCATCGTCCGATATGGCGATGTTGATGGACATCATTGATTGCCTGCTCGACCGCCCGAATGTCAACACGCTGATCTTGATGACCGGCGACAGCGATTTCATTCGCGTCGTCGCGCGCGCACGGAATCGCTTTAGCAAAAAGGTGATCATCTCCGGCGTGCCCGGCAGTGTCTCCAACGATCTCATTGCTTCTGCCGACGCTTCCGATCCGATCATCGAACCGGATTGGGTATCGCTCACTGTGTCCGAACCACCTGCACTGCCGCCGCCTGTGTTTGAATCGGCTTTGACCCCGGAAAACTTGACGACTGACACGACTGAATTGTCAGACATTGAACGCCACTTGATCAAACTGATTGACTATCTCGATAGAACTCGACCGTACCTGACGTTTTTGTTCGTCAAAACGCACGCGCTCTCCCCGACGAGTCAACTCAATTTGAGTCCGATGCAAGTGGACATGGTTCTAGGCAAGTTCAAAGAGCGCGGCATCTTGCGCGATGAAGTGAAAGAGAAAGATGGGCGCGCGCTGCGTTTCCTCTATTTTATGCGCGAGCACCCGTTGGTGCAAAATGCGCTAAGGGAAACGCCAAGTTCGTTGTGATGCTTCAGCCACGTTTCGCGCGCGATGGTTTCATCGGTTGAGAGAAACCAGGCTTCTGGGAGAAACCTGGTTTCTCTTTTTATTCTACATCGTACGCCCACACCGGCCCGAA